>Ga0182024_10006075_pt1 | contig 26680 bp, 29 predicted proteins | sample P32metaG_FD_120480 | JGI IMG/M metagenome (GOLD analysis project Ga0182024, IMG submission 120480) | Permafrost microbial communities from Stordalen Mire, Sweden - P3-2 metaG (Illumina Assembly) | ecosystem: Environmental > Terrestrial > Soil > Wetlands > Permafrost | place: Sweden: Stordalen... | reverse complement strand
GAAGTTGCAGACGGCGTCACATGCAATGGCTACGGCGATTGTGTGAGTCTTCTCCGAGAGCCGGATGCGGCAAATCCGCACGTCCGGTTCGATGAGCGGGGTGTGGAAACGGAAGCAGGGCGGAGCTAGTGAGGCACCGACAGACGAAAGGGTCGGCAACGGATAGGCTGCACCTAAACCACCGCGTCACACCTCGACTCCACACAAGTGCCCCCGGGCCGCACTCGCCCCGGCACCGTCCGCATCCCGGTTCAAGTCAGTACCTGTTAAACGCCTCGATCGCTGCCCTTGGATACGCCCGTGTTTTTCGCTGGTCCATGGGGCAAGCGTTGTGCGTCTATTACAACCGCATTGACACAACCCAACGGGGATTACAGAAGGTGGTAGAGTCTTCGAAGCAGATTGCATCGGTGCCCCCGATGTGATTTGTTAGGGATGCGGGGGTGCTGAATACACCCTTGCGTCCCGCTCTGTTCTATCGCGACGTTACCTTACTGCTGCGTGGCTCTCGATTTCTTCCACGCGCGTATGAACGATATTGCCGTCTCGTTGACTGAGGCGGCCGACACCACGTCTTCCGAGTTCTTACCCGACTTTATTGCAACCGTCTTTGCGGCTTTCGGCGGCATCTTCGGTTTGGGTTTTGACTGGAACGGATCCATGTTTTTCTCCTAGAAAATTTCTTTCATTGCGCCCGCATCCAACAATTTTTGCTCACAAGCCAGAAACACTGCGCCGTGCCCGGAGTCAAAGTCGCCAGTCGTCTCCCACGCAAACAGATGGCACTCTTCATGCCGGAGGGTTAAGACTGCCGTCTGCTCCGCCGGATTAAGTCGTGGATCGATTCGAATTTGGAACGCACCGAACAGCCCGCGACCGGAATCACCCATGAAATATTGATCGCCCTTCGGGGGAATCTCCGTCATGCGTACATAGGTGGGCGGAAGTTGGCCGTTGAAGTACTTCGCGTTGTCCTCATCGAACTGCTTCTCTATCTGCCCTTGGACTTCGAACAGCGCGACTTGCTTGGCGGACGGAATGAAGCTGTGCGCTCCGAGGTAATACGTGAAGATGACGATGGAAATAATGCAGAACTTGCCGAGGAAATTCGATGGTGATATTTTCTGCGCAGCCATGGCGCCTCCAACTAGGTGCTTTGGTTAGTCCCGGGGGCGCTGTGTTTGCGCACAACGCCTTCGGGCAGTTCTACTATTTATTGCGCTCCAAATATTCAGCCATTGCGACTCGGATCAAATAGGCTGCTTTGACTTTTTTCTTTTTTGCCAGCGCGACGAAGTTCTTCATGTCCGCTGCGTCAACCCATGTATTCAACCGTCGAAGCATACACCTATTATACACACAATGGGTGCAATGTCAAGCACTACTTTTTCACTTCCTCAAAGAACCTCGTTAGCCCGCGATCAACCTCCGCCGGCGAGTAGCTGAAAAGAGCACCCGCCTGTCCTTTTCCCCGGCGCTGGATAACAAAACACTCCGCAGTCATCACCATCACGACGCTCTTATATTCGAGCGTGATCGCGGTGTGCAGACGTCCGCGTTGTGCTTGCGGGCATCGGTATTGCATATGTTCGATCAATTCGTCCCGGTTGCGCGGTATTGGTGTTTGAAAAAGTTCAACTGCGGCACCGGGTCCAAGGCGGCGATCAATCTGGATGTAGCGGATTTCACCGCTTGGCAGAAGCAATTGGGCTTCGCCGGGCTCGCCGTATTCGAAAATGTGTTCGTGGATGACGATCGCTGTGACGCGTTGCGGTTTCATCGGGCTCCTGCTGGTCACTTCGCCTCGGCCGCTCCTGATTCAAAACCCACGACAAAACCTTGCAGGAACACTTTTGCTTCTGCCTGTGTTTCAAAGCCGACTTGCAGGACCGGTCTGCCGTCAACAGTGACCCGATACTTGCCGTCCATCGGTGATTTTCCAATCTCCGCTTTGTACCTGTTACCCTTCGAAGAGAAGGCTTGTTGGAATAGGGTCTCGGGGAATCTTCCGTACGGGTTCCGGCCGATTGGCCGAACCATTAAGAGCGGAAGCTTACCTTCTTCTTTCGTAACCGACTCGACCATAAACGTGTTCATAGAATCAACCTCAGACACGACTACATGTCCATCCGGCTGATGACCTGTCAATTCGGCGACAACTTCAGAAACTTTCATGATTTTTCTCCCGTCGGCTTAATTGATTATTGGGATACTCGCCGCACTTCTCATTATTTTTCGGGGAACAACTCCGGCATCCACCGCGCTGCCAATGAGGCAGGGAAAGCTAGCCGAAGGGGAGCCCGTGAGCTATCCGACACGATAGCGCCGCGCTTCACCAAACTTGTGACGGCACGCTGGGCACTACGTTCACTTGTATTCAGAATACCTTGCACCTCGCCACGCTGTAGCTCTCCCCGATAGAGCAAGGCTTCTAATATTTTGTCGGAGTGCGGTGCTAATTCCTTGGCCGCAGTTTGTTCTTTCGCCCAAACCATCACGCGAACTTGGAGATCCTTCGGGTTCATCAAAGCTTCCATGAATTTAACCTGGTCAATGCAGACATCAAGAAAGAAGCGCGTGAAGGCGATCAATTCTTCTTCGCTCAAATTTCCTCGACCATCCAATTCGTTGCGTCGAGGCAGATCGCAATTTGCTAGGAGGGCTTTATAATCAGTTACGCGCCGAGCCAAACCACGTGACACAGACCACAAGGCTCCTGTGTCGAGCGTTTCAAGCAGCGTAGCGTGGGACATCAAACGGCAAACTCTTCCATTACCATCAAGAAACGGGTGTATCCAAGCGAGACGATGGTGAGCAGCCGCAGCGGACAAGATCGTTTCCATTTTTCCCAGTTTGCCGTAGACCGCATCAAAGCGGTCGAGAAATCGCGGAATGGCCCCTGGACTAATTGGGATGTGGTTCCCGACTTTGACATCGCGCTTACGCAATTGTCCGGGTTCAACACGAAATTTCTCGTGGCTGTCAGGATCTTCTACGATCAAAAGTTCAGGGGGCAATTCGGAACAGAAACGACGATGAATTTCACAAATAGCAGCGCGGCTGGTAGCTGGGCCGGCTAATCCGCCACTGTCGATCCACTTCTGTACAGCGATGTGCGCCTTTGCCTCTAATTGCAAATTCCGTTTCTTGAGATCATGGCTGTAATTGCCCTTTAGCGCTTTTTCGATGTCAACCGGATGCGTATTATGACCTTCAATCAAGTTACTGTAATAGCAGTTCATCGCGCGCACGAGGTCAGATAACGCTACGGCGATGGGAATCGGGAGCTTGCTCCGAAAGCTGGCCGAACGAGCTACAAGATCCAGCGCCAAATCAATGAGATCACCCCGCCCGGGCGCGCCTTCCGAAATCAGCATCGGTTCCATCATGGCTATGTTTTCGCCCCGATCGATAGAAATGGCGGGTTCTGTGGCGGGTTCGTTGGCATGTTTAGTATGACTCATACTGTGAACTCTATCATTACTTTACAGTGATGTCAAGGGAAGAAATGGCGGCTATATTGGCGGGTTGTTTGGCGGGTTAATTTGGCTCCATCATAGGCTTGGCGCATCGTCAATCATTTCGGCGCCATTGAGAGGCATGAATAGAGCCTCCGCTCGCGCCATGCGCCCCGACTTTGTTGCGGGCGCCGCCCCAGCTCTGGCGGGGGGACCCGAAAACGCACGCGCGGGGCGAAGCCGCCATGGCACCGCGATCTGACCGCGAACCAACCCCCCGACTATGGCACGCTGCACACAGCGGCCATTGCGCGCGTGTGGTGCCCGTAGGGCGGCCGCCGGCCACGGATCGAGCTAAGTGCCATGGATTCATGGCGCGTAGGTCCTGGCCGGCGGGAATACGACGGCTGGGCTGTCCTGGCGGTCCCAGGGCCCCGCGACCAGCGTATGCTTCCTTCATACATATTCGCTTGACAGAATCCAAAATTGTATGTACCTTTCATACATGCGCGACCAAAAGACAAAACCGATTAGCGTCCGGCTTCCAGCCGACCTTGTGGATTCCGTGGAGAGAATTGCTAAGAGGGATTTTTCCACCGTGACTAGCATTGTCGGCCGTGCCCTGAATCTCTTCGTGGAAAAAGACCGGGCGGCGGCGGAAGGCTACACCGCCTTCCTCGCTAATCTTAACCAGGATGCGGCCCTCGACTCGGCCCTCGATTTCCTATTGAAGAGTGCGTCGGAAGAGACGGCTCCGCGCAAAACGGAAATAGAAGTGGAATCACAAGATGATCCGTCGGAGGAAAAGAAAGTGAAGCAGTAAAGCGGGACGCGCCGGTGGTCCAGACCGGACGCGCCCCTATCGCAGAACTTAGGTTGGAGCCCAGTGGTGCGACTGGCGGTAATTTATCACACGCAAGTCCTTCCACTCGCAAAATTTTCCCGGCTTGAAGTGAGTTCCGCGCGCAACGGAAACAGCTCTGTAGTCGCACGGCCGTAAGCCGGCGCGCTATTGCCGGAAATCGCAACGCAAAGCACCCGCTGGCCAGCAGGTCGAGGCCGGCGTGAATCGAAACGCACAGGCGCTCGTCGATCGTGGCGGGCGCTCAAGGAGGAATGCAAAGTGATTAAACAACAGCGTAAGAAGCCTGCCATTCGGGCATTCACAGGTATCGCAGGAAGCCCGCTATCGAAACTGGCTGACGTGACGCCAGCGTCGTCCACGAAGCCTAAGGTTAAAGCCTCCAAACCCATTTCGGACAAGATCGTTCTGTTGCACTTCTGTTTCGACCAGCGCGACGGTGAAACTAAGCCGGCTTCGTGCCGCTGTAAAGAGCGCGTCAAATACGAAGTCGCGGAGAATTATGTGGACAATCACCGCGCGGATTGGCTGCGTTTCAAACATTGGAAAGCGAAAGACTTTTCCATAAGCCACGAGGCGATTGTTGTTCGCCGCATGCAGCAAGTGGATGGAGAAATGATTTATGCCGTCGTTCCGATCAGCCCCACCACGGATCAAGTAATCGAGGACTCCCGCGCTGCCCTGCGTAGACAGGCACGGCGCATGCTGATCGCGGTATTCATGAGCGGCGCGTCCGGCAAACGGCAGCTTCATACCGCGCCGGACGACGAGATCGACGACATGATCGAGAATCCCGCCGAGTTCGCGGAAAATAATTTACATGGGAAGAATTACAAGGAAACAGTCGCTTTACTCAAGAAGTTTTGGAATTACTTGCTTGCTGGTAGGAAGCTCTCTGTCAACCAGGGCAGCTACATGCTAGACGCGGACCCCGGGATGGGCGAATTGGTCACGGGCGGATATGATTTGGGAAAAATCTCGCAGGTCGCAGACAAGCAGGAGACGGCAAACCAGCGCCGGGTTCGCGTTGCCAACATGCGCGCTCAGGGTTGGCAGGTCGAACAGTTTGGGAAAATCATAACCGTCTGGGATCAGTCGTCCTATTCCGCCGGCCAGTCGCCCGCCACATCTCGGGGCGAAGGAATGGAGGAAGATCCCGCCGGAGGAGCTGAGCCGGATTTCGGAGAAATCGAGAGAAAGGAATGGGAAAAAGTTATCTAGCTGAAATAAAAGAAGTTAGCTTCATAACCCTCTCTGGCTCCTATAATGGGAGGGAGCCTCTCCCAGATTGACTGCCCCGGCGGTGCGCGGGGCGGCCCTTTTTTTGCCCTCGCGGCCAGAAGACCAACGTTCATCATTCGCAACGCGGAGAACAGATGTCACTACAAGCGAAAATCTTCGAACGGTCTACAAATCTAGGAGTCTCGAACGATTGCCTCTCTGTGCTGGCCGGCGTCCCAGCTTCGCGGTTGTCGATGGCTGCGCGCGGGATCCGCGATCTTGATAACGAGTCGGCAATTATCCTAAATCGGATCGTTGGAGAAATGGAGGCGCTCGCGAATAGCGTGGCACCGGTGCCGATCAATTGGCGAGATGTAGCCGCGATCAAGAATGCCCTCGAATCCCGCAGGACTCAATAATCGGCAGTAACGAATAGTAGTTCGCAGGCACCTCTTCGATTCGGTTGCAGCCAATTTCGAATTTCAGGGAGGAATTTAATTGGACGGCTGACGGCCGTGCGGTGGGTTATGGAAACGAAAGAGCAAGCGTTTTTTTGGTTAGGCTACGAGCTCGGATTAAAAGGGCGCAGGCTTCCGGTATCAAGAAATGAGTGGATTTGGGAAGGATGGTCTCACGGCCACATCGAACGCGAGGAATGGTTCAAAGTTAGCAAATGGGAGGCTCGAAGGAAACACTTCAAAGAGTTCTTCCGAATCAATGTTTGGCACATCAAGGGACTTGAATTTAAATCGGTCATTCTTCATCCGGATATGACCGACGTAAGGAGTTGAGCAGTAGAAGTGGCATCGGGTAAAAGCCGTTGGAAATCTTCATCGTCCTGGCAAAAACCTCGAAGTAGTCCGCAGTACAAAATCCTAAACATCGAACTACAAAGAGGAAAAGCCATGTCGACGGACACGAAACGCTCCGGGACCATATCCAACTGGGTATGGGATCGCGGATTCGGATTCATTCTGGAAACCAACAACAGCGTCCAGACTAAGTACTACCTGCACGTATCACGAATTATATCGGGCACTGCGGCTCTCGGAGCCAAAGTGCTCTTTGATGTCGCACCAAAGAACGAAGGGCGGCTTGCATCGGCGGTTAACGTAGAGATTCTTTCTGCGGATAAGGCGGTGGTCTGATGAGCGCCGCTAACATGCTTTCAGACGTGCCGCAAGTCCTCAAAGCGATCCCCAACTGGGTATCGTGGAAACTCGTCCGAAAAGAAGACGGTGAACTATCCAAAGTTCCCTACATCGTTGGGACGAATTTCAAAAGATTCGCGAGTTCAACGGACTCGTCCACCTGGACCGACTTCGACACTGCTGTTGCTAATACTGCGATTAACAACGCACAAGGCGTCGGCTTCGTCATCGGTGGCAAGGCTATTGAACAGAACATCATCGGGGTTGATATAGATGGCTGTCGGAATCCGGAGACAGGGGGCCTGGCTCCGTGGGTCGACCAGATCATTGATGAGTTGAATTCGTATACGGAGATCACGCCGAGTCAAACCGGGCTACGTGTCTGGGTAATTGGAAAACTGCCCAGCGATCGCAAAGTCTTCAATCTGGACCCGACGGTCGGTTTCGGAGACAAGGTCAAGATTGAGGTTTATGACAAGGCTCGATACTTCACTGTCACCGGTGAGCCTCTGTTCGGAGGGCCTGTAGACATTGAGCCCTGCGATCTGATTCCTGCTTATAAGTTGTTTGACGAATTGAAGAAGAAACATCCGGCTCCTTCCAGGACGACCGCCGCAACATCTGACGCGGCGACGACTGCATCCAGTGTTCAGGTTCAGAAGACGGGAACTGCGATCACGGACAAGTACGAATTGCTGATGCGCGGAGTCACGTCGGGTGACAAGCCGTTCATCATTTCCGACAATGTCGGCAATTCGGTGGAATATCCGGATCGTTCTGCCGCCGACTTGGCGTTTTGCACATTGTCAGCCATGAGGCACGGAGACAATCCGGACGCAATATGGGCCGATTACGAGGAATCATCGTTGTACCGTCCGAAGTGGGCCAATCGAGAAGAGGACTTCAGAAGGCTGACGATTGCGAAGGGAATCAAGTCGGCCGCAAAGACTGAAGTCGTCCCGACTCCTATACCGGAAGCATTGATGGCTCCAGTCATCGCGGGCGATGTCGATAATCCTACTGGCACGTTAGCGATGGTAGATGAGATGTCGGAAGCTGCCATTCCGGCATTCGATCCTACGGTAATTAATGGTATCTACGCGAAGATGGTTGAACTGATTACGCGCGGGACAACCCTAACTCCCCAATTCGCCTTCGTAATCGCGAAGACAATCATCGGAATCCGGATGGCCGGCAAAGTCACCTTCGAAAACCTGGACATCGAACCTCGTTTTTATACTGCATTGATCGGTGCTACCGGGAGCGGCAAGGGCGAAGCATGGCGAAGAGCGTTCAAGATCCTTCAGCCACAGGGCGCGCAAATCACGTGCAAGATCAAGGTCATCAATTCTGCGGACTCCGGAGCCGGGCTCAAGGACGTCTTCTTTGAGTTCCCAGAGGACGAGCCCGTGCTCTGCTACATTGATGAGATTGAAAGCCTCGGCAATAAGTCCAAGGAGACGCGGAACCCGGCGATTCTGGACACGATGATCGAATTGGCGGATTCGACTTCCATATCACGCGTCTTGGCTAAGAGGGGCGGCGGCGGGCACAAGTCGAAGCACGACGCACGGTTCGCGATGGTTCTTTGTGGGCAGGACGGTACGGTATTCACTAAGGCGATGGCGGGCCGCGCCAAACTCGGGATGTATGACCGGCTTTATCCCGAATACGGTGTGCCAGTCGAAGCCGGAGAGATCCCTCCGATTGATCCGATAGATGCCGTTAAATTGTTGTCCGAGATCAACGACTTGGATTATTCCGGCACGATGGGCATGTCGAACGACGCCAAGTGGTACTTGGACGATTTCTGGAAGGGCCAGCCTGTTGAAGTTCGCAAGAAGGCGCGCTTCAAGAAGTTCCTATATTTGGACGCTTACATGTCGGCGTTTGGCCGAGGCGTTCGAACGGTAGAACAGGAAGACGCGGTCAGCGCAATCAAGATTTTCACGCGGCAATTGATCATTCGTCGTGTTTGCTTCTCGACGGAGGATCCTGATCGCATCGGTTACTATCTCGGGCTGTTGAAGAATATCCATGCGCACATGGTCAAGCAACTGAAGGCCGGGGTGCCTTATGACACCGTGGCGAAGAGCCAGCGTGACTTTGAGACTGAGACGCACGCGTTCCGAGACAACGAAGGGCACTTCTTCGCAAAGGCGTGGCATGTCTTCCGGCCAGTCCACCTAATGCTCTGGAAGGTCAAAAAAGCAAATGGGCAGTCGTATGAGAAGTGGCTTCCGGCTGCCGAATATTGGGCTCAGGAATGGTCAGAAGTCTCTGAAATAGTTGGTAGCAAGTGAAATCCTCATTTTCAACCTAAACCCTTTAGAATGAGTAGATCACTTGCTACCAAGCACTTTCGCGACGAGACACGAAAAAGACGCCACTTGCTGCCAGACTTCTGAAAAACGTGGTAGCAGGTGAATCGACACATTTTAAAGGGTTTAGACCTGTGTAGAATCACTACTTTTCAAATAGGAAGATGCATTAATTAATGGTTATTTTTTGTGCGCGCCTGCTTATATACGGAAGAGGTGGTAGCAGGTGAATTCAAAAGCGTCGAGTGGAACATTGAAAAGTCATCATCCCGCGCGCCGACAGGGAGCACTGAACCAAGCTCGGCACAGGGCTTCGGAGCCGTCCGGCAGCGAGTTCGTCGGCTGATGCCCTTTCTGTATTCAAGGAGGACCAATGGACGCATTGCCAATCTCGCAGGCCGTTCGTCAGCGCCGAAGAGTGACTCGTGCGCGGTTCAAGCAGCTGAAGGCGGCGCGCGCCAAGCGTACGCGCAATGGCCGGGCCCTGGTAGCCAATCCCAGTAAGAACACGCTACGCGTGCGCGCCTACCGTGCCCGACGGCGGGCAGAAGCAGCTGAAGCCAAGCGCCTTGCGAAGAAAGCAGCGAAACACCAGTATTGGCTCAACTACAAAGCCAAGCACCCAGTGGCGCGCGTAAACAAGCCTAAGCCCTCCGTCGTGATCGATGGTAAGAAGTTCTTGATCCAGCCGGCGACATTGGAAGCGTGGTATGCGCCGGACCTCAGTTACGAAGAGGCGCTGGCATTCGTCAAGGCAGAGATTGTGCCCACGCAGACGGAAATCGCTGGCAAAATCGTAGATGCGGTCCAGCGCGGCTGCTACCAGACGAACCTTGCCAGGAACCGGTTCACGCTACATCGCAACGGCGTAGCGAACGCCCAGATCCAGCGGGCTTTGGTCTACCAACAGGACGCCGAGGTGCCGTTTGTGGAAGCCGCTGGCATTGCAGCAACCCGGACGAAGGCCGATCTTCCAACCGGGAACCAGTTGCGGCTATTACTCGACGAATCCCAGCATTCCATGGGCAAGGGCGAGAGCATCCTCAGGGCCGTCCTAGGCGTCCCCTATAAAGCCCCGCTGACGTATTAGGAAGCCCGCCGGCGTATTTACCCGTGCAATACTGCACTCTTTTACTGTGTGGCACAAAAAGAAGGGAAACAATCCGTCGGCGACGAAATGGCAAAATCGATGTCATTTCATTGTAAGACCAATACCTTCAATAAGATACGAGGATGAAATGCATTTGATACCCTATTCTGATTCCCCACTGTTCGTTACATCTTGTAACGTCGGGAAACGGCGTGCACGGTAGGCCAAAATCGACCGGTAAAGGCCGACCGGGGAGCTGAGCGTCAGCGCGGCCGGAACCTTGTGGCGATTTTGCGTGAGGGAAATTGGCCCGGCACCGGATTTTGGCGGGGGTTGCCCAATCTGCCTCGGAGGAAGTAGTAGATCAATCCGAGACCGGGCTTGGATCAATCTTCGATACGTAGCAGCGATCTAGGGAATCGGGGGATTACCGTAGAAGTCCGGCCAGGATGGGTGAAAAGTACCCGCGAAAGTAAAGTAGCATTTTTTCGGCTGAAAATAAGTCTGGCATTTTCACCCGGTTGGAATGGGTAAAAACGCCAGAATGCAACATTAGAAGTATTCTGTAGCCACGCTAGAAGAGTTGGGAGAACGCCTTCGCAGCGGCCGCCGAGGCATTTGCGTCGGACGGGTTTACATAGGCCAGTGTCGAGTCAAACGATCGGTGCCCGAGATGCTGGCGGATCAAGAAGGCGTTTGCACCTTGCTGGACCATGAGCATCGCGGCGGTGTGCTTCAACACGTGCGGATGTTGCAGTGTTTCTCCGAGTCCAGCTTTCCGAGCGATCGCGCGGAAGAGCTTATAAACAGTTACGCGGTTAAGTTGAGTGGATTTCTGGGAGTTGAAGACAAAGTTGTCGGCGTCCGGCTTTCGTACGGCAAGCCACGCTTTCAGCACGGCCGCCTCGTTGAATAGGGCGTTGCCCTTGATCTTCAAGAGGTTCTGCGTCGAGTCGAGCGATCCTTTCAGGCGAGCAATGTGGATTTGCTCGGTGTTGAAATTAATGTCCGTAATTCGTAGATTCGCAATCTCTTGCGCTCTGGCGCCATGAGCTACAGCAAAGAGAAACATCGCGTGCTCGCGGGGTCCGTATGCCTTCGCAGCCTCCAGAAATCGCTCAAGCTGCTCGCTAGTCAGGTATGAAATGCGACTTCGAACCTGCTTCGCTCGCTGCTTCGGCATTCGGACCACGTTTCGTACGATCGATGGGGTCATGGCAGTCTCCATGAAATGCAGCGTATCAGAGTAATGTTGCATTGTCAAGTGCAATTATTGGGGCTTCCGCAACGATTGCATCGAGATGAATTCGGTGCGAGGCCGCAACGCATGAAGTAGGAGGAGAAAAAGAACGAGTGCGGGCAATTGTTTCTATTTTGTATTCGCTCGCCTCTGAGTAAACCCTTTAGACCCCACCTCCCTTTGTTTCGCTTTTGGCTGACGGGTGCACTCGCCCCCGGGCCTAGCTTTGTCCGTCCAAATGCATGTTTGACAAAATTCACAAGCATTTTTTGCCATTTCGGATGACGGGTGCTCCCGCCAGCCACCACTGGCAAATATTCGTGTGGGGTATCGGTGCAGCCGCCGCAGGCGGTCACCCGCCGTTCGCCCGGACCACACATGGCCTACGAAACCATGGAAGTCGGTGACGGGGCCGAAGCAGGTCTGGCTTGGGCGCGGCTGATTGAGCCGGCCACAACCGAAATGAAGAAGGGTCGTCTGGCGCAGGCGTTGATTGAATACTGCAAACAGGACACACTTGCGCTTGCTAAACTATTTGACGTGCTGTGCAAATATTCAACCTCAGACGCGATTCTGCTCCAGTAAGCAGGCAAACAGGAATCAAATGATGGACCTTCCGATATCGCCGGGCGAGTGAATCGCGTTCCGGGAAAACTCGTCACTACTCATTGCAAGCCTGGGTTTTGTTTGAGCGCTGCTACGGCATCAACTATCTGTTTTGCTTGCTTCTTGGCTTCTTCTCCTAAACGAGAATCATCAACCAAGGCACGTAGGTGAATCGCCTGTAGTTCAATGCTATCCAGCAGCTTTTTCATGACGTCGATTGAACTTCCAGTTCCAATTATTATTTTGGGATCATCGATGTACGAACGTTTAGTACTTTTATTAAATATAACTACAAGGTACTCATGGGATCCTAAACTGGCGCTCGCGTCGACCGTTCCTTTGACCGGTACTGAATCCGACGCGTTGAACGCCTGGGTAGGAATGTTGTTCTGATCCAGTACAGGATCTTCGGTAATCACGCTCATCACGTTCTTGGGTGTCGACGTATTAGCTTGCCAGATGACGGTGTCACCCAGACAAACCTGAAGGCGTTCTGGATCAGCGGCTAGTGTTGCATAAGGGCAGCCGCCGGTGGTTGGACTGAACGTGACGGGGCGATACCCTGGTTTTAGCCTCGGGCCCGTACCGTCAATAGTTATTGTCCAAGTTGTTGGCAAGTACTGTGCCCGTGCGCTTGATACGAACAAGCTACTAAAGGCGATGGCGGCGACGGTAAAAAACACGGAGCGGGCGCGACTGGGAACTGACGGGTAGGTCATAAACAAGCTCCTCGATGCGAGTTCGGTTTAATCAGTCCGTACTCAACATCCGATTCCTAAGATGCCCGATTCCTCAAAAAGAATTTCTTGCCCTGTGCGAATGTCTAAATGTCTATTGGTAGGATTTTGCTTCCTTTGCAAGACGATCGAATTCTGGAACCGAGTGTAAGCTCTTTAGCTCGGGATTCGCAAGAAGTTGTTCCCTGGGATAGCCGACACTCACGGCTTTCTGAAGCCACGCCAGCGCCTCCTGTCGTTCGCCCGCGTCGAGATGGACCAGACAGGCGATACGCAGAACGTCAACGTCCTGCGGACTAGCTTTCAAAGCTTTCTCCAGATAACTTCGAGCGCGAGCCGAGTCGTTTATTCGTGCGTAATAGAGAGCCAGAGAACTCAGCACGTCAGCATCAACCGGATTAATTTTCAATTGCATTTCTGCGAGACGAATCGCCTGCTGATAGGCTGCCGCCGACTTGCCCGACTCACCGGGAATCATTCGATACGCGTCGGCCAAGTTACCCCAGTAGTCGTATTTCTGAGGACTTAGCTCAATCGCCTTCTTGCAGTAAGCCGCATCCTTGTCAAAGCGTCCCAGAAAAAAACTTACAGTGCCTGCATTCGAATAAAGATCGGCATTATCGGGTGCGACCTGGAGGCCACGACGGAAATATTCGTCCGCCTTTCCAAACTGCCCTAGGTTCAGGTAAGCGGCACCGACATTCAAGTAACCCCATACGTTGTCCGGGGTAAGCTCCGTCACCTTCTGCCAGGCTTGTGCGGCTTCGCCATAACGCGCGTGCCCATATAGGAAAGCTCCTAGCAAGTTATAGCAGCTCCAGCACTGTGACCTGATGTCGATGGCATGACGAAACGCGTGCTCGGCCTGCGCCGTGCGCCCTAACGAGTCGTAAGTCTTCGCAAGACCAAGATACGCATCCACGTTATCAGGATCTAGTTCACAGGCACGCTGAAACCCGGTGAGAGCTTCCGAATAAGCTCCTGTCCGCTGGTTCATGTTGGCGATCGCTAGCTGTACTTCGGGCAACTGGCTGTCCAGAGCGCGGGCTGCTTTGACGGCAGCCTTCGCTTCTTCAGCGGATTGTGGGTCCTTGGTAGCACTATATTTGTACCAGTACGCCTGAGCCAGCGCGGCTTGCGCCTGTGCGTAATTTGGATCCTGTTTAATCGCACGCTGAAACAGGGCAATAGCAGCTTCGACATTTTCCAGCTGTTCGTAACGCTGCAAGTAGCCGATCCCCTGAACATAGGAATCGTAAGCGGAGAGGACGGTTGTGCCGTGAGTCATAAGCTGCACGGCGTTACCGCCCGAAGGCTGAACCTGCAGCATTCGGAAGGAAGTTAAGACGACCTGGTCTTGGAGGGTAAACAGATCATCGGCTGGCTCGGTTATGGTGTCTGTACGAAGCTGTCTACCAGTCTTCGTATCAACGAGGCTTAGGTTTATTCGGGCAGAGCGCCCAACACGTTGCCAGCTCGCTACCAGGACTAAGTTTGCACCGAATTGCGTTCTCGCTTGTTCAACACTCGTGACATTTCTCTCGCGTATCTCAAGCGCGGGAGGCACTTGCAACGAGGGTTCCTGTGCGAGCTTTGCTGTGACAGTCTCTGTAAAACCGTCGCAGTATACCTGCTCGTCCGTCCCACCGCCGACCGCCCTAAAGGGCAGCACCACGAGGTTTTTCTGACGAGGAACAGCTCGACCAAAACCGAATGGCCAAGTAGCCGGGCCGTACCGGAAGATGACTAAGAGTAGTATGAATATGCCGAACAGAAAACCTGTTGCTATTGCAAGGGCACGCCGTCGGTCGCGTTTAGTGCGAGTTCCACTTGGCCGCTCTTCGCGGCCTGAGGAGCGGGCGTCCTGTATCTCCACAGCTTCCGTACCGCGCCCGCCTGAGTCCGTGTCGCGCTGTAGACGCCTCAGATCAGTGGCAATTTCCGAGGCGTGTTGATAACGCAGAGTTCGATCTTTCTCTAGAGCCTTGTTGATGATTTCTTCGAGCTTGGGTGAAACATCTGGGTTGATCCGCACCGGAGATACGGGAGAGCGTTCCAGAATGGCGTGGAAGATCACTCCCGACGTGTCGCCCCGGAACGCGAGCTGCCCCGTCGCCATCTGATAAAGCACGGCTCCGAAGGAAAACAGATCAGTTCGACGATCCAAATCCTGACCTTTGACTTGTTCCGGGGACATGTAGGCAACGGTGCCAAGAACCGTACCTGGGCTCGTCAGATGTTCATCAACATCGAGAGTCGCAGCAGTGGGCTCAGCTCCCATTGCTGATGGGGGAGAGAACTTAGCCAAGCCGAAATCCAGGACTTTGGCATGGCCACGATCAGTGACAAAGATGTTAGCGGGCTTAATGTCTCGATGAACGATTCCCTTGGCGTGCGCGACATCGAGCGCGTCGGCGATCTCGATGCCGAGCGAGAGGAGACTGTCGAGATCCATGGGACGATTGGCTGTGCGGTGCTTCAACGTCGCACCTTCCAAAAACTCCATCGCGATGAATGCTCGCCCATCCTGTTCACCGATTTCATAGACCGTGCAGATGTTGGGATGGTTCAAAGCGGATGCAGCTTTAGCCTCGCGCTGGAAGCGGCCGAGGGCTTGTGCGTCTGTTGCTACATCGTCTGGAAGGAATTTCAGGGCGACTAAGCGATTGAGTTTGACGTCCTCAGTCTTGTAGACCACGCCCATGCCGCCGCCACCGAGCTTCTCTATAATTCGGTAGTGGGACACGGTCTGACCGATGAGGGATTTGGAATGCGCCATTTGCGCAGATATTAGGTTGCGCACTCCGCCAAGTCAATGAACGTAAACTTGAGATGGAAGCATTCATCAGGAATGGTTTCGCTGCTCTCGTTTGCGGTTACGACCGGTATGGTCCCAAGAGCCCAATTGAGTAGGCGAGTGACAAAATCCCGTCGCATCGTCGAGATCCGGCCGGTGTTTTTCTTTTGTGATATGTTGGGCGCCCGATGACTTCGGACTCAGAGACCCCAATCCCGCTCGAAGCGTTCCATCAGCATCTTGTAATCGTACACGGGAAGGGCGAGGCGGCTGCGGTTCTGCACACCCTCAATCGACAAGCGAACCAATTCGGCGATCCGCTCGCCAAGCTAATTGCTGCGTGGGTAAAGTGCAAATTTCCGAACGAACGCAGTTATCAGGAAGAAAGCTGGTTCGAAAGGGAAATTCCGGTCAATGCATGCTATATCGCGCATACGGATTTTCACTGCTTGTGCGAACTTCACAAGGATGAAAGCTTTGCTGACTTCATGCGGGACAAACGTCGGCAGATTGATTCCGATGTGTTTCCCTTTTCTCCGGTGATTCGTGCTCCGTGGCCACAAGACCCAATGCCGCCTCCGCTGGTTCGAGAACGGCAACCCGGCAAGTTCTACGTCCTTGACGGCCAACTGCGCGTAATTTGGCACTCGTATCGCAATCTTTCAAACGTGAAGGTGTTCATATATCGAGGGAAGCTCGATCTGTAAAGGTTCGTAAATTTTCAGAGAGCGCCCGTCGATCCGGCGGGCGTTTTTCTGCGCAGCACCACTATTGATGCAGATACGGCCTTTCGAAAACGGACGGTTGGATATATTCTTCCCGGTGTTGGCAACCGACATTAACTGGTAGATCATTTGAACTCGCTCTGAACACCGAAGTGCACTAGACCGCTTCGGGGAGGAGGACAATTATGACGTTCGGCATTCGTGTGCCTCTGGGCCTTGCGTGCGTGATTTTGCTTTTCACGGGCACTTTCCATACCGCCCTTGCCCAGTCCGCCGTATACGGTCCGCATCTCTGGGATAAGCCTCTGGATCCGGGAGTCTTCGAGAAGCGGGTCAATGAGCAACTTGATCTCGCACAGCGATCTATCGATGCACTTCTTGCAGTCAAAGGACCGCGCACGATCGAAAACACTTTAGCGCCGTACGACGATGCCAATGAAAAGCTCGACACGACTGGCGACCAGTCTGGCCTGATGCAGATCGTGAGCCCGGACGCTAACATACGCGATCGGGCGCAAGCGATGGTCCAGAAAGTCAGTGCTGTCGCCACGGCGCTTTCACTCAATCCGGCGATTTTCCACGCTCTGGCAGGCCTTGATGTTTCCAAGGCGGACCCTGCGACCCAGTACTATGTGAAACGCACTCTGCTCGAATTTCGTCTTGCTGGCGTCGATAAAGACGATGCAACTCGCGTGCCCGCATTCAGGCGCTCAACGATGACATCACCAAGCTCTCCACCGAGTTTGAGCGGAACATCCAGGATTCTCAGATAAAGGTGAAAGAACGCGAGCAAAACTTACCCATCGCCGCTTAGCCTTCGCTATCGTCCTCGACGCCGGCACCCTCATCGCAGCCTAGCCCAGAGATGTCGTACACCGCATTCCATACGGCACAGACATCGAAATTGGAAAACTGGGTGTCCGCGGTCGTTACTGGCTCCCACATATGAGCGCGAATGTCCACGAGCCGTTCCTGTGCCGATGTGGATATCGAACCGAGTATTGAACATACGGTAACACGCCAGCAAAGTTCAGGAGGCCCTCAGCCAGTGACGGGCTACAATCCGTTGTGTCAATAGCACAACAAGGAGAAGCAAAATGAGAATCAACTCGATGTTCACCATCCGCGTGCTGGCGTTCCTGATTTTAGCGAGCGGCATGACGTCTTGCAGCGGTGGGTCAAGCACTCCGGGCGGCGGCTCCGGCTTTACCCCTGTGAATCCCACCGGGCAATGGGAGATGCAGGGCGTGGATAGTGCGGGGAATGTCACAGTCATCGAAACGAACTTGGCGGTTAATTCGGCGACGAGCTTTTTCGCCAATGCGAGCAATGTGATTGTAATTGACGGTGTAAACTCTGGCTCCCAAGTCCTGCTGGAGAACTTAGGTTTGGCATGTGACAACGATACCACTGGATACGACTCCTTAGATGGTACTTTCACTTCGGCGACGGAAACTAATTTCATTTTCTCCGACAAAGGTCCAGCGGGTTCATTCCAAATCACGGGGGGCATCACATTCAATCAAGGGGCCACAAACGTCACGTCCGGTCAATACTCCTCTCCGGCTGCTTGCGGAGTCGCTGCAGACACCGGGACCATTACAGGAGTTAAGGTTGCACCATTCAGCGGAACCTACGCCGGAACGCTCAACGGCGGTGCTGACGTTGTGATTGTGACCGTAACGGAAGACACAAACACGTATTCGTTCACCGCTTCCGGCACGGACAACGGTGCAGAGTTCAATCTAACCGGCAATGCCATGGGCGGGGCGTGGACAGCCAGCGGCACCTTTGCGGGACAATCCACGACCGTTGTCGGCGTGTACGACCCTACGGGGAACGACTTCCTGGTCTACTCTTACCCCGGCTTGACCTTCGAAGGCTATCTCAATGCAGGTTCCAATCCTGCGGCGGCTGTAAAGCCTCATAAGTTCGTCGGACGGCATCAGTAGGCAAGCTAGTGCTCGGCGCGGGTCTGCGGTGGCTTGGTCGGCGATTCATAACCCGGCCATCGCACGTCTCTTGGATGCATTGGAAGGCGAGTCATGTTTAACAGGGTCGCCTGCCAGCTATTGATTCGGCTATCCGTTCAATTAACGAAGGATGGTTCCCCGGCGCAGGACGAACGCCCGACCAGCAAGACGCCTTCGCTACAGCACCACGCCATCCGCGGCGTCACCTTCTCCAGAAGCATTCGGTCGCCTTCTCGTGTACTCGAATACGCGGACGCCGGCTAGCAGCACACATCCGCGGTACACGAGGAGCACGACATGCACGCAGAATCAGTTCAGCACACGGAGATGCGGAGACTGCGGTTCGAGGATCTGGAGTTAGCCGGCATCGAGGTCGAACAAGTGGAAGTGATTAGCGATATCGACGAAGATGTGCGAACCGCAAACACGCCGGGTGAGCCATCCACGATACCTCGCGAGCCGGGCCACAACTGGATTGCGCTACTGTTCGGCGCCGGCGGCCCCCTTGAAAAACCCGAAGTGTGCGATCTCTCTGGTGAGCAACCGAACTACGTCGGCGACCAGGAGTTTTACGTCACTCATGTAAAACAGAGTGGCGCGATGATTGTCCGAACTTCCGCAGAACAGCCAGCCCATCGAGCTGCCGCACTATTGTGCGATCACGGTGCGCGTACACCCGGACAGAAGGATGGCCCCGCCATCCGCCGCATCGACTGAGACTCGTTAGAGCATTGTTGCAGAGTGCGTCTGGCTGATCGAAGCTATGCCTCCTGATTTCCCGTACGTCACGATGCGCGGCCTTCCTGATGTGTTGGGTCTGGCTTAGGTGCAAGACGGCGTAGGTTGACCGTACGGCCTCCGCACTCTATCGAGACAAAGCCATCCTTGAGAAGTTCGTGGGTAAACCCCGGTGTGCTTGTCAGCCCATCGAGAATTTCGTCCGCATCGGCTGCTAAGGCTCCATGTACGGCAATGTGGATTTGTGAGTTATCCAGGCCGGACACGTAAAATTGTTCGTCGGAATCGTCTGAATTCCAATCGCGACAAATTTGCTTGCGTGTCTGACTATCTTTCCATCTGGTCACAAGATCGAATGCGCCGGCAGACACCAAGACACCGGCGAGCCCGAGAAGTGCCGTAGTTCGTGATAATCGCATAAGCATCCCGATTATGAACGATCACACGCGGCTGCGACGAACACCAATGGTACGACTGTACCGTTTTGTCTAGGCGCGTCCTCTCGAAGGCCTATCTTGCAACAACGAGTTGCCTTGCGAACTTTGACTCGTCCAACGTCATGTCGCCCTGCACAAACGCACTGATGTTTGTTCCCTTCGGAATCGTGACATCTTTGCCGTGCATAAGCAGAAAGAGTGGCGCCGCGGGCCAAATAACAAGCGACGTTGCGACCATCGCTCCTACCATTGCACCAGTGTGACCGCCCCCCTTTGTGTCCTTGACAGCGCGGAGCAGAGCCTTCTCTCCGTCCGCAAGGCGAACCTTGTCAACGTTGAGGTCTAGTTTCCCGGCACGGCCCATACGTTTCTTATGTTCTGCATCCGTTACGGTTGCCCATGCAGTCGCGCCGCGTGGAATGACGACGAAGCCATTGACGATAACGTCGTCCACGACCTCGAACTCCACGGTTTGTCCTGTCACTGCATCCGCCGATGAGAGATTTTCCGAAAGGACAAGATGCACCGGCGTCCCATCTTCTAACAGAAATCCTACGCCGGCAGTTGCGGCAACGGCAGGAGACGGGGCAACAGTCGGTGTTGCTGCTGGTGCGGAAGGGGCGGCAGCATCCTGCTGAGGAGTTGCTGCAACATTAGCCGCTGTCGGCGCAACTGGCGCCGCCTGCTGAATTGGCCGGCAGGCTTGAGTACCGAATACCGATTCGCCTTGATAAACGAAGCCGCCAGAGTCAGCGAGATTTCGGCACATCCATTTCGCGGGGTCCGGGCTTTGCGCGAATGCGATGCTTGAGAACATCACTGGGGACAAGATTGCTATGGTCGTTTTCATCGCTTCCTCGTTTTCTTGATTACCGTCGTTACTAGACTCACGGGCAGGATCGTTCGCGTCAATAGCTCTTACCCAACCAGTTACTTACAAACAAGGTTTATTCAGCGCTGTTTGGGCGAGCTACCAGCCTCGTTGTCCGCCGTAGGCAATTGCGCCTCCGTTCCAGAATGTGGTTAAGTTGACTTTCGTTATTTAGCAGGTGAACATTGCCCGCATGACGGATTTTCGTATCGGAACTTCTGCCTTCACCGCCGCCGGCTGGGAACAAGCGTTCTACCCGACCGGTATGAAGGCCGCCGATTACCTGACCTATTACGCGACGAAATTTAACACCGTCGAAGTTGACTCCACGTTTTACCGCACGCCGTCCGTCGCCACAGTAAACGGCTGGGAGCGCAAGACTCCGAAGGGATTCCTTCTCGCCGCTAAGGTTCCGCAGATAATCACTCACCAAAACGTCTTGCAGGACTGCGACAAGGATCTGAAGCATTTTCTGGAAACAATGGATTTGATGGGCGAGAAGCTCGGCCCGCTTCTCTTTCAATTCGGTTATTTCAATCAGACCGTTTTCAGGAGCGGCGGAGATTTTCTGGCGCGGCTGGAACCATTCCTGAAAAAATTGCCCAAGGGATACAAATTCGCAGTCGAAATTCGCAACAAGAACTGGCTCTCCAAGTCGTTCTTCGATCTGTTACGGGAGCACAAAGTTGCGTACGCCCTGATCGATCAAGCGTGGATGCCACGGCCGAGCGAGATCTTCGAGAAGTTTGATCCCATCACGGCCGACTTTACCTACATCCGGCTTCTGGGGGATCGAAAGGGAATCGAGAAACAGACGAAGATCTGGGACAAGGTGGTTGTGGACCGATCGAAAGAGCTATGGAGTTGGGTTGACGTGTGCAAGAAGACCGTTAAGCGCGGCGTCTCGACGTACGTCTACGTAAATAACCATTATTCGGGATTTGCGCCAGCGACGGTTGAACAGTTTGAGAAGTTGTGGAAAGCCACAACTCGCTAAGCAATCGGGTTCGCGGAGGAGTGGCGCCGTGCTGGAGCCAAGGTCATTTGAAATAATGGAGGCGCGATGATTGCGAGACAACCAAACGACGGGCCTGAACCACCGGCAATACTGTACAAATATCTCCCGCCCGACCGAATTGACATTTTGGAGAATAGGCGGCTTCGTTTTAGTCGTCCGACAGATTTCAACGACACATTTGATTCAGATTTTCTCATCCCAAAGAGTCAAGGAATAGGGGCAAAGGCTGCCCGATACCATCTGAAGAACCAGCTTGGTGTTTTATGCCTTACAGCGCAAGCGGACAACCATTTGATGTGGGTTCACTACGCTCAGAATCACACCGGTTTTATTCTGGGGTTCAACTCGCATGCCCGTTTCTTCAGCGAGAAAGACCGGATCTTACGCAAGGTGACTTACCAAGATCGCCCCAACGTGCTTTCGAACGCAGATTTGAATGTGTGTTTTTACAAGTCGAACGCATGGAAATATGAACGAGAATGGCGATGCGTTCGTTCCTTCCAACCTTCAGAGTCAAGAATGGAGATGATCGAGCCTGAGTTAGTTTCGCAGATCATTTTCGGATCACGAATGGCGCCTTGGCAGATAGCTAGAATCGTTTCATGCCTTACCGCATACGGCATGAAAGATGCTCAGTACTTTATTTCCTCCCCATCACATAAATCTTGGACATTTCAGAATGACCGTAAAGAGATGTCTGTTTGCCACAAATGCGCCGGCAACGGGTATCTCATGGAAGATTCCGCGACTGAAGACCGCAACATCCGAAATCACTAGGCGAACATAAAGCGAAGATGTCATCGTAGCTTCGCGATGGACGAGGGCCGAAAGAAATTGATCTATCTCGTCTCCGGAATGTTCTTGGTTCGGCGATTGGCGGGGCTGGATCGCCAGCCATCGCCCGCACGGGAAAACGCGTTCCGGGATGCGATCGATAATGCAGTTGAGTTGATGCGAAGGATTGACGCGCGTCGTATCAGCCAACTAGATGGTGTTTCATCGACCGGTTGAGCTGGCAGCATTAACTAGACGAGTAACGCTAGAGCACTTGATCGTCCCAGCTGCTGCCGTTAGTGATTCACCCTTAGTTTTTGTCCAAACTCACTGAGTTCACGGTGCCTGTCCTCAAGAGAATCCCATTCTGCAAGCACAAGACCACACTTTGGACAAATCATGAGGTACACCAGATCGCCTTTAGCATGGGCTCCAAAGGTGAAATTAGGCGGTTCCTTGCAGGTCGAGCAAACAAAAATTAGCGTCCCATTTCGAGCCTTCATTCCACAAAGATGATTTTCAATCATGTGAATACCCCAAACTTCGTGGGCAAATCAGGTTGCTCTGGCCGAGCGGTCGAGCTGAATGTTGAGTGGCGAGTCTAACTATACCGTTGTTTCATAACCTCCAAATAAGCGCGACCCCTGTCATAGCCACGCTGAAAAGGTTCGTGCTCGTGCAACCTCGCCTCACGGTCGCCAAGCCGAATACGGCATGTATCGTACGACTTGTCGCGATTCTCTGAATGCAGAGCGGCCTCGAAGCCACAGCGAAAGTATCGTTCGTCATCCTCGAAGTTTCCACCGCTGGAGTCGTACGTCTCTTTCTCCGCATCGCGCAAACCGATCCACCACGATTCGCGCGCGCGATCGATGCTTTCCGCTCCGGCATTTTCCAGAGCCCCCCGAGCAGCCTCGGCTTGCGAGTCGTTTTCAACCTGCGCTATGACCACGGTGCGGCCCTGCCTGAGTGCGTCCTGGTAGACAAACAGCTCATCTCCTGGCAACCCAACAGCGGTTGATTTTTCGATGGCGCTTCCGGCCGCACCTCCCAGCACGGCAAGCAGTGCGGCGCCGGCAAGCCCAATCGCCAGCACGGGACCAATTCCCGGCACAATCAGGCTGGTCACCACACCGCCCAGTCCGATTCCGCCAGCCAATCCCACGGCTCCCCCTACTGCGGCTCCCAGCGCCTTTCCAATTCCGAGCGGCTCCGCATCATCGATAGGAACTGCGGCAAGTTCCTTTTCCGTCGCGTGCGGCGTCAGAATGTTGATTCCGTCTTTAGGGATTCCCAGGGCCAAAAGTTGGGCCGAGCCCTGCTCTGCGTCAGACCGTGATGTAAATACAGCCGCAACGGATTCCATGGTGTTCCTCCGGACGCAACTTGCGTCCCGTTCGTCGCTATTTCTTCTTCGCTATCTTAATTTTGGGGAATTTTCGTTTGACTGCGGCGACCACGGCCGGGTGTTCCGGCTTTCCCGAACTCCTCGCCAATGCGTCCCGAGCGTGAGCAGCGTCAGGGATCGGATATTTTCTGGTGCCTTTTTCAACGAAGTCCGATTTCGGAAGTTTTCTTCTCGTAGCAGTCGTTAGTTTGGCCACTATTGATAATTCTCCTCTTGAATGACGACGGAGGTCGGCGCCAAGGGCAGCTTCCAGCCAGTCAAACTGCTAAGGTCCGCCCGGACTACCGTGTGCAGTCACTCCACAAGGGACATGGCCGCCGTGTATTTCATCGAATCAGATCTTGATCATAAGAATGCTTAGCACGAGCGTCTGTGCAGTTGTGAACAGTTATCCGTGTTCGTCTCAGCGATTACACCCGCAGAATGGTGCATCGGGGGAGATCTCCAGACCTCAATCCAGACAGCGGACCTCGTCCGATGACGAAGCTGACGCGACCGAATTATTCCGTTGAGGACTCAACTGCTCGATGATTGCTCGCGCGGAAACGGAAGCTCTCGAAACAGACTCCACGCTGACTGGTTAGAAAAATTATGGGAAGCGACAACGAAGCACTCCAGGACATCTGTGGGAAATGCGATGCTGAGATCGATCGAAGTCGTCGAGTCGATTTCACGCTAAAGGATAGAACTAGGGTCTGTGATTCTTGTTTCGTCAAAGAAACGCCACGGCCCACACAACCGAAGAGGGACTGGTCGAACTGAAATTGTGGGTTTGCTAAGCCCTGTTCGCCATTTTTGACATCATGTGAAGCAGAAGCCCACGGCTCCTATCGCTCATGCGAGCGAGTAATTTGGCGAGCGCCCGAAGCTCGCGGTCCTGTTTCGAGTTCACGGCCCGGCTCGGAGTGGATTGTACCGGTATATTCGGCTTCTTGATGTGATCCTCGTCCGTGAAGAGACGGTACATCGGGACTTCCAACGCTCGGGCCATCTTTTCCAGAGTATCCACGGAGGGAACGGTGTGTCCGTTCTCGACTCTTGAGGTATAGCAACGCAACAGACCCGTGCGCTTTTCAATGTCGCCTTGGCTTAGTTTCTTGGTTTCGCGAAGCTCTTTGAGTTTGTCACCGATAACCATTGAAATCCTCCGGGCGAAATCATGCGCCGCTGGCGGCGACACTATCACGCGGAATGAAAGCACTTCAAGATGGACGGCGCGGATGCCGCCTGCGCCACTCTTGCCGGCACAACTCGTACTTCGACGCATTGATCTGTTGCGTCATGGGATCCAGCCAACGGGATGCGGCCGAGGAACACGATCGCCCCAGCTTGATTAGTTCCGCTTCCGTGTACTCCGTCAGCCGGCGCCGAAACTGGTCCGCGTCAAATAGTCCGTACTCCATGAGGGGATTTTAGCGGAGGCGTAGAAACAGCGAAAGGCTTTTCAACTGTGGGTAGTCTGTTTTTGATCAGGGACTTCGCTTCTCTGCCGGCTTCTTGTCGTGTTTCAGTCCCTGCCCAGCGTCAAATGCGATGACAAACTGTTTCATATATCTCCGATAGAGGTGCCAGAGTTTTGCAACTAGTCGGAAGGAGTTGTGTAAGGGTGTAATTTGTTTCAGGAATGCTTCTTGTCGTACGGGTAACGCTGCACCGACAGGGCCAATATAGATAACAAACAATACCCATGAAGTGAGCGCAGGGCCGAACTTTACCCAAAAAGGCAGCGAAACCGGAGACACGTCTTCTACGCCTGGTAGAAAATGTGAAGCGCTAACTCCAAGGGCCGTACTCAACGATATAGATTGTTCAGGTGAGACGACGGCTCGAATCGTCATGGCCCAGAACAACATTGCCGACACCGCAAGGATGATCAGAAAGACGATGTAATCAATCAGCATAATAATTGCAATTCTGTCCCGTCCACGGTGGCCCCGGAAAAGGACAGGTAGGTACCGAAAGGGCTTTATAAAAAATCCATTCGTTCGAATTGTGACAGTGGCTTGCAGGCTATTGTTTGGAGGGCTATCTATGGCTTTTTGAGCGGCATTCCTCATCATGAGAATTCCTCTTATCGCCCACCGTGAAAATACAGCCGTGTCCCCTTCATGAATGGGCGAAGTCTTGTCGAGGGCGCGATAAGCAAAAGCCAGAAAAAGAACGCCCGAAATAATGCAACCCATAAGGTTTGGCCTGCGCGCCGAAGAATCTCCGTACAGGAGAAACCAGACTACTAAGAAAGTAATGGCAATCGGGACCACCGGAAAGCGTCTCTTGCTCTTGGGAAATGGCACTACGTCGCTTTGCTGAGGCCCAGCCGCATTCTGCTTCAAGTTTTTCTGGTAAATCAGGACGACGAGCAACGAAAACGGGGAAAAGATGATGTACAGAGGCATACCAGCCAAGTGCTGTATCGGTGAGAATGAAGTAATCAGCAAAAACCAAAGACCTACAAGTGCTGGGCCTAAGTGTGGCCGACTTGAAGGCGCGAAACCAACGAGTGACAATGCGGTTCCGATTTTGTTCGCTGCTGCGCTCTCTGTACCCGCTAGCACATTTCGCCCGTTCAGTATCGTGAGGAGCCAACGCACCCAGAGATAACCGGCTGTGAATCGCCATGCCCACGCTTTCGCAATAGATAAGGGGCCTTTCGCGGGTGCGTTTGATGCAGGTATATCGCTCGGGAGTATGGGGTTTGGGGGTACAGAGGTACTCGCTGCTGTTGGCCGTGTCCCCCGAAGGTGTCGCTTTTGTGACTGGTTTGTCATCTGTATTTTGACCGTGGCCCCTTATGTTAGCCGAAAATATTGATAGCTGGTGGAGTGGATTGCTGCCTCACGCTGCGCGTCGTTTAGACTTGAAGCGCGGAAGATGTTTGACTTGGCGCGCTAGGCAGGACGCTGCCGAAGACGCGAGAGCGTGACTAGCTCTGCCTCGTTGACTCAGCCGCGCGCCACGGCCTCAAGCAAATACACGACGGGAATTTTCGGTGGGCATCGCCAGAGCCTTACGAATCCTCAATCTTGAAGTCCAGCGGAACGCCTAACGCTTGTAGCTGCTTGATCCGAGTCAGAGTCAGCAACGACATAACGAGCCGGCTGTCATGCAGCACAATAATTCGTTTCTCGGTTGCAAGGGCACCGTCCCCAAGCTGCGCGTCTATGTCTTGAAGAAAACATTCGAAAGCTTTGCTTTGTTGTCCCTCGAACGGACGCAAGTCCCAAATTTCGCTAACTGTGTCTTCGGTTCGAAT
>Ga0182024_10006074_pt1 | contig 26680 bp, 22 predicted proteins | sample P32metaG_FD_120480 | JGI IMG/M metagenome (GOLD analysis project Ga0182024, IMG submission 120480) | Permafrost microbial communities from Stordalen Mire, Sweden - P3-2 metaG (Illumina Assembly) | ecosystem: Environmental > Terrestrial > Soil > Wetlands > Permafrost | place: Sweden: Stordalen... | reverse complement strand
GATGCCTTGCAGCGGCTTGCGCCTCTGCTCTTCCTTCTCAGGCTGCGGCAGGGGCTTGCGGGGCAGCATCTTGTCGCGCTGGGCGGCGTTGTAGACGAAGATCGCTTCGACTGTGGCGATCTGCTTCAGATCGGCGGGCTGCAGGCGCTCGACTGTGTCAGCGTTGGAGTGATGGGTGCGGCTTGCGTAGTCCATCTCATCCTGAATGAACTGGAACCCGGGCAGGCCGACGGCATCGAAGCTCAGGTGATCTGTGCCGCCTGTGTTCTGGTTGGTGACGGTGGTGACGCCGAGGTCCTTGAGCGGAGTCATCCACTGCGCGAAGATGGGCGCGATGGCGTAGTTGCCCTGTGTGTAGATGCCGCGAATCTTGCCGGTGCCGTTGTCGATGTTGAAGTAGCCGGAGAGCAGCTTCTGCTCAGGCTTGAGCGTGAGCGGGCCAGTGGCGCGGCGCATGAATTCAGGCAACTGCATCTGGTCGGGAGCGGTTGAAGTAGCCGCAGAACCGAAGTGCTGCGTGACATAGCCCTTCGAACCGAAGATGCCTTGTTCTTCGCCTGTCCACAGCGCAATGCGGATGGTGCGACGCGGCTTGATGTCGAGCGCCTTGAGGATGCGTACCACTTCCATGGCGACGACGGTGCCTGCGCCGTTGTCGGTGGCTCCGGTGCCGGAGATCCAGCTATCGAGGTGGCCGCCGACCATGACGACCTGATCTTTGAGCGTGGGGTCGGTTCCGGGAATTTCTGCGACTGTATCGTAGCCGTGCTCGTGCTCGCCGGTGAACTTGGTTTCAACGTCAATCTCAACCGAGGTGGGCACATGTTGCTGCGTGAGGCGATAAAGGCGGCCATAGCTTTCGATAGCTGCAACGGCTACGGGAATTTTGACGCGCTTTTCAGCAATGTAGGGAGTGCGGCCCAGCGTGGCCCCGTTGTCGTCGAATAGTGTGCCGCCGGAGCCGCCGCCGTTCTGGCCGTCACGGCTGGGTTCGATGACTGCGGCGACTTTTTCATCAGCGAAAAACTGCGCGATCTTGTCGATCAGCTTGAGCCGTTCCATGCGAGCGGCGAGTCGGGCCTGGATGTCGGCGGGAAGGCCACCGGCGTTGGCGTTGACGGGATACTGCGCGAGGTCTTCCAGTTCTTTTTCCGTGTAACGCGTGAAGAGGGCTTTATCTACTGGCGGTACCTCGCGCATTGCGCCGAAGAGCACCACTTTGCCGGCCAGCTTTCCCTTGTATTGATCAAAGTCTTTTTCGGAGTCGATCTTGACGAAGGCCACTTCGCCGGTGACCGGGCCCGGAGTCGAGGGCGACCACGGCGTGGCTTGCACGATCAATACAGCGGTATCCGGCGTGACCATCCGCGCCCAGGTATTCAACTGCTGCCAGCCGAGGCCGAACTCGCCCCAGTCCTCGAGATGCGCGTTTTCAAGGCCGATCTTGGTCAGCGTGTCGCGGGTCCATTCGTTGGCCCTCTTTAGGTTGGGCGAACCGGTCAGGCGCGGGCCGATTCCGTCCATGAGCGCGCTGGCGAAGTCCATCACGTGCGAGTGATTCAGACCTTCATCGCGAATGCGCTGATAGGCGGCCATATCGAGAGTCTCGGTCGCGGGCTGCACCTCGGCGTAGGGGTCAACGGAGGCCGGCTCTGATGCTTTGGCCTTGTCGGACTTGGGTTTGTCGGCGGCATTCGCAGCGAAGGGCAGAGCAAGCGTCAGGCTCAGGGCTGCGGCAAGGCAGGTAGTGGCAGGCAGGTGGAACAACTTCGACGGCATCCAGCGGTCTCCAAATACAAATATGCGTGCAGGCTTTCGAAGATGATTGTAGCTTGCGAGCGGGGCGATATAGGGAAATAGATCGCGAGGTTAGGCGCCCGGCGAATAATCGCCCCTGACTTATAGGATAGTAGAGATGCCAAACGAGCAAACGTTGCGTCGGGCGATAACACACTGGCAGCTTCGAAGCAGGAGCCTGCCGGTTGGTGAGCGGACGCTGGTGATGGGCGTGGTGAATATCACGCCTGATTCGTTTTCGGATGGCGGGCTATATCTTGATGCGGGGCGTGCGATCGACCATGCGCTGCAGCTCTTAGAAGAGGGCGCCGATCTGCTCGATCTTGGCGCGGAGAGTACGCGGCCGGGTTCTCATGCGGGCAACGGCGACAAGGCGGCGGTGAGTGCGGACGAGGAGCAGGCGCGGCTGTTGCCTGTTCTGGAGGCGGTGCTCAAGGCTCGGCCCGATGCGATTATTTCTGTGGATACCTACAAGGCTGCTACGGCGCGTGCGGCTGTGACGGCGGGCGCTGAAATTGTGAACGACGTCAGCGGTTTTACGTGGGATGCGGAGATGCCAGCGGCCTGCGCGGAGATGGGTTGCGGTGTGGTGCTGATGCATACGCGTGGTACTCCGGATGAGTGGCGAAGTCAGGCGCGGTTGAAACAAGAGACATTGCTGGAGTTAGTGCGCGATGGGTTGGCTGCAAGTCTGACTGCGGCGAAAGATGCGGGGATATCTCTGGAGTCGATTGTGCTGGATCCTGGTTATGGATTCGGCAAGCGGCTCGATGCGAACTACGATCTGCTGGCGCGGCAGGCGGAGCTGCTTGCGTTGGGCAGGCCGCTGCTGGCGGGGCTTTCGCGGAAGTCGTTTTTGACGCGCACGCTTACGAAGAGCGCGAAGTCGGAGCAGGGTCTTGAGGATGCGAAGCAGTTTGCCGAGGCGCTTGAGACGGCCAGCATCGCTGCCTTGGTGGCGGCCATTCTTGCCGGCGCTTCGATCGTGCGCGTGCATGCGGCGCGAGCGGCGGTTGAGGCTGCGGCGATTGCCGATGCGGTGCTGGCCGCGCGTTGAGTTTGGTCGTCGCACTGGCCCGGCACATCGTGATAGCATCGTCCGCAAACCGGTAAATTATCTACTCGCCGGTCGTAAAGTCTTCCATCTGCAACGCTTCACTTTTGGAGGTTCGCTCTTGAAGCTACGCTCGGTTCTGCTCCGCTTCGCGTCTGGCCTTATTCCGATATCGACTCTCATCGCAAATGCGCAGACCACCCCGCAAGATCTTGTTCTGAAGAATGCCACTGTCATGACGGCGAGCCATGGGACGATCGAGCATGGTTCGGTCTGGGTGCATGCGGGCAAGATCGCCGAGGTCGGTACGACGGTCAATGCGCCATCGTCGGCAGTGGTTGTGGACGCGACAGGCAAGTGGCTCACGCCGGGAATCATCGATCCGCACTCGCACTCCGCGCTGGACAGCGATGTCAACGAAGCGACCAGCCCGGTGACGCCGAGCATGATGATGGTGGACGCCTTCGACAATCGCGACAAGGCGCTTTATCAGGCGCTCGCGGGTGGCGTGACCACGGAACTGCTGCTGCATGGGTCAGCCAACATGATTGGCGGCCAGGCGGTGGTGATCAAGAACAAGTTCGGCCTGTCGCGCGATGCCATGATCTTTCCCAACGCGCCGAGGTCGATCAAGTTTGCATCGGGCGAAAATCCGAAGCGCGTTTATGGCAGCCGCAATCAGTTGCCCTCGACACGCATGGGGAACTTCGAGGTGATGCGGCAGTCGTTTGAGAACGCGAAGGTCTACATGGCGAGCTGGGATGCGTACAACGCCAAGGTTGCGAAGAAGGACAAAGACGCGGTTGCTCCCAAGGTCGATCTCAAGCTTGAGGCTTTGGCCGATGTGCTGCGCGGCAAGCTCTTTGTGCAGATTCATTGCTACCGGGCGGATGAGTTTCTGACCGAAGAAGCGATTGCGCATGAGTACGGCTATAAGATTCGCGCCTTCCATCATGCGCTGGAGATGTACAAGGTCGCCGGGCAGATCGCTCCTGAGAACACTGCGATTGCGACTTTCAGCGACTGGTGGGGATACAAGGATGAGGCTTGGGATGCGATTCCGTGGAACGCGGTGATGAGCATGCGGAAGGGTGTGCGGGTGGCGCTCAAGAGCGATTCGAATGACCACATTCGCAGGTTGAATTCCGAGGCGGGCAAGATGGTGCATTACGGGGGAGCCACGGAAGACGAGGCGATTCGCATGGTCACGCTTAACCCGGCATGGATCATCGGCGTGGACGACCGCGTGGGCTCGATCGATGCCGGCAAGGATGCAGACCTGGTGATCTGGAATGTCGATCCGCTTTCGATCTATGCGCGCGCCGAGAAGGTGTACATCGACGGCGATCTGTTCTTTGATAGCTCCGCGCCAGGCTTCGGCACGCCGCACTTCAACGGCGCGATGCATGATGCAGGCGGCTTTGGTTCGGATGACAGCGAGGATGGCGACTAATGAATAACCTGAAGGTTGCATCCCTGTTGCTGTTACCTGCGATGTTTGCTGTCGCTCAAATGAAGACTGCTGCAGCACCCAAGCCAAACGGTACGATCGCCATCACCGGCGGCAAGCTGCTTACCGTCAGTCACGGGACGATCGAAAACGGAGTGCTGATCATTGCCAACGGCAAGATCACCGCGGTGGGAGCCGCGGACAAGGTTTCCGTCCCCAGTGACGCTACGGTTGTGGATGCGCGCGGCATGACGGTGTATCCGGGGCTGATCGATCCGGATTCGACGCTGGGTCTGACCGAGGTCGGTTCGGACCAGAACAGCAACGATCTCTCCGAGCCATCGGATGAGATTATGCCGCATATGCACGTCGCGGATGCTTTTCATGGCGAGACGGAGTTGATTCCCGTAGCGCGCCTTAATGGCGTGACTAATGCGGTAGTCGCGCCGGGCACGGAGGATTCGGTCGCGGGACAGGACATTTTCATTCAGCTTGCGGGCCGCGATCGGGAGGCGATGATTCTTGGCCGGGATGTGGCTCTGGCCATGAACTACGGCGCGGAACAGCGGCGTCGCGGCGGCCGGGGAGGCGCGCGAGGAGAGTTTCCGTCGACGCGCATGGGGTTGATCACGCAACTGCGTCAGAACCTGCTCGACGCGCAACACTACGAGGCCAGCCGCGATGCAGCGGAGAAGAAGAAGGACAAGGCTGCCGATAAAGAGGCCAACAAGGGTAGCGACAAGGATGCAGACAAGAGTTCGGACAAGGGTACAGACAAAGGTTCCGATAAGCCCTTTGAGCGCGACCTGAAGATGGAGGCGCTGCTGCCTTATCTGCATGGACAGCGGCCGGTGGTCATTGGCGTCTATGAGTCCTACGACATCGAAACGATCATGAAGGTGGCGCAGGAATTCCACTTGAAGGTGATCCTGAATCATGTGACGCATTCGCAGGAGATTCTCGACGAGATTGCTGCCTGGAAGGTGCCGGTAATTGTCGGCCCTATCTATGATTTTCCGCGGGCCAATGAGCGCTTTGACGCGGTTTATACATTGCCGGCGGAGCTGGCCAAGCGCGGCGTGAAGATCGCGATCTCTTCGGCGGAGGCGGGTGGTCCGGGTGGTGCGCACTCGGTGCGGAATCTGCCCTATGCGGCAGGATTCGCTGCTGCCTATGGCCTGCCTTATGACGAGGCGCTGAAGGCCATTACGTTGAATGTTGCGGAGATGTTCGGGTATGGCGACAAGCTGGGATCGCTGGACGTTGGCAAGACGGCGAATGTGGTCATCGCCAACGGAGACCCGCTCGATGTGCGAACGGATGTGAAGCAGGTCTACATTGACGGAGTGGCACAGCCGATGGTGAGCCGCCAGACGCGGCTTCGCGATGAATACAGTCAGTGACGGAATACTCCGAGTCAAAGAAAAGCAAAATATCCGCGGATTCGTGCGCGGGCCTTTGTTTTACTCTGACGTGTGTTTGTGTCGGCGCTGCGAAGCTAAGCTTCCGCTTCTTCAAATAAGTCGGTATCCAGGTCCATGTCGAGCTGACGTACAGAGGACCATTTCTCCAGATAGACAATGCCCAGCAGCAGTCCGACGAGAAAGACTGCGACAGAGCTGTACTCCATGACGGAGAGTCTTACGTCTTCCTGAGCGGTCTGGTAGATTACGACTCCGTGTACATTGCGGGGAGTCGTACGTTGTTCGATCGGGGCAGGAGACTTGGGCAAGGTTTCAAGGTAATCGGTCGACACCATCGCGCTGAAGACCAAGCCCCCCAATCCCGGCAACAGAAATAACAAGGCAAAAAACTTCAAAACAGATAAGTTAACGCGGCTCATTTCGTCCCCCATGGCATCTCAAACGATCTTGCACAACCGCCCGTGTAAAGCGCGGTAGAGGTACAGCAAACTTCTTTTTTGACTGAAATGGATATCGCCCACGTCCCGGTCTGTGAGTGCTTCTGTGATGCTAGGTAACGCTCTCCAATGGAGAAAGTCAATGGGCATAAAGGTAACCTGGAATAGGGCAAAGGTAATAAGTTCAATTTGGAATATCTGATTTTTGAGTTCCAAATCGGCTCTTAATATAAGTGGCTATTAGGGTTGAATCGTTTCACTTATGCTCATTTAATTCCTGAATTCGGCTGGCCTCGAAGCTGACTATTTTCCACAGGCCAGCCTGATTGCGGACATAGACTCTCGTGTACCGGTATCGTCCTGTGACCTCCTGATCCTTTTTGGCGCCGGTGAGCTCGGCCACGGAGGTTACTACCGCGGTAGATCCATAGACGCGAACCTTGCGATCAGAAATTGTCAGTGCGGAGAGTTGAAAAGCACCCGATTTCAGGTTGTTGATTGCCTGGTCTTTGGTCTGGATGGCGCCTTTGGCTGTGATGCCGGTGTAGTCGTCGGCCAGCAGGCCTTCGAGGACCGCGCTGTTGCCCTTGAGCATCGCGGTGCGCCAGGCATCTTCAGCCTGATCGATTTCGCGGCGGTACTCGTGGCGCTGGCCTCGCGGAACCCCGGGCTGCGAGGCGGAAAGATCAAGTGACCCAATGCCGGCAATCAAGAGAATTGAGCCGGCCATGAACGCAGTTCGGAGAGAAGATTGTGCGGCCATACGCGTAACGAATCGTAGCCTTGGACGGGAGTCCAGGTCAAAAGGAATCGACAAGAGCCGATGTTGCAACGCGAATCGCGGTCTGAAGCCTGTCGCAAAACATAAAAAGGGCGCTCCGAAACCGGGAGCGCCCCTTCTGTGCCTGGATGGCCAATGAATCACGTCGGCTGGGGGTAGGAGTCTTCTTCCTCTTCCATGCCGTAGCGCCGCAGCAGGTTGGGCAGGCTTTGGGAGAAGGCTGAGCGAGGCATAACCGAGTCGCAACCGGCCTCTGTCGCTTTCATCTTGAGGTCGCCCTGCAGGTGCGAGAGGAAGCCGATGATGGACACGGATTTCTTGAGCTTGGCTTTCAGCTTCGGAATCAATGTCAACGGCTTGGCTGCGGCGTTATTCAGGTCGAAGACGAGAAGCGCAGGACGGTCGGCTTCGGAGCTCTCGGTAATGCGCGACAAAACTTCCTTGTCGCCCTTTACGAACTCGACTTTGACGCCCAGCTTGCGGCTCGCTTCCTGGATTTTTGCCAGGAAGAAGAGATCTTCGATGAAGAAGAAGATCTTTGTCGGAGCGTCGGCAGCGATGGTCGGTGTCGCCCCGCGCGGCGAAGGAGTGTCGTTGTAATACGCTCCGTGCCCGTTGCCCTGGAATGGAATCGTCGAAGGCGGACCGTCGGCTACATTGCCGTTCGCGACGCGGTAGCTGTGGTCCATGGGGCCCACGAACTGACGCGGACCTTTTTGCTGCTTCCGTTTTTTGCTGCCACCGCCGTTCCCATTCATTCCATTGCCGGCGCTGATGCTGTTGCCTGGCGAGGCCTGGAAGCTGGGCTGCTTGTCTCTATCCCGGGTCTTCTTTTTCTTTCGTCCCTGGCCTTGACCGCCGCCCTGCTGTGGCGCGTTGGCGCGCTGAAAGGTCTGGGGCGGTGCAGGCTGTGGCGTGGAGGGAGGAGGCGCCGCTGCCTGTGGCTGGCCATTTGGGATCTGGCTGGCTGCGAGATTTGCTTTGGTCTTGCGGCGACGCCGGCGACGCCGGTGTCCCTGCGCTTGCCCAGGCACAATAGCCTGCGCTTGCCCCGCCTCTGAAGGCGGTTGCGTTGATTCTGTCGTCATACTTGCACTTCCTGGTGCTTGCCCACTAATCGAGGTGCTCGGTGCAGCATTGGCCTGCGCGGGCGCTGCGTTCCCTAAGAATCCGTCTGGAGCTTTCGTTCAGTTTTCTTTGAGCTATGAATCGGGGTATCCAAATCAATGTAAGTGATTCGACGGATACTCTGCCCCATTTGCCAGAAGAAAATCTGACCGGCATCCCAGCCGATGCAGGATGGTTCAAATCAAAGACCCATTTGCCGGAGGCACTGTTTGATGCCTTCGGCATTTCGAGTTCGCACTCGAAAAGCCTGTCTGGTCTTCCTGAGGCGGATGTGCGGGAATTGGAGAATCTCCACAACTCCTCAGGCACCGCCCGAAACTCATTCACTCAATGTCCGTAGAGTTCACCCGGAAAACCGGTTTACGCTGGATATTTCGCAATCCTGGTTATTAGGTTACGAGAGACAGCGTAATTTCGCGTATCGCAGCCCAGAAGCTCTACCCGGCTAATCTCCCGGCTCGGGGAAGCTCATGTTGGCTGTGCGGTAAGCAAGTTCGATAGTACAGGGAAGCTCGGTTACTGGCAAGATGGGAATAGATCCCGCCGCGGGTTTCCCTTTTGAACTCCGAACACCAACTGCGAATGAGTATGGCAGCAATGAGCAGACTGTTGCAAGTCCGGGCGCATCAGCGTTGAAAACAAGGTGGCTGGAAGCCTGCTATGCGGATGGTGCCTGGCTGATCCAGACGGCAAAAACGCCACCCGCTTTGCGGAGTGGCGCTCTGTCTCTCACCTAAGGTACTGTCTCGTTCATTTCTTGGGCACTGGCCTCCCAAGATTCTGAACCTTGCGGGGTGATTCTCTTTGGATCACCCTCAGGTTTCGATTGAGTGGCTCCATCAGGGGACGCTCTATATGGCATCCTGCTCATCCTGGAACCCTCGACTGCGGCCGACTGGAGCTAATCACTGCCGCCGCACATCACTGGCACTTTCTCTATTGCAATCTGGGAGCCAATCACCGGGTTGAGTGTTTTCTATAACTTAAGTACTTCCTCTGGGCGAAAATATTCCAAAAATAGAAGATTGCGGTGAAGTCCAATTCCGGATATGGAATTGGACTGGCTCGGGCTCTGTTATTTCTGACAAATGGGGCAGAAATGCGTTCCCCGTCCGGCGAGCAGGATTCTGCGAATGGGTGTGCCGCAGACCAGGCAGGGCTGGCCGGTTCTGAGATACACGCGATGCTCCAACTGGAAGAAGCCCTTCACGCCATCTGCATCCACATAGTCGGAGACCGAAGATCCGCCAAGGCTGATGGCGTGATGAAGCACATCGAGGAGGGCGGTGTGCAGACGGAAGAGTTCCGCGCGTTTGAGTCGCCCGGCCATCCGCTTTGGCCGAATTCCTGCTCGAAAGAGGCTCTCGTCTGCATAAATGTTGCCGACGCCATGCAGCAGGGTCTGGTTCAGCAGTGCAGCCTTGATGGCCAGACGCCGGCCGCGAAAAAGATCCGCAAAAGCATTGGGAGTAATGGTGAGCGGTTCGGATCCGGGACCGAGGAAGGGAGTTTTGTGCTGAAGCTCCCGGTATTCCAGACGCCCAAAGCGCCGCGGGTCGACAAAACGCATCTCCCGGCCGCTGGCCAGGGTGAGACGCGCATGGGTATGGGGGGCGACCGGGCCATCGGGGGTGGTCACCAGCAACCTGCCGGTCATCCCCAGGTGGACGATCCATTGCGCTTTGGCTGCACTCCCCGGGCGGTCGCCGGCATCGCCCAGCTCGCAGACAATGTGTTTGCCTACCCGATGGACTTCGAGGATCGGCCTGCCTTGCAGCCCCTCCGCCTGCTCACCCGGGGGCGTCTTGAATGGCTGGGTATGGGAGCCAAACCAGACCTCCACAATGCGATCTCCGCGCAGGCGCTCGTTGACGCCGCGGGCAATGGTTTCGACTTCGGGGAGTTCAGGCATCCCTGGATTTTACCTGCATTTGGCTGCCTGGGATGGCGGCCAATGTTCTTCGTTTTGGCTGCAGGCGGAATGCATTTCCAGAGCGAAGCCGGTATATCATTACGAGTGGTGCGGGCAAAGCTGGCCCCTCCAGAAGGTCAGCGCTACCTCAACGACCCGGCCTAGAAGAGTTTTTACCCGCCGTACTTTCCGAATCTGGCCGAATCTGGATTGGGAAGAGGCGATCCCAGGAAATGGAATTCATGCGAGCGAAGACAGCAGTGGTGCTCGGCGCCCAATGGGGCGACGAGGGCAAAGGCAAGATTGTGGATGTACTCAGCGGGCGCTTTGCCGCCGTGGCGCGCTATGCGGGCGGCCATAACGCCGGCCATACGGTCATCATTCAGGGGCAGAAATTCGTGCTCCAACTGATTCCCTGCGGCGTGCTTCGTCCGGGATGCAAGAGCGTCATCGGCAACGGAGTCGTTCTGGACCCTATTGCGTTTCTGAAGGAAGTGGCCAAGCTCCGCGATCTGGGAGTCGATGTAGACAGCCAGCTCTTCGTTTCGAATCGAGCGCAGGTGATCCTGCCCTACCACCGGATGATCGAACTGGCCGCGGAGAGCGCGCCGGGACGGCAGAAGATTGGGACCACGAGCCGTGGCATTGGACCCGCGTACGAAGACAAGATGGCTCGCAGCGGCCTGCGCGTCGTGGACCTGTTGAACCCGAAGATCCTCAAGTCGCATATCGAAAACGCCTGCCAGGAAAAGAACGCAATCGTCCACGCTCTGTTTGGCAGCGACCCTATCGATCCGGCAAAGATGTTCGATGAATACGCCGCGGCGGCGGAGCAGGTTCGTCCCTTTGTCACCGATACCGGCAACCTGCTGAACAAGGTGATCGCCGACGGCGGCAGCGTCATGTTCGAGGGAGCGCAGGGGACGATGCTGGACATCGACCACGGCACCTATCCTTTCGTGACCTCCTCCTCCGCTACGGCGGGCGGCGCGTCTACTGGAACCGGCGTCGGTCCAACCAACATCGGGACGGTCATCGGGGTGACCAAAGCGTATGTCACCCGCGTCGGCGAGGGGCCGTTCCCGACTGAGATTCATGACGACTCGGCTGAAACCCTGCGGGCACGCGGCAACGAGTACGGCGCGGTCACCGGGCGGCCTCGGCGCTGCGGCTGGCTGGATATTCCCTTGCTCCGCTACTCCAATCAGGTCAACGGGACTGAGTGGCTGGTGGTCACCAAGATGGACGTGCTCGACGAGCTTGCCGAGATTCCGGTCTGCATCGGCTACGAGATCGACGGCAAATTCACGGATCTCGTTCCGGCGGATGTGCAGGGCCTGGAATCGATCGTTCCCCGTTACACTACTCTCAAGGGCTGGCGGCAACCGACCGAGGGGATTGCGGAGTTCGATCAACTTCCTGAGGCTGCGAAGGAATATCTTCGCTTCCAGGAGCGGGAGAGCGGTGCGAAAATCGGGATGGTTTCGACCGGCCCGGATCGTGATCAGACGATGGTTTTGCCGGAGTTCGCAGAGACGCTTGATTCGCTAAGTGTTTAGTTTGACAGCATTTGCCACGCCCCTCGCGGGAATGAAACGGGAAAAGGAACGCCGATGGTCAGCTTCACAGTTCGCCTGAAGTTCTCTACCGAGGAGCGCGCGGAGATCGCTGAAACTCTGCGCCTGCTGGCCGAGGCCTCCCGTAAGGAGCCCGGCTGCGTCAGCTACATTCCGCATCAGGTCGAGGACGATCCGGACACGGTTGTCATCTATGAGCAATATCGCGATGCCAAGGCGCTGGCCGCGCACCGGGCTTCCGAGCACTTCCAGAAGCTGGCGGTCGGGGGGCTATACCAGCGAATGCGCGAGCGCGCCGTTGAAAATCTCACTGCCATCGCATAGCTCCCCTAGCCGGGAGGCCAGGTCATGATTCGCCCGCCGAGCAGGTGGAGATGGAGATGGTCCACGGTCTGCCCGCCGTCTTCTCCGGTGTTGATCACCGTCCGGTAGCCGCGCGAGAGCCCTTTCTGGCGAGCGATTTCGGCAGTTGTCCAAAGCAGATGCCCGAGCAGTGCGCTGTCGCCTGCCGATGCTTCGGCTAAAGAGCCGATGTGTTTGCGGGGGACCACGAGAATGTGTGTAGAGGCGTGCGGATGGATGTCGGCGAAGGCGATGCACTGTTCATCTTCGTAGACGCAGGTAGAGGGAATGCTGCCGTCGATGATCTTGCAGAAGAGGCAATCCATAACGAAACAAGTGTAAGCCCTGGCTGCTGCTGGAGATCCACATTGGCCGGCGCGATCGGTTACCGCGGAAAAAATCGCGGTGTCTGGCCTGTGTTCTGTGCGGGTAACCACGGATTGTAATGCGCGGCGAAGGTTGCGCGACTCTGGATTGAGGGATGGTCGTACGTCCAGAACTCGATAACAGGGTTGGGGTCGGGATCATCGAGGTATGCGGCGCCCAGATCATTGAAGGCTGCGACTGCAGTCTTCTGCGGGTCGGGGACGATGCCGTGCACGGCCTCCTGCCCGTAAACATCGGCCTCGTGTTCAACGTACCGGCTGGCGAAGTTGGAGACCGGTTCGGTAACTGTCTGCCAAAGCAACAGAGCGAGCAGCAGCACGGCCAGTCCGGGCAGGCTGTTCAATGTGGTGACCTGCCACGCGGAACCAAACCGTAGAACGATGCGTTTGCCGAGCCAGACGGTCAATCGAAAGAGCGCGAACATGCCTGCGGCGGCCAGTGCCAGTCCTTTGGGAATGTGGTTCAGCACATAATGCCCGCTCTCGTGTCCAAAGGTGAAGAGGATCTCGTCTGCCGGCATGCGCTCGGCGGTGGTATCCCAGACGACGATGCGTTTTGAAGCGCCGAGGCCGGTCACGTATGCGTTGAGGCCATTGCTCTTTTCGCTGGCCTTCATCAGAAACATGCGGCTGGGCGGAATGTTGGTGCCGGTGCGGACGACGACCTTTTCCAGTTCGCTTACAAGGCCGGAGTGCGACTGCGAGAGCGGTTCAAAGTGATTGAAGAGCGGATCGATGATCTGGGGCAGCAGAAAAGCTCCGACTATGGTCATGGGTACGGCGAAAACCCAGCACCAGATCCAGTAGCGCCGGCGCGACCAGGACCAGGTCATGAGGCCGTAGACCAGCATCAGCGCGGGGGCTTCGAGGAGCACTTCGAGGCCGAGAGTCTTCGCTTCGTCGAGCAACCACGCGCTCCAGCCCTCGACGCTGATGCCGTAATGCAGTGAAAAGGCGTGGCCGGTGGCCTCGATGGGCAACTCAGCTGCTAGAAACAGGAACGCGATCAATACGGCGGAAAACAGGCAGGCCTGCAGCCAGAGCTTTCTGGTTGTTTTGGCAGCCCATGCGGCCAGTCGTGCCGCTGCGCCTGTCATAAGTACCAGTAGCAACACTGCCAGTTGCCAGAGCTCCGCGCCAAAGTGGATCGTCGTACGGATGTGTCCCAGTGCTTTGGCCTGGGCGAGTTTTTCGGGAGGGAGGTGATAAGGCTTTTCGGAAGCCTGCGTAGCAACTTGCGACGGGATATCTGTAGCCGCGGCGGTTTGCTGAGCATTTGCGCCAGCCGACATCGCCAGCAGGACGGTCACGGCCAGGACGACCTTCGTCACATAACTGCAGGCTCGCCGAGCCGGAATTCCGCGAATTAGCATTGCGTCACTCCGCCCAACCGTGCTATCTGAGACAATTAACTCACAGAAACGATTTTCAACCGTCCTTCTCCTGCGTATTATGAGACCAAATTTGTTTTCAGCTTCACAACTTCTATCTGGCGGCTTCAGTACCCGGCGATCAAATCGATCAAGCCGATTGACTCGATTGACCGTTTCCTGCGCCCCGTTCGTTGCCTTGTCGCTCGTGAGCTTCCTTCCTCAGGCACTTCCGGCACAGGCGCCGGCGCTGCCTCCTCTGCTGGATACCATGACCTCGGAGCTGGATCGCGCCATGGCTTCGCTGGGCAAGCCGGGGACCGGGAAGCAGGACGACAAGCAGGTTCCTCCGTACTTTCTCAGCTATTCGGTTGCGGATGCTGCCGGCATATCGATCCGCGCGCAGTACGGAGCACTGGTGGATTCGCAGGATACTCATCAGCGCGTGGTCGACGTGCAGGTGCGTGTTGGAGATCCCAAGTTGGACAATACGCATGGCAATCATCGCGCGTCTGCGGTCAACACACTCCAGTTGCCACTCTCGGACGATCGCGAGGCATTATCCCGCTCGCTTTGGCTGGCGACCAACAGCGGTTATGGCACGGCTCTCGACAACTACCTGCGGGTGAAGACGGAAGCTGAGGTTCGGGCAAAGGAAGAGGATTCATCTGGAGATTTTTCTACTGAGCCGAAGCAGGTTTCTGTAGAAAAGCCGGCGCCTGCGCCAGTAGTGGACAAGGCCGCGTGGGAGGATCGGGTGCGGTCGCTCTCAAAGATTTTCCGCGAATATCCCGACGTCTACCAGAACGTTGTGATGCTCAACGCGCAGAGCGAGACGGATTACTTTGCCTCGTCTGAAGGCTCGCGCCTCTCAAACCCGCATCAGTCGGCGCGCCTGATCGTCTTTGCCGTGAGCCGGGCCGAAGACGGCATGGATTTGTTCCGCGCACAGACATTCGAAGCGGAAACTGTCGCAGGTTTGCCGAAGCAGGCTGAGCTTGAAGCTGCCTTTCGCAAGCTCGGCGAGAGCCTGGAAGCGCTGCGCAAGGCGCCGGTGACGGAGCCCTTCAATGGCCCGGCGATTTTGTCCGGACGTGCTGCGGCTGTCTTCTTCCATGAGGTGCTGGGCCATCGTCTTGAAGGTCAGCGCCAGCGTGGCGACGAAGAAGGCCAGACATTCACGAAGGAAGTGAACAAGCCGGTGCTGCCGAGCTTCCTGTCTGTTTCCGATGACCCGACGCGCACGAAATTTGGTGATACATGGCTCAGCGGCAGCTACGAGTTTGACGATGAGGGTCAGAAGGCCAAGAAGGTCGATTTGATCCAGGATGGTGTGCTGAAGACCTTCCTCATGTCACGTCTGCCGATTGCCAGTTTTTCGAACTCCAATGGGCATGGGCGCGGACAGACGGGCCGCGTGCCGAATGGCCGTCAGGGCAACCTGATCGTGAGTTCGACGAAAGCAGTTCCCGAGTCCGAACTGCGCAAGATGCTCGTAGACGAGGCAAAGAAGCAGGGCAAGGCTTACGGTCTCTACTTCGAAGACATTTCATCGGGATTTGCGGTTACGACGCGCAACTCGCCGCAGGCCTTCCAGGTGATTCCACTGGTGGTCTATCGCGTATATGTGGATGGGCGTCCGGATGAGCTGGTGCGAGGCGTCAGCATTGTGGGCACGCCACTGGCTGCGATGAAGCGCATTCTCGCTACAGGCGACAAGAGCGAAGTTTTCAACGGCGAGTGCGGCGCTGAGTCCGGATCGATTCCAGTTTCGGCAGTGGCTCCGGCGATGCTGCTTACTGAGATCGAGACGCAACGCCAGCCACAGGGAAAAGAACGGGTGCCGATTTTGCCCAACCCAAGCGCTAATACAGCCTCACCCGTCAATGTTGCAGCCGCAGCAGGAAAGGGAAACTGATGAACTGCAATCGTATCGCTGTTTCTCTCGTTGCCTGCGTTCTGGCCGCTTTGCCTTTGCAGCTTGCGGCGGATCAAATCCACACCAACCAGACCCGCGCCGATGCCGAGAAAGACCCGGTTCTCAAGGCGATGCTTGCGGAACTCGATCGCAGCCGCGATCACCTCCAGCTTGAGGGGTTCCAGAAGCCGTTCTTCCTGCAATATCGCATTGAAGACATCGAAGACTATCAGGCCAAGGGTGACTTCGGTTCCAGCATCGGCGATGAACGGCGCCACCAGCGCATGGCGCGGGTTACGGTTCGTGTTGGCGACTATAAGATCGACAGTTCAACGGCAAGCGGCGACGGGGCTGTGCAACTCGCAGCTCTGGACGATGATCCTCTTGCTTTGCGCGCTGGGCTCTGGCAGGCGACGGACCAGGCGTACAAGAACGCGCTGTCGGCCTATGCGCACAAGCAGGCGCAGTTGAAGCAGGTGCAAACTCCGCCGCAGCAGGATGACTTCTCGCAAGAAACGCCCGTCATTTCGCTCGAAGACACGGTGCATCTGCAAATTGACGCGCCCGTGTGGATCAAACGCGTTTCGGAGGCCAGCGGCCTTTATCGTACCGATCCGGCGGTCAAGGCGGCGCAGCACGACGTGCAATATGCCACGGCGATCTTCCACGCCCGCTCGATCAACACATATCTTGTCAGCAGCGAGGGCGCCATCGTCCGCAAGGGGACTACCTCCTACGAGGAGTCCTTCGCCACGGGCACTCAGGCTGCGGATGGAATGCATCTCGACCGCTCCTATGGTTCAAACGGAGTTGCGCTCAGCGACCTCGATTCGTCTGAGATATTCAACAAACACGCGGTGAGCCTCATCGCGTCACTCAGCGATTTGCGCAAAGCGCCGCTTGTCGAGGAGGAGTATCACGGACCGGTTCTGCTCTCGGCGGATGCGTCGTCAGATGCAATTCATGAACTTGTCGCCGGAGCGGTAACCGCGGTTCGTCCGGATATGGGCACGGAGGCGCGCACCAAGGGGCCGTTTGCTTCGAGCTATCATGCGCGCGTACTGCCGGAGTTCCTGGATGTGGTGGATGACCCCAATCTGAAGACTATGAACGGCAAGACGCTGGTCGGGTCGTACAAGATCGACGATGAAGGCGTGCCGGCGCAGACGGTCAAGCTTATTACCGACGGACGCCTGGAAAACTACCTCATCGGGCGCGAGCCGGTGCGCGATTTTCCCAAGTCCAATGGCCACGGCCGGGCGGCATTGACTGGTCCTCCGCGGCCCTCAATCAGCGTGCTGGATGTGAGAGCGCGCGAAGGTCTCTCCGATGCCGACCTCAACCAGAAGCTGCTTGCGCTGGCCAGGGATCGGGGTCTGAAGAGCGTGTATTTCATCGAGACCATGGGTCCGGAACTTACGCCGCGGTTGCTTTATCGTCTGAGTGCCGACGGCCAGCGCGAGCTCGTTCGCGGAGCAACGGTGGATGATCTCGATCAGCGCGCATTGCGCTCAGGCATTGTCTCAGCCGGCAAGGAGCAATACGTCGCCAACTACGACGGCGCTGTACCGGAGACAATTCTTGCTCCGGCGCTGCTCTTCGACGATGTGACGATCCGCCGCGCCAATGAGAAGAACGACAAGCTGCCGTATTATCCGCCGCCGGATTAACTTTCCCGGCTCAGGGCGCCACTCGCCTTGTTATACGATAAGTCCAGGGAATGAGGTCTCCCATTAACCGCCTGTAGATCAGGGCTGATGACTTCTGCCAACTTCATGAGACGTGAGGCGGACATGCCCTATCTTTGGGTGACCATTGGCAGCGCCCTTGGCGGATTGCTGCGCTACACGATTTCCCGCTGGACGATGCATCTCAGCCCGACCAGCATAAGCTTTCCATACGGAACCGTGCTCATCAACGTGCTTGGCTCCTTCGTCATCGGTTATTTCGGCACGCTCACTCTTCAGACAGGCAAGCATCCGGCGTCGGATAATCTGCGTCTGTTCGTGATGGTGGGCATCTGTGGAGGGTTCACCACCTTCTCGTCGTTCAGTCTGCAAACCTTTGAGATGCTGCGCGGCGGCGCGTGGGGCAGGGCATTGGCGAACGTCGCCGTTTCGGTCGTGCTGTGTGTGATGGCTGTCGCCGCAGGCCACAGGGTCGCGCAGATTCAGACGCCGCTTGCCGCCATCGTCGAAACAGCCGAAGAGGAATACACCGGTTGATTTGGGAGTCAGCCCAGCCAGCGATCAGTCGAGACGAACGAGGTAAGCATCGCCTTCTTCGGGTCTCAGTCTGCGCTGGATCGACTCCGCCTGCTCGCGGTTATCGCCCTGCGGGCGGATGCGCACCCAGAATCCGGTCGGCCCTTCGAAGTCGATCACCTTGGCGTCGGTGAAGGCGCGTTCCAACTCGTCGCGAAGCTTTTCCGCCTTGTGCTCGTGCTCAAAGGCGCCGATCTGCACGCACCAGCGGCCACCTGTTTCCATGGGCCGCGGAGTTTGATAGACATCGATGCGCACGGTGGCCACTCCGGCACGATATATCCCGGTTGCCTTGGCTGAGGCCATCGAGAGATCGAGAATGCGGCCCGGAGAAAACGGTCCGCGATCGGTCACGCGCATGGTGGCGGATTGGCCTGTCTTCTCATTGGTGACGACGATCAGCGAGCCCATGGGCAGGGTGCGATGGGCCGCGGTCAGTGCATTCTGATCGAAAATCTCACCATTGGCCCCTCGGCGATTGTGATAGGGAGGGCCATACCAGCTTGCTACGCCCTCCTCCGAATAAATCGGCCTGTGCGTCGCGATGAAGTCTGTGTCTTCGGTGGAAACGGTGCTGGGGGGAGTGGGAGAAGGTAGCGGCCTTGCTGCGGGAGTCGGTCTCGAAGGCATCGGCTGCTGCGATTGTGGCCGTGACTCGATGGGCGGAGGTGGCGGAGCGCTGGCGACAGGATAGGAATGATGATGGCTGCAGCCGGTCAGGAGCGGACTAAGCGCAAGAGCCGCACTGCACGCGGCCAGCAGTCGCGAAGATCGCGGAAGCATTCCTGGCAGCGCAGTGGCGGCGCGGGTCATCAACCCTGTTTTCCCTCAGGCTGCGATTGGGGATGGAGCTTCTCAGCGAGTCGATCCAGATGGCCGGAGAGTACACGTGCCAGGATGCCCGCTTCGCGGCGCACCTGCGGAACGATCTCCGCGTCGACATACGCTACGGCGTGCCGGACCTCAAATTCAACGCTCGACATCACTTCTTCCAGCCGGCGGCCGAAGTTGTCCTGCTGATTGTGCGGCGAGGCATAGGCGTTCATCGGCGGATCACTCCACACTCAGTGTGCTCACTGGATTGGTCCTGCGTCAATGGCGGCGCGGGCAAACTTCATGTTGAGGTGCACGGAGCATTACGAGCCTGTTACGAAACTCTAAGCTCGGATCCAGCTCATCGCTGGTTCAACTTCCGAGTTACGCGGGGCCTGTGGCCCACCACTTCCTCGACGCAGTGGCAAGGCTCTGCGGGCTTCAACTACCTTTTGTCTCACCGGCTGTGGAGATCCCATGAAGAACAACAGGGGTATAGGCAAGACGATTACGTATATCCGGAATTGCCAACCGGTGACGCACGCAGCCGATCACGAATTCGCCCCTAGTCAAGCCACATGGATTCCTTCATTAGGGCCCGGATGTAGAAGAACGCCATCAGCAATAGAAGAATCCACGACAGAACAATGAGGATTGTGCTCGGCCAACCTGAACGGACAAAGTTCCGCATCGGCCCGTCCTCAGACCTGTACCGCAGACTGCCTGTGGCTGGTAGTCTCGATCTCTCCTCTGGGCGGCAGCAGTCGCGTCGAATTCAGAATGAACGTCAATTCGGATGCGACGTGAATAAACGCTGCGAGCAGCGGGTTCAGCAATCCAACGGCAGCCAGGCCGATGCCAATGGTATCAACGATGAGAGTGCCGTAGAAATTCTGGAAGATAATCCGGCGGCAATTGCGGGCGATGCGAACGGTTTCGACGAACTTCATCAAATCATTACCAATCAACACGACATCGGCGCTTTCACGGGCAACGTCGGTGCCCGCTCCCATGGCGACACCAACGGTCGCTTCACTGAGCGCGGGAGCGTCGTTGATGCCGTCTCCGATCATCGCCACCGTGCGGCCTTTCTTGACTTGCTCGGCAATAAAGGCGGTCTTCTGTTCCGGCAGGAGTTCGGAATAGGCCTGAATGATGCCAAGGCGATCGGCGACGGCCTCCGCCACTGCCTTTGCATCTCCGGTCAGCAAGACAACTTTAATGCCCATATCCGTGAGCGACTTTACCGCTGGCGCGGAGCTGGCCCGCAACTGATCCGTTACCAGAATGGAGCCAAGATAGCGGCCTCCTTGAGCAACCAAGACCTCGGTCCCCTGAGCGGTTTCTGCTCGTTGAGGCAAGTCAATCCCGAGTTCTGCTAGCAGGGTGCGGCTACCGACTACGGTCTGCTGCCCATGCAACGAGGCCAGCACCCCGCGGCCCATCCTGTACTCGAAATCGTCAGGATGGGAGACAGGAATATTCTGCTGTTCCGCGAAGCGAACGATGGCGCGCCCAATCGGATGCTCCGAACCGCTCTCGGCATTGGCTGCTGCTTTGAGAATCGCCTGGCCCGAGATGCCAGGTGCTGCGCTGATATCGGCCACCATAGGCGTCCCGTACGTCAGGGTGCCCGTCTTGTCGAGAAAGACGGTATCCAGATTCCCCAACGCTTCTAGATAAATTCCACCCTTGATAATGGAACCCTGTCGCGCGGCCCGGCCAATCGCACCAAGGATGGCAAGCGGGGTGCCCGCTGCAATGCCACATGCTCCGGCTACGATTACGACCGAGATCGTCGCCCGGATGTTGTGCGTAATCAGAAAGGTGAGCACCGCAGCGCCCAGCGCGAAGTAGACCAGATAGCCGGCCAGCCGGTCTGCCGTCTTCTGGATAGGCGCGCGCGAATGTTCCGCCCTTTCGACCGCTTCAATAATCTTGCCAAAGGTGGTTTCCTTGCCCAGGCGCTCGGCGACAACCTGAAGAGTGCCGGTCTGGTTGATGGCGCCAGCATAGACAACGCTGCCGGCTGTCTTTTCGCTGGGCATCGGCTCGCCTGTAATCGCCGCCTCTTCCACAAACGAGTGCCCACTGAGGACCTGGCCATCGACTGGAATCCGGCTGCCGGGACGGATCAGGACAATCTCTCCAAGGAGGATCGTATTCGTAGCCACTTCGACAGTCTGACCGTCTCGGAGCACGCTGGCGGTTTGCGGAAGAAAATTGAGCATGTCCTGGATGGCACGCCGCCCGCGACCCACAGTCAGTCCTTCGAGTATTTCGGCCCCCAGCACGAACGCGGTGATGACCAGCGCGGTAAAGAACTCTCCGATAGCCAACGCCGAGGCGAGTGCGATGGTCATCGAAAGCTCCATCGTCATCCGGCGTTCGACGGCATTCTCGAATGCTTCTTTGAAGATCGGATAACCACCAATCAACGTGGCAGCCAGTCCGATCACACTGACACGATGAAACGGCTCCCACAGGTGGAACCAGACCGCCGCCGCTGCGAGTGCCACGAAGACGACACGGACAACCTCGACGACTTCAGAGCCGTGTTCGTGGCCGTCGTCATGATCCTGTTCAGCAGGTACTTCGCAGTAGGATGCGCTTGCGGAATGGGGATTGGCCTGAGCTTCGCCCGTGGCTTCGGCACCGGTGTTCTGTTCGCTTGAAACGCTCATGGGAATCTCCGGGATTCAGTTCAAATATCTTCTGACCACTGCCATTAGCTCGTCTGCAGCTTCAAGTTGTGAGGGATGGGTTTTTTGGGCTGGATCGAGCACATGGAAGCGCAAATGACCCTCGATCAACTCCGCCATCAACCCGTTAAGCGCGCCGCGGCAGGAGGCAACGAGTTGCAGAATCTCTTCGCATTCTCCTTCGCCCTCTAGGGCGCGTTCAATCGCCTCGGACTGTCCCTTGATTCTGCGGATGCGCGACAACAACTTCTTCTTGTCCTTGGTCGTATGCGACATTTCATGCCCTCTGCAAGTAATATAGTCCCCTATAGTATATTTTGAATATGCTCTCGGATGAACAGCGTTCCCATTGGGACCTCAAATACGAGCAAGGCCTCCCCTCTCTTGAGAAACCAGACCCTTTCTATTTGTCCTCGTTCGATCAGTTTGTGGCAGATTCATTTCCAAACGGCGGTACTGCCCTCGACCTAGCTGGTGGGATTGGCAGACATGCGCTCTGGCTGGCAAAGAGAAACTGGCGGGTCACCGTCGTAGACATCTCCGGCGTCGCGATCCGAAAACTCGATCAGAAAGCGCGTCAACTCGGTTTGGAGTTGGACTTGTCTGCGCTTGACGCCAAGGAATATCTTTTCAAACCCGCCTATTTCGACCTGATCGTGATGTTTTACCACTTCGATCGGGACATTTGTCCGAAAGTACTATCAACGCTGAAGACCGGCGGCATCTTGATTTGCAAGAGCAGTGTGAGTTGGGATTCCAATAAAGGAGCCGCGCCGGCCAGCATCAGGCCATTGGCGAGGAGTGAAATCCTGTCGATCTTCCCAGGACTGTGGGTGATGCACCATCAAGAACGGCCTGTACGCGACCATGGTGTGGTGGAGTATGTCGGGAAGAAGCCTGGGTTTAGAGAAATCACCACACCGAATACGATAGACGTTGTTCGCAATCCACGCTGATAGGTACTTCGAGGGAAGCAGGTGGACGGAACGCCGAGAGGTGATTTGACTTCGTCACGGAATTCCGATGAGGAGGCCGGCGCTCATTCCAATCGATTGCTGATGGCCGCGCGCGAAGCTGTAATCATAAGCCGGTTCAAGATACCAGCCAAAGCGATGTCTTCGAGCTGGCCAGAACATAAAGTCTCCCGCCACTTCTCCAGAAATCGAGTTGTTTGTCTTTCCGTTTTGCTTGAGATGAACCAACTCCGGGCCGACGCCCAGCATGAACTCCGCCTTGCGCGACAGGGTCCACGGCTTCTTGAAGAGCAGGTCGGTATCCCATTCTGTCGAATGACGAGTGAAGAAAGGAGACACGCCAGCTTCGATTTCCAGCCAGTTCTCTATCGGCGTAATTTCTGCGGCGAGGTTGGGCGCAAATGTCGCGGCACCTCCATTGACATTCCAGCTTGTGGCTCCTCCAAGCTCAAGGATTACGATTGGGTCATCTGTTGCCTTGCTGGCATCTTCTGGCCGGCTCGGGGATTCTCCGACCGATGCCTGCCCGTAAACAGAAATAGGCATACTCAAAAACAGAAACAGGCACGCTCCACCGAGCGTGAACACGCGTGTACGCATAGAACTCTCCTAGATGAGCTTTGTGTATCCGATCACAAGTGCGCTGAGTCGAGACGTTAGGAGAAGAGGACGATGCGGGGCGGTCGGAAGATGGTTGAGCGGGGAGCTGCAACAGGTGAAAGCAAATCAACTTGAACTCGTGTGGTCTCTCTGTTAGCCGGTACTGAGACAGTCGCTGATTTCGGGACCCCGTGAAACCCGCAGCACCAGCAGATGCCGTTACATTGATCCGGCGTGGCAGACCTTGAGTGATCGACAAGAGACTGTGTTCCCGACGAGGCCGCAACGAGCGGGCCGTCACACCGATCGCAGTGTGGTGAATGAAGCGCCAGGCAGGCCAGCACAGTGCACAGGAACCACGCGACGGGGCTGCACCGTGATGTAATCGGGCGATTCATGCTATCAACGATACCCCGCGGCCCAAAAGTTCGATACGGCGAAATATCTAAAAATTAGCAGCTTGCGGCCTGTCGCCTGCTACTATACTGCTGTCATGCTGCGTAAACACACAACACGGCTCTTGCGATCGAGGTGGAGACCCCTCATCGGTGTTTTGTGTATTGCGCTTATTCTTCTTGCCGGAACACTTTCCGTCACGCACAGCCACCAACAGGGGGAAGTTTCCCACGCCGACTGCGGTCTCTGCGTAACTTCCCACATGGCTGTGCAGATTGCGGTCGCACCTCCCGCGATCATCCCGACTCAGGTTTCTTCTCCTCTCGAGTCGTATTCCCCGATTTCGCGCCCTCAAACTGACACTCCTTTCGCGCTATTCTCGCGCCCGCCTCCCGCTGACTCTCACCGCTCGTAATCAGGCGTTTTTTGAGTCAGGCTTCAACCCAGGAGGTAGTGTATGCACACGTCGAATCGACGCGGTGTTTTTGCAGCATTCGTGTATGTTTTTCTCTCCACAATTATCCTATCCGCGAGCCTTCAGGCCCAGACGGCAAGCAATTCCGGCACAATTTATGGAACTGTTACAGATCCGGCGGGGGCTGTCGTTGCTGGTGCGACTGTTACGATCGAAAATCCTGTCAGTCAATACAGGCGGCAGGTCAAAACCGGCGGCGATGGCCAATATCAGTTAACTAATGTCCCGTTTAATCCCTACCATCTGACCATCTTTGCGAACGGATTCTCGACAGATTCGGAGGACGTCGATGTACGTTCCTTCGTTCCGATCACGCTCAAATCCACTCTGAAAATCGGGACTGCTTCGACTGTCGTCACTGTTGATGCTGGTGATTTGCTCGAGAACGACTCGACATTTCACACGGATGTGGATCGTGGGTTGTTTGAGAAGCTGCCGCTCGAGAGTCAGTCCTCTTCGCTGAGTTCGCTGGTCACGCTCTCTTCTCCCGGCGTGGCGGCCGATTCGAACGGCCTCTTCCACGGACTTGGCGATCATGCTTCGAACTCGTTTTCAGTCGATGGACAGCCGATTACGGATCAGCAGAGCAAGATCTTTTCCAACCAGATTCCATCGAATTCAGTTCAGTCCATCGAAGTGATTTCGGGCGCTCCGCCTGCGGAGTTTGGCGGCAAGACCAGCCTGGTGATCCAAGTGACTACCCGTTCAGGGCAGGGAATTACGACGCCGACGGGCAGTATTTCCGCTTCTTATGGAACCTTCGGATCAGCGACCGGCGCCATCGACCTGAGCTACGGCGGGAAGAACTGGGGCGACTTCATCGAGATCGATGGCCTGAATACCGGGCGGTTCCTCGATCCGCCGGAGTTCAAGGTCTTCCACTCCAAGGGCAACGAAGAGAATGTCTTTGACCGCATCGATCGCAACTTCACAGCCAAGGATGCGGTTCACCTGAATCTGAATTACAGCCGGTCGTGGTTCCAGACGCCGAACACCTATGACAATCTCAATGTGCAGAACGTGCTGAGCGGAGGAACGAGCTCAACTCCAGTGCTCGGGAGCGTCGGGAATACCGATCAGCGGTCGCAGATTGGGACATTCGATATCGCGCCGACTTATACGCGCGTAATCAACGACTATGCGGTCTTTAACTTTGGTCCGTATGTGCGCCGGGATGCGTACAACTACTATCCGAGCGGCAATCCCTTGGCCGATCGTGGACCGGAAAATCTGCAGACCTCGTCCATCAGCCAGTTCCGGACGTTGACCAACGCGGGCGTGCATACCGACGTCTCCTATTCGCGAGGCGTCAATACGATCAAGATTGGAGCGAACTACTCGCAGACGTTTCTGCGGGAAAACGACAGCCTGGGAGTCGTCGACCCCATCTACTCTCTGACCGCGCCGTGCGTGGATGCGAACGGGAATCCGTTGTCTGGGTATTCGGATCCGAATGCTTGCGGCGACAACTTCACTAACCCCAGTTACCTATCGGTGTTGGCTCCTTACGATCTGACCCGAGGGGGCAGCTTGTACAAATTCACCGGCCGAACCGATGTGAAGGAGATTGCGCTGTATGCGCAGGATCAGATCACTGCGGGCAACTGGCTCTTCAACCTGGGAATTCGCGGCGACTTGTACAACGGACTGACTACCACGAAGCAAGCCGAGCCTCGGTTAGGTGTTTCGTACAAAATCAAGCCATCGAGCACCGTGTTGCGCATCTCCTATGCACGCACGCTGGAGACGCCGTTCAACGAAAATCTTGTGCTTTCCAGCAGTGGCTGTCTGAACGCGGTACTGAACCCGTTGCTGGCGTGCAGTCCGGATTCGACGGGGACGCTGAAGCCGGGCTTCCGCAATGAATTTCACGCCGGATTCCAGCAGGCCTTTGGCAAGAACCTGGTGTTCAGCGGCGACTACATCTGGAAGTACACGCACAACGCCTTCGACTTCAGCATCCTGGGCAATACGCCGATCTTCTTCCCTATCGACTGGCACAACTCGAAGATCCCGGGCTTTGATCTGCGCGTGGACGTTCCGAACATCCATCATGTCTCGGCATTTGTGGTGATGTCTTCGGTCGCGGCGCGGTTCTTCCCGCCGCAAACGGCAGGAGCTGGCGCGACCGTGGGCCAGACTGGCTATCCCTTCCGCATCGACCACGACGAGAAGTTCAACCAGACGACACACGTGCAGTATTCGATCCCCATGCGGCGGGCCCCGTGGTTCGGCTTCAACTGGCGCTACGACAGCGGTCTGGTAGCGGGTTCGGCGCCATGCTACGGTCTCACCGATCCGAACAGTCCGTGCCTGCTCTCGTCAACGACGCTCGGTGGTGAACCCGCCATCAAGATGGTCAACGCGGTGGGCGCGCCGTTCACGGCCGACCAGGAGTTCGAGGCCGGCTTTGCGTGCAACGGCGTAAAGGCCACGCCGTATGCCGCGTTGCCCAGTACATGCCTGGCGTCGCAATTCACTTCCAGCCTCATCACCATCCCTGCGCCGGACACCGGGGATAACGATCGCAACCCGCAGCGCATCGCCCCACGCAGCCTGTTCGATGCCTCGGTCGGCGTGGATAACGTCTTCAACGGGGACAAGCGCCGATGGAGCGTGCGCCTGACGGCGGTGAACGTGACCAACAAATATGCGCTGTACAACTTTCTCTCCACCTTCAGCGGCACACACTATGTCACGCCACGTGCGCTGACGGGTGAACTGGGATTCCACTTCTAACTCGACCTCGACTGCGGGTGCTCGGTGGAGCTGCATGCTCCTCCGAGCGATTCGCTCCAGAAAGGAGGGGATTGTGGGCGGAGTTCCGAAGTGGGGCCGCAGCAGCAAGCGGCGCATGCGCTTGATTCGGTGGACGCGGTG
>Ga0182024_10006073_pt1 | contig 26684 bp, 20 predicted proteins | sample P32metaG_FD_120480 | JGI IMG/M metagenome (GOLD analysis project Ga0182024, IMG submission 120480) | Permafrost microbial communities from Stordalen Mire, Sweden - P3-2 metaG (Illumina Assembly) | ecosystem: Environmental > Terrestrial > Soil > Wetlands > Permafrost | place: Sweden: Stordalen... | reverse complement strand
ATGGTCAATTAAGGTGCGCTCCTCCTCGCCGCAACCGCCTTTTCGAGCCGATCCTTGGTCAATTCATCCTCCGGACTGGTCTCCAAAATCCGACGGTACTCCCCAATCGCCTCGTCCAAGCGGCCAGCCTTGACCAGCGCATTTCCCAAATTAAAACGAGCGTTTGAATAATCGGCCCGAAGCACCAGCGCCAGCCGAAACTGCTCCGTCGCTTCGCTTGTTCGGCCCAGCGAGGCGAGGGCGGATCCCAGGAAATTGTGCGCTTCGGCGCTCTTTGGGTCGCTTTTAACCGCAGCCTGCAACATCGGCAGTGCCCCACCTGGATTCAGGCGCGCGAGCATCACCGTCCCCAGATGCAGAAGTGCCGGAAAATCATGGGGATACTTCTCTAAACGGTGGACCAGAATAGCCTGCTCGAACTCCAGACGCCGGTCCCCTGTTCCGGCGGGAAGGATTTCAAGCCATAGATGACCCATCTCATCGGTAGCCTGATTTCCCGCCTCGACCCGCTTCGGCGGATGGTTCGGATTCCGGACGTTCGCCGCCGAGTTGTCATAGTGATAACGCATTGAAATCACGGTATCTTTAGGCAGGAACAAAGGCTCGCGGTAACGATAGACGGACTGCCAGTTCGGGTCCCAATTGGCGATTCGAATGATCGGTTTTCGCTCGCCCGAAGGGAGAGTAGCATAAGCCTCGAGAACGTGCCCGAGATAATGAGCGTGCGGATAAACGGCCAGCACGTTCGCGTCCCGAGGAAGCTTGAAATCGTCGCCGACGATGAAGTCGTGGACGCCGGGCGGAATATTCAGGGCCCCGTCATGCTCCAACTGAATCAGCAGGGGAAATTTCTGCGGTTTTTGGTCCGTAAAATAGAGGCCGATCACCGGTCGAACCATCTCGACTTTTCCGCTCGGCTGCATGTGAAGGTTTAACAAGAGATTATTACCGGGATCAAGCTGCCATGAAAAGGCTTCCTCGGTCGGAACTGCTCCCGGTTTCCAGAACAAAAAATGCCCGTCATCGGGATCGAAAGCGCTGCGTTCAATGATTGGGTCCATCCCAGGACCCTCCCGTGCGGACCGAGCTCGGTCGACGTACAGATTCGCATGATGAACCAGGTTTTTCGCACCCGGGCGGATTTCGATGGCGCGCACATAACGCGTTGTTTTCAAATCAGGTGAGAGAACGAAGTTCCAGTAAACGTCGAGCCCCGATGCGCGAAGTGTATAAGCATTGGCAGCTTCGACGATCAGATCCGGTGGGCCAAGCTGCCAGCCTTCGGTGAACTTAGGGGGTGTGACTGAACCGCTTCCTTCTGGAGCCCCTGAGGCAGCCCATGAAGCAATGGCTTCGATCTCATCATTCGATAGACTTAGTTCGTCGGAAAAAACGCCGTGTTCGGGAAGCCACGGAGGCATGTAGCGGCGCGCGGTCACATCGGCGATCTGCTTCGCGCGTTTCTTTACATCTTCGTAGGTAAGTAATGAAAAAGGAGCGGCTTCTCCGGGACGATGACACGAAGAACAATGTTTATAAATGATAGGCGCGATATCGTTGTTGAAATTCTCCAGCGAGCAGCCTGTCGCTTTTTTTTCCGGAACAGCTCGGCCGGAAAGAGAGCCTTCGAGTCCCTCGGTGCTGCCGTGATATTTCAAATTTCCAGCAGCATCGAACACGGCGATTTCAGGCGTTACGGTAGCATGGGCACGTTTCTGCAACTCCCGATTAGGGTCGCGCAAAGGAGTTCCGGGAAGTCCGAACTGTGCCATGTGATTCTCGATGGCACGCTTGCTTTCATTAGGATCGGGGTAGACCAGATAGAAGGCAACGTGCCGCCCCTGGAACTCCTGGGCGATGCGCCGGAACTCCGGGGCGTACTGATTGGTTGCCGGGCAATCGGTGCGTGCGAACAGGAAAACCTGAACATCGGCGGCAAATACGGAGAGCTCGCACAGCAGCAAAATCGCGAGGCTCCTCATGCTTTCATTTTAATGCACGACTGGCGATTTGGAATCGTCAGGCGTGGATATGAACTATACAAAAGCGGTTCTCACTGTGATTGCATTGTTGCTGGCGGTCTTGATGATGCGCCCCGCGCCGGTGCATGCCGACAACGATTCGCCGATTTATTTTGTCGAGCCGGGGACGACGCCGATTCGCAATTTGAACGGAGGGGTGCCGGGAGATGGAAAAGTCGTGATCAATATGACTACCGGCGAAGTGTGGGGATTTCCAACACACGGAGCTGGTGCACCTTATCCTATTGATTCGCTGAATTCAAACGATCGGCCGCCGGTTTCACGGCCGGTGTATCTGGGTAAGTTCGATTTCGCGGCGATGAAGCGACACTAGGGCCACGGGTTGCTGTAGCGCTCGTCTTTGAGAACATTTTCGTCGGTCAGGGTTTTGAGAAATGCCACCAAATCCAAACGATTTTGCGGTGTTAATTGGAATTTTCGCATGATGGGGTCGTGACCGGTTTTGCCGCCGGTCGCGTAATGATCGACGACTTGTTCAAGCGTCGCGATGCTGCCGTCGTGCATGTAGGGCGCGGTTACGGCGATGTTTCGCAGCGTCGGCGTTTTGAATTTTCCCGCAGCGCCTAATCCGTTGTTGTGATACGCGGAGTCGCTGAAATTTGTGCCGCTATGACAACGGAAACAGGATGGGCCTCCGTCGAGAAAGAAGAGAATTTCGCCGCGTTTCGCCGATTCGGAGATCGCGGTCTCATCGCCGTCGCGATGGAAACGGTCGTAGGGTGAATTTGCTGAGGTGATGGTGCGCTCGAAGGCGGCTATGGCTCGGGTGATATTTGAGATGGTGTAGGGATTTGCGTCTTGCGGAAATGCCCGGCGAAATAAAGGCTGATACGTGGCGTCGGAGCTGATTAGTTTGAGGAACAACTCCTCGTTCAGACCTAGTTCTACAGGGTTTTTCGAACGCATCGGCTTTAGTGCCTGCTGTTCCAGCGAGCGGACTGTGGGGTCGTTCCAGTTGAAGGTTTTTGAGTAGGCTAGATTTACCAGGCTCATCGCACTTCTTGGGTGCAGTTGTTCGGTGGCTCCGATGGCTTGCGCGCGGCCGTCGGTGAAGGCGAGATCCTGGTGGTGGCAGGAGGCGCAGGAGCTCGAGTTGTTGACGGACATGCGTTTGTCGTAGAAGAGGTAGCGGCCCAGTTGGATTTTGGCGGAGGAAGAAAAGGCTCTTTCGGCGGGCATCATCGAAAACGTCAGTGGTTGAGTACCGCTCCCTGCGGTCACGGCTCGGTAAGGAATTTGATCGGTAGGGGTAACGGGCGGCTGGCGTAGGGTGAGGCGAGCTACGTTGGAGAGCTTTCCGTCGGCGTTTAGATAGACATCGGTTTCACCGCGAGCGGTGTTGGGGATTTTGATGGTTACTTGATCGCGGCTGCTGCCGAGCTCGGGTCCGAAAGATTCAGCGGGAAATGCTATGCCGTCGACGATCACACTTACAGAGGCGGCGTGGCGGAAGCCGGTGCCTTCCAGGCGAAGTTTTCCTTGCAACACCTTTGCGTCAACAGGGCCGCGGCCATCGTAGGTTTTTGTCCACAGACCTGGGGCTACGTCGGCGATGATAATCCGGCTGGTGGTTTTTGATCCGTCGGAACGCACTACAGTAACTTCGGCGGCGCCGGGCGCGGAGTTTTCGGGGAGGATCAGATTTGTGCTGGACCATCCTGCGCCCGTCCATGACAGGCGCGCTGGACGGGATACGCCGCGGGAGTCGGTTACGCGAATTTCGATATTCGATAGCTTCAGGCTGTTTCCAAGGGACTCGCGCTCGGCTAGGATGCGGCCGTAGGCGCTGGCGTTTGCACCTCTTGCGATCACCATGCCGCCGGCGGGTTGATTCACCGTGAAAACGCCGTGGGGATCGGCGCGCCAGAGATGCGCGAGGACGGTCATGCCGATACCGGCGCCGGAGAAAGGCGCGCCGCAGGTCCATCCGTCGTCGAGCTTGGTCCAATCGTAGCCGCTGTAGTTATTGATCAGTTTTCCTGGCTCCATGGTGGAGATGGTCCAGTTGATGTTGTGCTGGTCGAATTGAGTCAGGAGACCGTCGATCAGTTTGGTGGCTGCGCCGGGGTCGGGGGGAAGGCGGAGCAGGGTTCGCCGGGTTCCGTTAGGTGGGGGTCCAGCCCGTTGACTAGCAGGGGGGTGGAGGGGTTCCAGTCGGAGGGAAGGGATTGGATTTCGTAGATGATGTTGGGGTCGGCGTCCCCTCCTTTACAGTCGGGGCTCGGTTTGGATGGCGGGCAGTTTAGGATTATCGGTTGTTGGGCGCCGGTGGAGCGGATTGCGGTCACTGCGGTCATGTCGGGGATGGCGAAGAATACGTTGGGGCTTGATTTCAGGTCGGCGGCAGGGGCTGCGGATTCTACGATTGCCAGGAGTTCCATCTCGTTTGCTTTTTTAACTAGCTGTTTAACAAATGCGCGGTATTTTGGGGATTTGTAGGCTTCCTCGTCGATGGGGATGCGGACGGCGTTCATGTTCATGCGCTGGCGGAGGGTGATTAGCGTGGTGCGGGAGAAAGGGCCGAAGCCGGCGGATCGTTCCAAGGTGGATGGGTCCAATGTGACTGGAGGGAGGGTGGTGCCCCGGATCAGATATTCGTGGCCGGTGCGATCGAGAATGCGGCTGCCTTCGACGTGATATGGGCCAGAGGGGGGCGGGGTGATCTGCGCTAGGCTCAGGAGCAGGAACCAGGGGGACATGCGCGCTGTGATGATTATACTCTGGAACTCGGCGTGCGGGTTTATGTTCAAAAGGCTGGTTTGGGGGGCAGAAACTGTGCCGGCGAGACTACAGGTGAGAAAGAACGGCACTGAAACCGGATGGGGATTGTAAGCGTCACCCGAACAAGGTTAAAATCAGGGGAGGTGGTTCCAGCTATGCGGCAGGTTGTTATCTACATCACTCTCGGGACGTTTCTGTCGGCGCAGAATCCACCGGCGGCACCGCAGTCGAGTTCCAGTCGCGAGACGATCGCGAAGCCGATGACTGAGAAGCAGCGCAAGAAGAACGAGGCCAAGCTCAAGAAGGAACTGGAGACACCTTATAAGAGGTGGCTGAACGAAGAGGTCACGTACATCATCTCGGACGAGGAGCGCAAGGTTTTTAAAACCCTGCAAACCGACGACGAGCGGCAGACGTTCATCGAGAACTTCTGGCTGAGGCGCGATCCCACTCCGGACACGGAAGAAAACGAATTCCGGGAGGAACATTACCGGCGCATCGCCTATGCCAACGATCGATTCGCTTCGGGCATTCCGGGATGGAAGACGGATCGAGGGCGAATTTATATTGAATACGGTCCGGCGGATGAGATCGATTCGCATCCCTCGGGTGGCACGTATGAGCGTCCTTATGAAGAGGGCGGCGGCAGCACATCGACGTATCCTTTCGAACAGTGGCGGTATCGCTATATCGAAGGGATCGGCACCAACATCATTTTGGAATTTGTGGATACGACGATGTCGGGCGAATATCGCCTGACGATGGATCCTTCAGAGAAGGACGCCCTGCTTTATGTTCCCGGCGCCGGTTTGACGATGGCAGAGCAGATGGGGCTTTCCGATAAGACAGCGCGGTTCCAGCGAACGGACGGCACGCACCTCGGCACGGGCAGCATGCCTCTGCCGGAGAGCATGAACGAGTTCTCCCGCATCGAGCAGTATGCGAAGATTTTCAAACCGCCGGCAATCAAGTACAAGGACCTGGAAGCGGTGGTCAGCTCGAGCATCAAGTACAACCTGCTGCCGATGAAGGTGCTGGTGGAGTATATTCCTCTGACCGCATCTTCGGTGCTGACGCAGATCACCATTCAGTTCGATACCAAAGACATGCAGTTCAAGGACAAAGATAATATGTCCACTGCGACGGTGAACATCTACGGACGCATCTCTACGCTGGCCCGGCGCCCCTTGGCTCCGTTTGAAGATGTTGTGAGCGTTCCCGAGCCCACGGAAATGCTCCAGAGATACTTGGAGGCCAGCCCGCATCAGATTTATCAGAAAACGATTCCGTTGCAACCCGGGCCTTACCGGTTGAACATCGCGGCCAAGGATCTGGTGGGCGGAAACACAGGCACGTTCGAACTGGCGATCCACGTGCCGCGCATGGATGACGATATTCTGTCGGCGAGCTCGTTGATCCTGGCCGATAAACTCGAACGAGTTCCGACGAAGAGCATCGGAACGGGAATGTTTGTGATCGGCGGATCGAAGGTTCGTCCGAAGCTCGGCTTGGCGGATCCGACGGTGCCGACATTCAGCCGCAAGGAAAAGCTCGGAATTTATATCCAGTTTTATAACTTCGAGTCCGATGAGACGACGCACAAGCCGGATGGCACGATCGATTATGAGATCGTGAAGCTGGGGGCGAATGCGAGCGCTCCGGTGACACAGGTTTTCACATTCAGCGAGGCGGTTAAGGATGTGCAGGGCGGCGGGGCATCGCAGGTGGTGGTTGAAAAACTGCTGCCGCTGACCGATCTGGATCCAGGAAACTATAAGTTGACGATCAAGGCGACGGACAAGTTGCGGACTCCCGTCCAGGCGCCGCTCACACAGTCCGCTACGTTTACGGTAAACTAACAACGTCAGCTAGATTGACAGCGGCAAGAGGGTATTTGCCAAGCATGACATCAGCTCGGACGACGAGACATTGGACCCTCAGTATTCTGGCGGGAGTTTTTTGTCTCGCGCCGGTGGCCGAGGCGGGCGGTCCGATTCCACTTTCCGGCAGCATCGCGGGCGAAGTGAAAAGCGTTGCGGGCGTTGTGGAAATGGGAGCGAAGGTGCTCCTCTACGATCGCCACGAGATGCTGATCCGCCAAGTCCTTACCAACGAACTAGGGCAGTTCGGATTTCCGGGGCTTGCTCCCGACATCTACTCGATTCGGGTTACGCTGGCGAGCTTTGTGCCGGCGCTGCGGCGGAATATCTCGGTTGCGGCGGGGACCCAGGATCTGCTGCAAATCAATCTTTCGGGCATTTTCAGCACGGTGGATATTCTGTCGTCGGCCTCGCATGGAACGCTGATGGGCGACGATTGGAAATGGGTGTTGCGCGCATCGCCATCGACGCGACCGATTCTGCGGTTCCTTCCCGAGCGGCCGAGCAGTTCCGAGAGCAGCAGTTCGGCTCCGTTCGGGTCGATGTTCTCGGAAACCGAGGGAATGCTGAAGGTCTCGGCGGGCGATAGCGACGCGTTAGGGTCAAGCCAGCAGGATCTGGGGACGGCGTTTGCGCTCGCGACATCGATCTACGGGAAATCTCGGCTCCAGTTGAGCGGGAACCTCGGGTACGCGAGCAATAGCGTGATGCCGGCGGCGGGCTTCAGCACGACTTATTCGCGAACCAGCGATAGCGGCGGCGGGAATCCTGAAATATCCGTGTCGATGCGGCAAATGTATTTGGCCGATGGCCGCGGCGATGCGGGTCCGGCGCTGCGCACGATGCGAGTCGGCGTGTTCGATCATCTCGATCTGGGCGATCGGATGCATTTCGAATATGGGTTCAATTACGAGTCGGTCACGTTCCTGAGTCATTTGAATTATCTGAGCCCGTTCGGGAGGGTGACGTACGATTTAGGGCCGCGGAGCTGGCTGCGGATGGCGTTCAGCTCCGGGATGCAGCCGGGGCAATTGCTGACGCGAAATATGGAATCGGCGGATACGCTGAGTCAGGATCTGGCGGCGCTGGCGATGGGGCCTCGGGTATCGTTGGGCGACGCGCATACGCAGGTGGAGCGGCGGGAATCGTTTGAGGCGAGCTATCGGCACGTTTCGGGCAGCCGAACTTATACGGCGGGTTTTTATCGCGAGTCCGTATCGAATGCGGCGTTCCTGTTGAGCGGTCCTTCGGATTTTCTGCCTTCGACGGATCTTTTGACGGAGCTCGGGTCGAGCAGCCAGGTGTTTAACGCGGGCAGCTATCAGAGGATGGGATATTCGGGTTCGGTGACGCAGGCGCTGGGCGAACATTTCGACGTGACGATGGCGGGGGGACGCGCGGGCGCGCTGCTGGCGGGTTTAAATAGCATGACGGACGCGGATGCGCTGCGCGGAGAAATCCACACGGTGCAAAGGAGCTGGCTGACGGCTCGGGTATCGCACACGCTGCCGGTGACGGGGACGCGCATCATTACGAGCTATGGATGGACGGATTTCCGGACGCTGATGCCGTCGCATCTATCGTTGACCGATCAATCGAATCAGGATTCGGGGTGGAACATCGACATCCGTCAGCCGCTGCCGGCTCTGCCGGGATTATTCGGATCGTTCGGAAGATTCGAGGCGTCGGCGGAGTTACGCAACATGCTTGCGCAGGGGTATCTGCCGGTGGTGGTCAACGATCAGCGCGCGGTGTTGACGAATTCGCCTCGTGCGGTGCGGGGCGGGTTGTCGTTTATTTTTTAGGAACGCGTCCGGGCTGTGCCCGGATGGACCGATTAAAAATCGGTCCGCAGGTTGCCAACCTGCCCCACAATTAACGCGGTTGCTGCATGGTCAGGCAGTGGAGCGTGCCCAGGCCTAGCACTAAATCACGCGAATAGATTCCTATTATTTTTCTGCCGGGGAAAAGGCGCGCCAGCGTATTCAGGGCGAAGCGGTCGTTGGGGTCGCCGAAGACGGGCGCCAGCACGATGCCGTTCGCGATGTAGAAATTCGCGTAACTTGCTGGGAGGCGCTGGCCGGCGAAATAGATTGGTTCGGGCATCGGGAGCGTCGCGATGCGCAGGTCTTTACGGGTTCTGAGGCGGGCTAAATTTTCCCTTAGGGGTTCGTGATTCGGGTCGGATTTATCGGGCTCGGTGGCGATGACGATGGTGTCGAGGGACGTGAAGCGCGCCAGGTCGTCGACGTGGCCGTGCGTATCGTCGCCCGCGATTCCCTGCCCCAGCCAGATCACTTCTTGGATGCCGAGATGATTTTTCATGAGGCGCTCAAGGTCGCGCTTGGTGAGGCTCGGGTTGCGGGCTTGCACGTCGGAGAGGAGACATTCTTCGGTGGTGAGAAGCTTTCCCGCACCGTTGACATCGATGCTGCCGCCTTCTAAGACGGCGTCTGGTGCATCGCGGTGCATCGCTAATTTTGCGCCGATAAATTTTGGGATTTGGGCGTCGTGCTGGTAGTTGTCGTATTTCGCCCATCCATTGAATCGCCAGTGGGTGATCGCGACCTCCGTTTTATTTTTCACGAAGAGAGGGCAGTAGTCGCGGGTCCAGCTTCGGTTGGTCGGGTGATGAAAAAAGTCGACGGCGGCGAGGTCGGTATGGCTGGCCTTTAGAATTTTTCTGGCGGCGCGTTCGGAGGGTTCGTCTTCGACTAGAATGCGGACTCGTTCGACGCGGGCAAGGTGGCGCACGATTTCGCCATAGAGCCAGGGGATGGGAGCGAATTTTCCGGGCCAGTCGGATTTTTCGTGGGGCCAGGCGAGCCATGTGGCTTCGTGCGGCTCCCACTCGGCGGGCATTCTAAACTTCATTTGCCGAGCCAGCGGTTTACGATCGGGCCGTAGGCGTCGATGCGGCGGTCGCGAAGGAAGGGCCAGTTGCGGCGCACTTCGTCGGAGCGGCGGGGGTCGCATTCGACGACGAGGATTTCTTCTTTATCGGTGGAGGCTTCGGCGATGAGTTGGCCGAAGGGGTCGGCGACGAAGGAGGATCCCCAGAACTCGAGGCCGCGGCCGGGAGGGCCTTCGTAGCCGACGCGGTTCACGGCCGCGACATAGATCCCGTTGGCGATCGCGTGGGAGCGCTGAATGGTTCGCCAGGCGTCGAGTTGCGCGGCGCCGTATTGCGCTTTCTCGCTGGGGTGCCAGCCGATCGCGGTGGGATAGAACAAAATATTCGCGCCGCCGAGCGCGGAGATGCGCGCGCCTTCCGGATACCACTGGTCCCAGCAGACCAGCACGCCGAGGCGTCCGAAAGGAGTATCGAAATTCGAAAATCCGAGATCGCCGGGAGTGAAATAATATTTTTCGAAGTAAAGAGGATCGTCGGGGATGTGCATCTTGCGATACAGGCCTTCGATTTTTCCATCGGTCGAGATGATCGCGGCGGTGTTGTGATAGAGGCCGGCGGCGCGCTTCTCAAATAAAGAGGCGATGATGACGATCTTTAACTCGTGCGCCAATTTGCCTAGCGATTCGGTGGAGGGGCCGGGGATATTTTCGGCTAGCGCGAAGAGGTCGGCATTTTCCTCGCGGCAGAAATACCGGGAGCGGAAGAGTTCCTGGAGGCAGACGATCTGCGCGCCTTTCGCGGCGGCTTCGCGGATCTTCCATTCGGCTTTGGCGAAATTTTCGTTGGGGTCGGCGGCGCAGCTCATCTGGATGAGGCCGATGCGGAATTTTTCTTTGGACATGAACTTTCATTGTAGAATGCAAGTCAATGAAGCTTACTTCGATTCTTCTGGCCGGCACGTTATTCGCGGCGGATCTGGCGCAGGAAGGGCAGCGGTGGTGGTCGCATATTCAGGTCCTTGCGGACGATAAGATGGAGGGCCGCAATACCGGGAGTGAAGGGCATAAGCGCGCGGCGTTGTATGTCGCGGAGCAGTTCGACAACGCCGGCCTCGCGCCTGCGGGCACCTCCGGGTACATGCAGGCGGTGAAGCTGAACGTCACGCAAATCGATGAGCCGCAATCGAGCTTATCGGTCTCGAAGAAGGTCAAGAATGGTTGGAAGACCACGCCACTCAAGCTCGGGGAGGACGCGGCGCTTTCGGTGCGGGACGGGCTTGCGCCGACCATCGATGCTCCTGCGGTTTTTGTTGGATATGGGTTGTCGGTGCCGGAGTCGAATTACGACGACTTCGCGGGGCTCGATTTGAAGGGGAAGATTCTCGTTTATCTGACTGGCGGGCCGCCGACTATTCCCAGCGCGCTGCGCGCCCATTACTCCTCGCGGCCGGAGCGATGGAAGGCGATGGAAAAAGCGGGCGCGGTGGGGATTGTGGAGATTCCGAATCCTCGGTCGATGGATATTCCGTGGTCTCGTGCAACGCTTGCGCGATTCGGTCCGACGATGAGCCTTGCCGATCCTGCGTTTGAGGAAATTCATGGGCTGAAGTTTTCCGCGCGCATCAATCCGGCGCATGCCGATAAGATTTTGAGCGACTCCGGGACATCGCTTGCCGACTTGCTGGAGCTGGTGAACAATCGTTTGCCTCTGCCGAAGTTTCCGCTCAACCTGAATTTTCGGGCAAAGGTGGCGATCAAGCACTCGCAGGCTGAATCGCAGAATGTCGTCGGCGTTCTGCCGGGCAGCGATCCAAAGCTGAAGAGCGAATACGTAGTGTTCAGCGCGCATCTGGATCATGTGGGCGTCGGCGAACCTATTAATGGAGATAAGATCTACAACGGTGCAATGGACGACGCATCGGGCGTGGCTTCGCTCATTGAAATTGCGAATATGTTGAAGGCTCAGAAGACCAGGCTGAAGCGCAGCGTGATTTTTCTGACGGTGACGGGCGAGGAAAAGGGGCTGCTCGGGTCGCGATTCTTCTCGGTGAATCCGACCGTGCCGAAACAAAATATCGTGGCCGACATCAATATGGATATGTTCCTGCCGTTGTTCCCGTTGCGTTACCTGGAAGTGCAGGGTCTGGCGGAATCGACGCTGGGCAACGATATCCGGGAGGTATGCGAAAAAGCGGGGGTCGCGGTACAGGCAGACAAGGAGCCGGACCGAAATTTGTTTATCCGCAGCGATCAGTACAGCTTCATCCGCCAGGGTGTGCCGGCGCTGGCATTCAAATTCGGATATGAGCCTGGATCGCCCGAGGAGACTACGGCGAAAAACTGGCTGCAAAACCGCTATCACGCGCCGTCGGACGATCTGAATCAGCCCGTCGATACGGAGGCGGCCGCGAAATTCAATCGCATTCTGCTCGATTTGGGGATCAAGGTCGCCAATGCGAAGGATCGGCCGCAGTGGAGCTCGAACAGCTTTTTCCGTAGATTCGCGGAGGGGAGCAATTGACAGTGATGTCAAATAAACGAACGGCTGTAGCAGTTCTTGTTCTGCTATTTCCCATCGCGGCGTTGGCCGATTTGACCGGGACTGTAACGTTGTCGCCGAATACGTCGCTCAACCTCGAGACGGGCGCGACCACCGCTTCCGGAGGCGACCTTCTTTGGAACGGAAGCACTCTTGCGCCGCAAGGGAAGGCGGCAATGGGGAACTTCACCGCACAGGGCCTCACCGGAGCCGAGTGGTATGCGAAGTTGATCCAGATCTTATTGGAGCAGGCACTGTCGGCGGGCGTAGCGTCATCCACTCCACTCGGATCCCTGACCGTCGGCACCCTGCTTGGCGGGACGGACAATAGCGGAAATTTCGTGAAGATTCTGGTCACCGCGCAGAGCGGCACTACGATTACCGTCGAATTCTACACCTTCGGGGCCGCCAGCACACCCATTTTGCCGACGCCCCCGATCACAACCGGTGCGCCGACTATCACGCAGCTCCAGAATAACTACAGCTATCTTCTGCCTGGCTTGCCGAACTACGGTATCGCGCCGGGAACACTATTCATCATTCAGGGCACGAATCTGGCCACCGGGACCACTTTTTTGCCGCTCCAATCGAGCGCGGCGCCGGGTCTTCCCACATCGCTAAACGGTGCGAGCATTACGGTCACGGTCAATGGCACGACTGTGCATCCGGGAATTTACTACGCAACCGCGACGCAGATCGCTGCGGTTCTTCCATCGAACATTCCCACCGGCACCGGGACCATCACGGTGACCTATAACCTGGTGCCGAGCAATTCCGCCAGCATGATGGTGGTGCCAAGCGCGCTGGGGCTCGACACATATTATGGGACGGGAAGCGGGCTCGGGGTTGCGACGGACACTGCTTATGACTTGATCACGTACACGAATTCCGCAAAGCCGGGGCAGACGATCATTCTCTGGGGCTCCGGCCTGGGCTCCGACTTAGCCGACAGCGACACCGTTTTCACGTCAACTCCGCATGCGGTGAATATGCCGTTGACGTTTTACATAGGAGGGATCGCGGTGACGCCGCTCTACGCGGGGAGTTCGGGATATCCGGGGCTGAATCAGATCAACCTCACTATCCCAGCCTTGGTTGCCACGGGCTGCGGTATTTCTCTCGTGGCAGTGAGCGGACCGATCGTCAGCAATACCATTGCTCTCCCGATTGCCTCGGGCGGAGGGGTCTGTAGCGATCCGGTCCTCGGGGACAACGGGACTCAGATCCTAAATCAGGGTGGCCAAATCGCCGCCTATACCGACGCGAACTTATCTATCGGGCAGAGCACCACTGCGCAAGGGGTCACGACTACGGCGACGGGAACTTTTCAGAGCATCAAGCCCACCAGCACGTCGAGCACAGGCGGTTCCGTGGTGTCGCTGGGAAACTGTTCCGTCACTGGCGTGGGAGGCGGAACGTCAACGACCTCACCGCCCAGCATTACCGGCCTTGATGCAGGTACCATCACGATCACGGGGCCGATCGGGCCGCAGACCCTGGTGCCGCAGACGAACCCCCAGACATCGGCATTCACCGGCCTGTACTCCGTTCAACTGGCAAATTCATTCCTTCCGGCCACTGGAGGGACTTTCGTGTTCACCGGAAGCGGGAGCAAGCAGGTGGGGCCTTTCACGACCTCCATCGCCCTGACGAATCCACTGAACTGGACCAATATGGGCGCGATCAATTCGGTCACGCGGGCGAATGGACTGACCATCACCTGGACCGGCGGCGTGCCCAATAGTTATGTTTCCATCACCGGTACCTCTTTATTGAACAGTACTGCCGTGGGGGCGAGCTTTGCATGTTATGCACCAGTAAGCGCGGGCCAATTCACGGTTCCTTCCTATGTCCTACAGGGACTTCCGGCCTCGGCTGGCGGGACTCTGGCGGTCGAAAATAACGCTGTGCCGGGATCTTTTACGGCATCGGGACTGACTGCGGCCGGTACTGTGAACGCTCAGGTGTCGTTTGCGATCAGCCCGGCTTATCAGTAAGCGGAGAAACGAATGAGCCGAAAAAATCATAGAATCTGCGATAGATAATAGCGACTAGACTTTTAGGAGGATTTAAGGATGTCAAGAGTAAAAAAGCACTTTGCCGCGGGCTTTCTTGCCGCGCTTTTCCCGATCGCAGCCTTCGCCGATATCAGCGGAACGCTCACGATAGCCGCCAACACATCGGTGAGTATGGACACGGCCACCGTTGTGACATCGGGGGCAGACTTTCTATGGAGTGGCACCACGCTCACGCCACAGGGAAGCGCGTTGGCGGTGAATGCCACCGCCCTCGCCGGCCTCTCCGGCGCCTCAGGATACGCTACATTGACCCTGATGTTTTTGCAGGAGTTTGCCGTGGCCGGCTCTTCGAAAGCCATAAGCGGCCTAGCGGCGGGAACTATCGTCGGATACGAAACCAACGGTGGAAATTTTGGCAAGTTCCTGGTGACAAGCGTCACCGGCACTTCGCTTGTCATCCAATACACGACTTACATCAGCACCACTCCGACGATCACCGGGGTGCAGAATAACTACAGTTATCTAACGCCAGGCCTGCCGAACTACGGTATCGCGCCTTCGACTATCTTCATCATTACAGGCAGCAGTCTGGCGAGCACGACCACCGTTTCATCGCTCCAATCGAGCGCCGCACCGGGCCTTCCCACATCGCTCAACGGCGCGAGCATTTCGGTCACGGTTGGCGGCGTGACTACCCATCCGGCGATGTACTACGCAATCGCGAAACAGATCGCGGCGGTGCTTCCGGCTGGCACGCCGGCCGGCACGGGGACCATTACGGTGACTTATAACGGTTCGGCTAGCAACGCAGCCACTATTCTGGTGGTGCCGAGCGCGCTGGGTCTGATTGCTTACAATGGGTCGGGAAGCGGCCTCATCAATGCGACGGACCTCCATGGCATTAACTTCACTTACACGAACTCGGCAAGCCCCGGCCAAAGCATTATTCTCTGGGGTTCCGGCCTCGGCGCCGATACGGCCGACAGCGACACAACCTTCACGTCGACTCCGCACGCGGTGAATCAGCCGCTGACGATTTATATCGGCGGCATTGCGGTGACTCCCACGTACGCGGGCGGCTCTGGATATCCGGGGCTGAATCAAATCAACGTGACCATTCCGACGTCAGTTGCGACCGGCTGTGGTATTTCGGTGGTCGGCTTGAGCGGAAGTATTGTCAGCAATTTCGTGAACCTGCCGATCGCCCAAGGCGGAGGAGTCTGCACCGATCCGGCCCTCGGGTATAACGGAACGCAGCTCGCTAACGGGGGTGGCGGGCAGAGCGGCAATTACACTACGGCAACCCTGGGGATCTTTCAAGGCACCAGTACCAGCACTACACCACCGGAAGTGACCGCCGTGGAAGCCACTTTTCAGAGGTACTCAGGCGGCACCCTCTCCAGCTCCTCGGGTTCAGTAGTCTCGCTGGGAAGCTGTTTCGTGGAGGGGCCCGTCTCGGTCTCGGGAACACTGCCGACGATAACGGGACTCGATGCCGGTACCATCACCGTCCAGGGACCCGCGGGCTCGCAGACCTTGACCGATATGAAGAATCCACTGACCGGACTTCTTACGGGCCTCTATGAAGCCACAGTCGCCAATTCATTCCTTCCGGCGACCGGCGGCACGTTCATGTTTACGGCCACCGGCGGCGCGGATGTGGGGGCCTTCACGACATCCCTCTCGCTCGGCAATATTCTGACCTGGACCAATGAAAGCTCGATCGCTTCGGTGACGCGAGCGAACGGACAGCAGATAACCTGGAGCGGAGGTACTCCGAATTCGTACGTGTACGTCTCTGGGACCTCGTCGTCGACGAGCGGAGCGTTCGCGACTTTCGTATGCTACGCCCCGGTGAGCCAGGGCCAATTGACGGTGCCTAACTATGTTCTGCTGGCGCTGCCCGCCGGCACCGGCACCCTGGGGATCTCAAACGCCGCGACGCCAACAACGTTCACAGCATCGGGACTTACCGCGCCGGGTGTCGGAATCGGCGGCGTGTCCTTCAGCATCAGCCCGGCGTACAACTGAGACGTTCCAATCGCTTTCACAAATCCGTTGACATACGACGATCATCGTATTATGATCGTCGTATATGACGGAGCACCCGCCCCGACCCACCGACGCCGAACTTGAAATCCTCACCGTACTCTGGAGCCGCGGACCGGCAACGGTTCGCGACGTCCATGAAACCATCGCCAGCCGCAGACCCACTCAGTACACCACCGTTCTCAAGCAACTGCAGGTGATGGCCGAAAAAGGCCTGGTCCTGAGGAATGAGCATCAACGCGCGCACGTCTATGAATCGGCGCGGCCTCGCGAATGGACGCAGAGGCAGCTTGCCGGGGACATGCTGCAACGCGCGTTCAACGGATCCGCCAAGAGTCTCATGATCGGCGCGCTTTCCTCGCGCAAAGCGTCGAAAAAGGAACTGGCCGAGTTGCGGGAAATCCTTGACGAGTACGAAAGGAGAACGCGATGACGCTCCTCGAATTTTGGGTTCAAAGCGAGGCCGCCAAAGCGCTGGGGTGGACACTGGTTCACTCGCTGTGGGAGGGAGCGTGCGTGGCGCTGGCGCTGGCAATCGTGCTCGGCGTGGCGCGATCTTCGCGGGTCCGGTACGCGGCGGCGTGCGCGGCGATGCTCGCGCTCCTGATTGGCTTCGGGGCGACCCTTTACCGGCTCATGCCGCGCGAAATCAGCCGTCCGCCAGCCGTTCACGCGCTTTCCCTCCCTGCGAATCCCGACTTCGACGATCGGCCGGTCGCAAACAATCGCACGCCGTGGGACGCTTCCGAGCTGCTGCCCTGGCTCGCGCCGATCTGGCTCGCGGGCGTTTTCTTATTTCAATTGCGATGCCTGGTTTCCTGGGCGGCGGCTGGACGACTGCGCAAGGTCGGGGTCTGCGGCGCGTCGTTTGAGTTTGTAGAAAGGCTCGACGATCTTCGTGGACGCTTGCGGATATCGCGACCGGTCACACTGCTCGAATCATGCTTCGCGGAAGTGCCGGTGGTGATCGGACATCTGCGTCCGGTGATTCTGATGCCGGTGGGATTGCTCGCCGGATTGCCTGTTGCGCAGGTCGAGGCGATCCTCCTGCACGAGCTCGCGCACATCCGCCGCGCCGACTATCTGGTCAATCTGATGCAGACTCTGGTCGAGGGATTGTTGTTCTATCATCCGGCCGCGTGGTGGATTTCCGGGGTGATTCGCGCGGAGCGGGAAAACTGCTGTGACGATCTGGTGGTCTTGACCAACGGCGGCGCGCACGAGTATGCTCGGGCGTTGGCCGCACTCGCCGAGAATCGATGGACGATGCGCGAGGCCGCGATGGCAGCCACGGGAGGCAACCTGGTGAAGCGGATTCGACGTTTGCTCTCTCAACCGGAGGGGCCGCGCTCGACCATCGCGCCTATTTTGTCGTTGGGGATTCTGGTTGTGACGGGCGCGGTCGCATTGGCGGCATGGGAGAAGCCCGCGCCGCAGTTGCCGATTCCGGCGGCGCTTTCGATCAGGCCTCTGCCGCTGCTGATCGCACAAGAACAGGCCGCGCCCAAGCCGGTCTCGCCTTACAAGAAATGGCTCACGGAAGAAGTTGCCTACATCATCACCGATGGGGAGCGCGCCGACTTCATGAAGCTCCAGACCGATGCCGATCGCGATCGTTTCATCGAAGATTTCTGGAAGCGTCGCGATCCCACGCCGGGAACGCCCGAGAACGAGTACAAGACCGAGCATTATCGCCGTATCGCGTATGCCAACGATCGATTTGCGACTCCTTCCGCGCTGCCGGGCTGGAAGACGGACCGAGGCCGGATTTATATTGAATACGGTCCGCCGGACGAAATCGACGCTCATCCCAACGGCGGCGCGTATACCCGGCCATCGGAGCAAGGGGGCGCACAGACGGTCACATATCCGTTCGAGATGTGGAAGTACCGCTTTATCGACGGCATTGGCAACAACGTGATCCTCGAATTCATCGACAAGGGGAGGACGGGGGAGTATCGGCTGACGATGGATCCATCGGAAAAAGAGGTCGTGCGGCATCCGCTCGAAAGAGAGCAGGCGGAGTTGAGTGAGAAGCTCGAACGGTTGAAGGATGCGCTTAACACGCAGGTCGCCTCCATCCCAGTTGACCAGTTGCGGGCGCTCGATAAACAAATGGAATCGGCTGACCTGCAACGAGCCATGTTGAGGTCTCAAGCGCAAGTGGAACAGGCGCAAGAGGAACTGGAGCAGGTCCAAGAGAATGTGCGCTCTCTCGACGACAAGATTTCGTCCGACCTGGCACAAAGCGACATGGTAAAACTTCAAAGCCAGTTACAAAAGCTCGCCCAGGCGATGGCGGCCAGCGGCTTGGTCGTGGCTCGGCCGCACCACAGCGTTTTCCTTTCCGGATCCGGTTCCGAGGCTGCAGTTATAGTGCTGCCGAACCACTATATGCTGGTCACTGTCCCATTCGAGTTTCCGGCCAAGCAATATTCGATCTCCGTCTCGACCTTGTCGTCCGACGGGAAGGAGGTCTGGTCGAGCTCCGTGAAAGATACATCGAACAACGGCTCACGCACCCTAGGAGCGCCCTTCCTTGCGGCGGGTTCCTACAAGCTGACCGCGTTAGTAAAGGACACCGCAGGTCCGACCGAAAAAACCTACGTGGTAAACTTCTCCGTAAGATAGTAGTTGAAGGAGAAGTACATGTCATACCGGAATCTTGCCCTCGCTGCGACGTTCTTTTTTCTATCGATGTCAGTGATGGTTCGCGCCGCAGAGGACGAACATCCTACGCTCGCGATTGGCTCCGCCGCGCCGGATTTCTCCCTTCCCGGAATCGACGGCAAGACGCATCAGTTGAGCGACTATAAGAGCAGCCGGCTGCTGGCGATCGTCTTCACCTGCAATCATTGTCCGACCGCGCAGCTCTATGAGACTCGCATCAAGAAGCTGGTCGACGATTTTCAAGCGAAGAGCGTCGCCTTCGTTGCGATTGAGCCGAACGATCCGCAGGCAATCCGGCTGTCGGAGTTAGGCTATACCGATGTCAGCGACTCGCTCGATGACATGAAGATTCGCGCTGAGTATCGTCACTTTAACTTCCCGTACCTCTATGATGGCGACACCCAGTCGGTCTCGCGAGCCTATGGACCCAAGGCGACTCCTCACATTTTTATATTCGACGAGGATCGCAAGCTTCGCTATGAGGGGCGGGTCGACGACAGCCAGCGAGCATCGCTCGTTAAATCTCAGGATGCCAGAAACGCACTGGAGGCGCTGTTAGCGGGCAAGCCGGTGACCGTCGCTCATACGCCCGCGTTTGGCTGCTCGACGAAATGGAAATCGAAGATCGATAGCCAACTGGATGAGTTAAAGAAGATCGATGCCGAGCCGGTCAAGGTCGAGATGGTCACTGCGGACGATCTCAAAAAGCTTCGCACCAATTCCACGGGTAAAGTGTTGCTTATCAATTTCTGGGCCACCTGGTGCGGACCTTGCTTGAGCGAATTTCCCGACCTGGAGACGACGTTCCGAATGTTCCGCCATCGCGACTTCAACCTGGTCACGATCTCGACCAACCTTCCCGATGAAAAAGTCGGCGTCATCAAGACACTCGAAGCACAACATGCGTCCAATCGCAATCTACAATTTGCGACGGAAGACACTTATGGCTTGCAGGCTGCCTTTGACTCTCATTGGGAGGCCGGAGTGCCGTTCACGATGGTGATCGCGCCCGGCGGAAACGTCCTCTATCAGAAACAGGGTGAGGTCGATATCCTGGAAGTGCGTCGCGTTATCTTAGCTAACTTAGAAAACGAGACTTACGTTGGTCACCCCGGCTATTGGGCCCAGAAGTAAACTAACCCTTCGCCTGTTTCTTCCGCCGGGCGGCCCAGAACGCCCTCATCCGTTCGGAGTGAGCCTTCTTCTGCGCGGCCGTGAGAGGTTTCCGTTTCCTGGTCTTAGCGGGAGCAGGTGCTACCACAGCTTTGGAAGTAGTCACCGGCTTGGGAGCCGAAGCTCCACCGAGTGCTTCGATAGCTTTGTTAAGTTTCTGCCGCTCCGCTATCAGAAGAGAAAGAATGTGTTCAGTTGCCATTGTTACTACGATGTTAACATCGGAGTCAGTTGTCAAGCAATATTTTACTGACGGAAAGTCATCAACCTATGCGTCTAGTCCTTCCTATGACTCTCGCCCTGGCCTCTGCACTGTCAGCTCCCCTGTATAAAAGTGAACTGATTTTCCCGCTCGAGTCCTGGCATAACCACTCCTCTTCCGTGGTCGAGCTCCCGAATGGCGACCTCCTTGTCTGCTGGTTCCATGGCTCCGGTGAGCGTACCGCCGACGATGTCAAGATCGAAGGGGCCCGCTGGAATAAGCAAACTGGCAAGTGGAGCGAACGATTCACCATGGCCGACACTCCCGGATTTCCCGACACCAATCCGACAATGTTCATCGATTCCCGCCAGCGCCTGCTCTTCTTTTGGCCTGTAATTATCGCTCACCAGTGGGAAACCGCGCTGATGAAATACCGAATCTCGACCGACTACAGCCAGGCCTCCGGGCCGCCGAAGTGGGAGCATCAGGACAATATTATTCTTATCCCCAAAGATATCGCCGCTAAAACGCGTGAGGTATTCGAAAAGGATAAAAGCAAAGAAGGCCGCGCGGGAGAGTACGCAACGAAGGTAATCGAACACGCCGAGGATATGTACTTCTCGCGAATGGGTTGGTTCACACGGACTCATCCGGTCCAACTGCCCTCCGGCCGTATCCTGGTTCCGATGTATTCAGACGGATATTCGTTCGGTATCATGGCGATCAGCGATGACGGGGGATATAGCTGGACCGCAAGCCAGCCCATCGTTGGCTATGGCTGCATTCAGCCCTCCGTGGTTCGCAAAAGAGACGGTAGCCTGGTCGCCTACCTACGCGATAACGGCCCGCCTCCCAAGCGTGCGCACATTAGCTACTCGAAGGATGAAGGCGTATCCTGGACCACCGCCGTCGACACAGATATTTTGAACCCCGGCACGAGCCTGGAGGCTATCGCTCTCGGAAATGGCGATTGGTTGATGGTCTATAACGACCTTGAACAAGGCCGCTACTCGCTGGTAGCCGCGATCTCAGACGACGAAGGGATTACCTGGAAATGGCGCCGCCATCTCGAGGGGGACCCTGCTAAGAAAGCTACCAATCAGTATCACTATCCATCCGTAATTCAAGCTAAGGACGGCGTAATTCATGTGACTTATAGCTACTTTATGCCCGAAGGAAAGGCTATTAAGCATATTCAGATAGACGAAGACTGGGTTAAAGCGAAGCCTTAGCTACTTTTGAACGGCCCCGCCCTTCATGACCAGCTTCACTCTCCGGATCGCCGAGAGGTCGCTGATCGGATTCCCATCCACAGCGATCAGATCGGCTAACATTCCTTGCTTCACTTGTCCTATGTCCATGTGCAATACGCGCCCTGCAATCGATGTCGCGGATTTCAGCGCATTCACCGTGGGCATTCCATAGTCGACCATTAACTCAATCTCCCGAGCATTGTCGCCATGCGGAAAAACGCCGACATCACTCCCGCTCAGGATGGTAACTCCCGCGTCGAGAGCGGCCTTGAAACTCGCCCTCTTCCTCACCAGGCCCTGTGGTTCGGGCTGCCCCTTCGTCCATCCCGAATACTGCGTTGTCGCGTCGCCTGCCGCAAGGGTAGGACACAACGCGACGTGATGCTCCACCATCAGTTTCCAGGTCTCCGCCGTTCCATCGTTGCCATGTTCGATTGTTTCGGCACCCGCAAGGATCGCCCGCCGCATACCTTCCGCGGTGCTGGTATGAACGGCAACCGGCACTCCCGCACTCTTTGCCGTCTCCACCGCGAGCTTCATCTCTTCGAGCGAAAACGTCGGGCTCGACCCCGGATGAGGTCCCCAGCGATAATCGCCATAAAGTTTGATCCAATCCGCGCCATGCCCGATCTGATCGCGCACCACGCGAATCAGAGAATCGACTCCGTCCGCCTCTTCCGCACCCTGAGGCACATGCCATTCCGGCGCGAAGCCTTTTGGCGCATAGCTTCCAGTAGCCACAATCGCCCGCGTCGAAGCCAGCACCCGAGGTCCCGGCACGATACCTTGATTCACCGCCTGTTTCAGTTCAACATCCGCATATCCCGCTCCCTCCGTACCCAGATCGCGAACGGTGGTGAAACCCGCCATCAACGTTGAGTGCAGATGATTCACCGCCCTCGCCGCGCGCAGTGCCAAACCTTCATGCGCTACCTGATCGTTCCACGGAGTCTCGTTATAAGCATGCAGCAGAATATGCGAGTGTCCCTCGACCATCCCCGGCATCAACGTCATGCCGGATAGGTCAATCGGCGTAGCGCCCGAAGTATCGACACTCGTCTCCGGCCCCGCCTGTTGGATCCGGTCGCCCCTAACCACTACTACCCAGCCTTCATGCATCGCCTCGCCATCGAACACCCGCGCAGGCTTTAGCACAATTGGCGTGGCATTCTCCCGAGCCGCTCTGCCGCCCCGTTGCGCGAGCGCCGCTACCTCCATCACGATCAGCAAACCAAGCACAAGACTCTTTCGCATTCAGCAATTATAACGGTGCCATAATGATCCCGTGACCAGACGCGATTTTCTCGCCACTGCTGCAATTCCCTTGCTCGCCGCGCCATCCGCGCCCCCGAACATCGTCTTCATCCTATGCGACGATCTAGGCTTCGGCGATCTCGCCTGCTATGGATCGAAACTTCGCACTCCGAACCTCGATCGTCTGGCCTCTGAAGGCGCCCGCTTCACCAACTTCTGTTCCGCCGATCCCGTGTGCTCGCCCTCACGGGCCGCCCTCCTGACCGGTCGCTACCCTACGCGCGTCGGTGTTCCACGCGTCCTCATGCCGCCGGATCAAGACGGACTCAATCTCGACGAAACCACGCTGGCGAACATGCTCAAGGCCCGAGGCTATAAGACTATGTGCGTTGGCAAGTGGCACCTCGGCCGCCCCGACGCTTATCTCCCCACCAGCCGAGGCTTCGACGAATACTTTGGCATCCCCTATAGCAACGACATGAATCCCCGCGTGCTGATGCACAACACCGAAGTCATCGAAGATCCCGCCGACCTCGAGTCTCTCACCGCGCGCTACACCGAGCAGGCCATCAGGTTCATCACCGCGTCGAAAGGCGCGCCGTTTTTTCTCTACATACCGCACACCTTCCCTCACATCCCTCTCGCCGCGTCCGCGCGATTCCGAGGCAAGTCCCCCGAAGGGCTCTATGGCGACGTAGTCGAGGAAATCGATTGGAGCGTGGGCGAAGTCCTGCGAATCCTGAAGCAGCACGGGCTCGACGCCAACACGCTGGTCATGTTTTCGAGCGATAACGGCCCCTGGTATCAGGGAAGCCCCGGCAAACTCCGCGGTCGCAAAAACACGACCTATGAAGGCGGAGTTCGCGAACCCTTCATCGCCCGCTGGACCGGCCGCATTCCCCCGAGGCGCGTAGTTAACGGCCTCGCATCGATGATGGATGTGGTTCCCACCGTCGCTAAACTGTGCGGCAGCGCGCTCCCTTCGAAACCTCTCGACGGCATCGACATCTGGCCGCTGTTGCACGGCGACAAAGCGTCGATAGACCGCGACCCTCTTCTCTACTTCGACAACTGGGATCTGCAGTGTGCAAGATGGATGAACTGGAAGCTTCACGTTGCCCGCCACAACACCGGCGCCTACATGCCGGCACCGGCAGTTGGACGCCGCAGTTATCCTTTACCCAAACCGGAGCTCTACAATCTCGCCAGCGACCCTGATGAGAGCTACGATGTCGCGCCGGAGCATCCGCAAATCGTCGCACAAATCCAGGCAAAAATCGCGGAAATGCTCAAGACCTTCCCCGAGCCTGTTCAGAAAGCCTGGACCGAACAAATGGAGCGGAAGGCAAATCCAGCGACCCCGATCGGCGCATATCCGCAGCCCATTCCCCCGAAGTGAATGGTGAGCCGGGCGGGGCTCGAACCCGCGACCACCGCATTAAAAGTGGAGAGTGCAGGGTACGCTAGGGTCACTGATGTTGTGTTTCATATACTTACAATGGATCGACTACCCCCAAAAACCCTGGTTTTCCCTGAAAAAGGGGAGAGCGTGAGGGAGAGCAAAAGAGCATCGCATTTCGCCATTCTTAGTGGGACAAATGCGGTGCCCAACGAAACATGAGGACGTTCGCCCTGTTTTTGTGGCAAGCAAAGAGGGGAGAGTGACGCTGTATTTAGGCCGAAACTGATCAATTTTGCTGCACTTTCAAAAGCCTTCAGGCGCAGCCTACCACGGGAACGCGAACGGCACAACCCCTCCGCGAAGACAAGATTTCCAAGCTGGGCTGAATTGCCCGAGAAGACCAGGAAGGCAAGCTAACAAATAAGCTCCAAAGCACGCATCGAAACCATGAAGCCGCACGGGTGAAATCCCGGAGCGGCTTTCTTATTTTTGCGGTTCAGACTCCTGGACCAAAACAAAGGCGCCCCATAGCAGGGAGCGCCTTTTCTATTTCTTTGAAGGAAACGAACTTTCTGAAAAACACAATAACACAATCGCCAAGAAAGTGCAGGCTTTGCGACGCTCCGCCACAGCTAGGCCGTCAGTGCTGCGAACGTCGTGAACCGACCTTCCGCGAATGGCTCGCAGGCCAGCTATCGCGAAGGGCGGCATCAAACCGCAATAGACTTGCTTCCGTCGACCGGCCGCTGCGGGCATTCCCGCGGAGGCGACCGTCATGAACGCCGCCGAGATCTCTCAACAACTTCACGGGCACCGATCGGGCGCGGGATACGTCGCGCGATGCCCGGCCCATGACGATAAGAACCCGTCGTTAAGCCTGAAAGATGAAGATGGCAAAATCCTGGTCCATTGCCATGCAGGCTGCGAGCAGGGCGCGGTCGTCGAGGCTTTGAAGGCCCGAGGTCTATGGCCAGAGTCCGAGGCGCCCTCGGATCGGCGCATCGTCGCCGAATACAACTACACTGACGAAGCCGGGGATTCGCTTTACCAGGTTGTCAGGCTGGAACCGAAGAGGTTTCTACAGCGGTTCCCGGATCGCGCAGGCGGGTGGATCTGGAAAAAGCATCCACGCCAGGTGCTCTATCGGCTTTCAGAAATACGGTATGCGCCAATCGTTTTCGTGGTGGAGGGAGAAAAGGACGTCGAGACTCTCAGGTCTCATGGCTTTGTCGCTACCACCGCCGCCGGTGAGTGCAAGGCAGCATGGCTGCCGACGTTTACGGAATCGCTTCGCGGTCGCGAAGTAATTCTCTTGCCTGATCGAGACGGCCTGGGCGGGAGCGGGTGGCGAGAATTGCACGCGCGCTCTTTGGCAATGTCGTCCGGCTACTTGTGCTGGATTTGGAAGACGGCAAGGACGTTACCGATTGGTTCTCGCGCGGACACTCCGAGCAGGAACTGATCCATGAACTCGATGGTAAGGAGATCTCCCATTGAAGCTGGAAATTAATGCAGTAACTGAAATCGATGCGTTAGAACGGGAAGTCAGCAAGAGTGCATTTCCTCGGCTGATTTCCGCGAGGGATCTGTACGAAGGGCAAATAGTTACGCTAAGGCCACTCCTTAAGGATCTGCTCTGGGATGGACTCACTATGCTCGTGGCTCGTCCAAAGGCTGGTAAGTCATGGCTGACTCTTCAAGCGGCGGTGCAAGTTGCTGGCGGGCGCGAGGTGCCGGGGATAAGAGCGTTATCAACTGGACCCGTTCTGTATGCAGCGCTGGAAGAACCTCAAGCTCGCACCATGTCGCGGCTTCGCAAGATCGCACCGCAGGGAGATTGGGCAGATAATCTCCAGTTCATTTACGATCTTCTCCGCTTATGGGTGGGGGCGCCGAACAGTTGAGTGCCATGATTGGAAGTCTTAAGCCGCGCCTGGTGATTCTGGATACGTTTACCGCCATTGTGAAAACCGGATCTAAGTCAGGTAGCGACGTTTTTCGAAGTCAATACGCTGAAGTTTCAACGCTTCGGAAGATCGCCGAGGACCAAAGGACCGCGATCATCGTCGTCCATCACGTTCGCAAGGGGATTTCCGACGGTGCCATCGAGGCAGTGGCCGGAACGGGAGGCATCGCCGCAGCGGTTGATACAGTCTGGCAGCTAAAACGGAAACCGGACGGCGAGGCAACGCTTGAAATCGTCGGGCGGGAATCAGAAGAGAGGACTTTCGCGTTACGCTTCGATGAAGACCCGTTCGGCTGGCGCATGCTCGGAGACGATGCCTTACAGCTTCTCAACTCGGATAGGCATCAAGGTCTGGAGCTTCTGAAGGACGATGGCGCGCTTACACCCGCGCAAGTTGCTCTAGAGATTGGGAAAAGTCGAGCCGCTACCCGTATGCTTCTCAAGAGGATGAAAGACGACTGTCAGGTTCAGAAACGAGGAACGAAGTATATTCCCACACACACTATCAGTTACAGCGTTACAGAGTGAGTGTATAGGGATAAGACCCACGAGTTCGATGCCACACTCAGCCGCGAGCTGCGGGAGAGCGAAAAACAGATCGCGATCGAGCTTAAGCAGTGGAGTAGGAAGGTCGATCAAAAGTTTGATCCGGTGGAGTGGCT
>Ga0182024_10006072_pt1 | contig 26686 bp, 25 predicted proteins | sample P32metaG_FD_120480 | JGI IMG/M metagenome (GOLD analysis project Ga0182024, IMG submission 120480) | Permafrost microbial communities from Stordalen Mire, Sweden - P3-2 metaG (Illumina Assembly) | ecosystem: Environmental > Terrestrial > Soil > Wetlands > Permafrost | place: Sweden: Stordalen... | reverse complement strand
CTGGCGGAGGTGGCCTCGCCTTCCAGCGATGCCGCGCTACGGGAGGCCTCCACGCATTGGAGCGTCCAACAGGCGCGAGAGTTGGCGGCCTGGCACAAGGCGAGGGCAGAGGCGGAGGCGGAGGCCGCAGCCGCAGCCGCAGCCGCCTTGGCATCGGCTTCGTCGTCTGAGGAGGGTGGGGCCGAAGCCGGGGAGGGTGCGGCGGCTGCCGGTTCGGCGGCCCGAGACTTCGAACAACGGACGCTGCGCTTCAACGATCCGCGGCGGTCGGTCTGGATCGCGTTCACCAAGGACGACTACGCGATGGCGAAGTCGGTGCTGGTGGGACGGGTGGCGGCGCAAGAGCAAAGGCCGGAGGCCGAGACTTCGAGCGATGCACCGACTTCGGCCGATCCGCTCGGCTACGTGCCCTACGACAAGCGCTTGTATGACGCGCTCGTCGACATCTTCCAGACGGGGAGTGGGCCGCGTTCCGAAGCTGGTCGGGTTGCTGGGACGCCAGCACGGCCGCGAGTGGTGGTGCATGCGCCGCTGGAAGTGCTCGTCGGCTGCACAGCGGACGATGTGGCCGAGATCGCCGGAATTGGTCCCGTACCAGTCGAGGTCGTCCGGCGGCTGGCCTGTGACGCCAACGTGGATCTCGCGGTGGAGGATCGCGACGGTTCGATCTTGGATCAGGGTCGGGCTCGGCGGGATCCGACTCCAGTGCAGCGTGTGGAGATCGATCGGCGAGACAAAGGCTGCCGGTTCCCCGGCTGCAGCTACACGGAATTCACGAACGTCCACCACATCACGCACTGGGCCGACGGTGGGCTGACGAACCTGGACAACCTGGTCACGCTGTGCGGACGCCACCATCGCGCCGTCCACGAATTGGGGTGGAGCCTGTCCGGCGATGCCGACTCAGTGCTCACCTTCACGAGTCCCCACGGGCGCGCAATGCAATCGGCGCCTTCTCCGACCTGGCGGCAATCCTCTGTGGTTCGAGCCGGCCAGAGACAGCAGACGGAGCGCAACAGGCCGATGCGCCGTTGAGCTCCGCGCGTTGGATCCCGGCGCCCCGGACACCCGAGGCGTGGGGCTGATCAGCGAGAGGTGAGCTCCGGGTGACCGGAGTCGCGGCAGCGCGCCTGCCAACCGGTGGGGATCACCGAGACCGTCATGCGGCGTCCGCATTCGGGACAGAAGCGCGGAGGATCGAGCGCTCGCCCGCAGCCGGGGCACTCGGTAGACGGCTTGCCGCAGCCGGTGCAGTGAGTGGTCACGATGTGAGGCCCATCCGGCGCCGGGGTGGACGGTGATGGGTTTCAGATGGCGGCGGTGAGGGCGCCGATGGGCATGCGGAGGTCCTCGAGCATCTGGAGGTCCTCGTCGGCAGAGCGGCCGAGCGTCGTCAGGTAGTTGCCGACGATCAGGGCGTTGATGCCGGCGGTCATACCGATGGCCTGGAGGTCGCGCAGGGTGACCTCGCGGCCGCCGGCGTAGCGGAGGATGACCGAGGGCAGGGCCAGGCGGAAGAGCGCAATCCAACGGATGGCTTCCCAGGCGCCCAGGATGGGTTGGTCGCCGAGCGGGGTGCCCGGGCGGGGATTGAGGAAATTGAGCGGCACCTCGGTGGGGTCGAGCTCCTGGAGCTGGATCAGCAGCTCGACCCGCTGCGCCACGGTCTCGCCCACGTTGATCAGGGCGCCGCAGCACAGCTCCATCCCGTGTGCCTTCACCAGGCGGCAGGTGTCGGCGCGTTCGTCCCAGTCGTGCGTGGTGACGATGTTCGGGAAGTACGAGCGCGCCGTCTCGACGTTGTGGTTGTAGCGGTGCACGCCGCCTTCGGCCAGCCGGCGGGCCTGGTCCCCGGTGAGGATGCCCGCACTGACGGCGACATTGAGGCCTGTCTCTTCGTGGATCACCGGCACGAGGTCGAGGATGCGCTGCATGGTGCGCTCGTCGGGCCCGCGCACGGCGAGGACGATGCAGAACTCCGAGGCGCCGAGGGCGGCGGTCTCGCGGGCGGCGGCGAGGACTTCGTCGGTATCGAGGAAGGGCGTGGCCTTGACCGGCGTGTCGAAGCGCGAGGACTGCGAGCAGAAATGGCAGTCCTCGGGGCAGCCGCCGGTCTTGGCCGAGAGGATGCCTTCGATCTCGACCTCGGGCCCGCACCAGGCCAGCCGGACCTGGTGGGCCAGAGAGGCCAGCGCCATCACCGCCCCGTCGGGGAGTGCGGCCAGCGCGGCGAGCTCGTTCGACGTGAGGAGGCGGCGCTCGTCGAGGAGGGCCCGCTCGGCTCCGGCGATCACAGCTCTGTCCGCCGGACTCAGGGCGACTTGGGGCGGAGGCGGTGGCGCCGCGGCAGCGGCTGCGGGACGGAAGGCGACAGGGCTCGTGGTGGTCACGGCGCCCACGGTAGTGGCAGGGTGTGGGCCGCCGGAAGTTTGCCGGCGCGCTGGGAGGAGTGGTCATGGCCTGGGATTTCTCAACGGAACCGGAGTTCGAGGAGAAGTTGGAGTGGATGCGCGGCTTCGTGCGGGAGGAGGTGTTCCCGCTCGAGACCCTGGATCTCACCTACGACCAGGTGCGGGTCCTGATCCGGCCGCTGCAGGAGCAGGTCAAGGCCGAGGGGCTGTGGGCCGCCCACCTGCCGGCGGCGTTGGGCGGCATGGGGTTCGGGCAGGTGCGGCTGGGGCTCATGCACGAGATCCTGGGGCAGTCCCCGCTGGCGCCGGTGGTGTTCGGCAACAATGCGCCGGACTCGGGGAACGCGGAGTTGCTGGCGGTGGGTATCGAGGCGAGCGGGAATGAGGACCAGCGCTCTCGTTGGTTGCAGCCCTTGTTGAATGGGGAGTTGCGGTCGGCGTTCTCCATGACCGAGCCCGACACCGCTGGATCTGATCCAACGCTGTTGAAGACGTCGGCTGTCCGGGACGGCGAGGAATGGGTCATCAACGGGCACAAGTGGTTCACATCCAACGGATCCGTGGCGGATTTTCTGATCGTGATGGCGGTGACGAATCCGGACGTCCATCCATATTCGGGGTCGTCGATGATCATTGTGCCGGTCTCCACGCCCGGGGTGGACATCGTGCGGGACGTCTCGACCATGGAGGACCCGCATACGCCGTACGGGCGCTTCGGGAACCACGCCGAGATCAAGTACGTGGACGTGCGGGTGCCGGTCGGGAACCTGATCGGTGTGGAGGGGTCGGGGTTCGTGCTGGCGCAGCACCGCCTGGGGCCGGGCCGGATCCATCACTGCATGCGCTGGTTGGGGCAATCCCGGCGGGCCTTCGACATGTTGTGCGAGCGGGCGGTCTCTCGGTATGCCCACGGTTCGATGCTGGCGGAGAAACAGACCATCCAGAACTGGGTGGCCGACTCCATGGCCGAGATGCAAGCGGCCCGGCTCATGACGCTGCAGGCCGCCTGGAAGATGGATCAGGAAGGGGCGGCGGCGGCGCGGGTCGAGATCGCCATGATCAAGTACTTCGGGGCGAAGGTCTTGTATGACGTGATCGACCGCGCCATCCAGGTGCACGGGTCGCTGGGTTTCTCTTCGGATTTGCCGCTGGAGTCGATGTACCGGGCCGCCCGGGCCGCCCGGATCTACGACGGGCCCGACGAGGTCCATCGTCAGACCGTGGCTCGGCGTGTGTTGAAGGGCTATTCACCGCACGAGGTGCCGACCGAGCACATCCCGACCCGTCAGGCCGAGGCGCAGCGGCGCTTCGCCGATCTGTTGGCGGACCTGACGGTGGACGCGTAGGCGCCGTCCGGTGCGGCTGGAAATACTGGATTATCTGTCACCACTGGCGTGAGGGGAGTGCGGGTGTCGCATCGCCTGGGATTGGCCGGTGCCACTGCCGCCGGGGCGCTCCTCATGTCGGCGTGCGGGTCATCGGGATCGGGTTTGCATCCAAGGCACCCAACGACGTCGAGCACCGCGGCCGCGGCATCCACGACGACGTTCACGACGCCATCCACAACGTCCTCGACGCCATCGACGAGCGGTTCCGGCTCGGGACCGATGGTGACAGCGACGCTCCCCGTGGTGGTGTGCCAGACGACCTCGGGCGTCACGACCACGACGGCAGCGCTCCCGGGCTCGGTCTCGGTCAGCGTGCCTTCATCGGCTGCGCAGGAGGGAAACCTGGCCGTCTACAGCGACGAGTCCGGCGCGTTGATGCTCGTAGGCCCGACGGTCGGCTGGACGTGCTCCGGCACCTTTGGGGCGGACGGCAGCGGGATCATGGCACTCGCACCGGTCGGGACCGCCGTGCCGACCGCCTCGGGGACCACATGGCACCTGCCGGCATCCTCGCCGGCTCAGGCGATCGTGGCCATGGAGAGCGGAGGCAGCCCCGTGCAGGGAGCCGTACTGGCCTGTCCCCTCTTCAGTGCCGCCAAGGCGGCGACGCAGCAGGACCTCGGGAAGGGTTGTCCCATGAGCAGTCCGCCGCAGGAGCGTGTCGTGCGGACGTCGGCGGTCCAGGTCGGGTCCCAGGACCCACCCGGCGTGGCCGGGGTCGGGTTCCCCTCGGGCGGTCAGAACGCAGCGAACGGAATTGTCTTGTATCAGCCCAAGCCGACTGAGCCGACGGCGTACCAGGCCACGTGCACTCTGCCCGCGGCCCAGCAGGACCTGTGCACGGCGGTGCTGAACGAATTCGCGGCGACATTCGGATGAGTCCGCTGCGCAGTACGTTGCGAAGTCCGTTCCGAAGTCCGCTGCGCAATGCGGTGAGCCAGCAGGCGGGCGGGGCTCATCCGGGGGAGTGGCTGACCGCCTCGATGTTGTTCCCATCCGGGTCGCGCACGAAGGCCCCGTAGTAGTTCGAGTGGTACTGGGGCCAGAGCTGTGGCTCGTGCAGTGGCTCGGCTCCGGTCGAGAGGGCGGCTTCGAAGAAGGCCCGGACCGCAGCGCGGTCGGGAGCCTGGAAGGCGATGTGGGTCTCCCGGAAGCCGTCGCCCGTCTGCTGCCGCGCAATCCAGAAGGTCGCTGACGGTGGGATGCCGTAGCCGATGGCGTCGCCGACTTCCATGACGCGCCCTTCGCCAAGAGAGGCGAAGATGGCGTCGTAGAAGCGGGCACTGGCGTCCATGTCGGCGCACTGGATGGAAACGTGGGCGAGCATGGGACCAGTTTGCCATCTCGACCTTCTTCCAGCATTGTGCGCCGGTCGCATGCGGCCTCAAGGTCGTTCGTCCTCGCTGCGCTCGGGCGCTCCACCTTGACCCCGGCTGCTCCTTGGCGCATTTTCGCGATCAGAAGGTTGTCGGGAAACCCTGTCGTGAGGTGACCTAATGTGCCGCCGTGGTCGGATACGAGATGCTGCTGGCGATCGACTGGACGACGACCGCCACCTTCGCCACGGCCATCGGAACCCTGGTGCTGGCCGTGGCCACGTTCGCCGCCGTGCGCTCGGCCAATCGGGCCGGCCGGGTTGCGGAACGGGGCTTCTTGGTCAGCCTGCGACCTGTCCTGGTCACGTCCAAACTCGAGGACCCGATACAAAAGGTCCGATGGATCGACGACCACTGGGCCCAAATCGGGGGGAGTCAGGCCAGCGTCGAATTCGAGGACGGCAACATGTACTTGGCCGTGTCGCTGCGCAACGTCGGATCGGGCATTGCCGTGATGTTCGGATGGGCGCTGATACGAGATCTCGTCCACAACGATGTCGCGCACTCAGACCTCGACGCGTTCCGGATGCAGACGCGCGACCTCTACATCGCTCCCGGGGACGTCGGCTTCTGGCAGGGCGCCATCCGGGAGGCCGATGATCCGATGTACGTCCCGATGTGCAAGGACATCAGGAACGTGCGACCCTTCACGCTCGAGCTGCTCTACGGCGACCACGAGGGCGGACAGCGCACCATCACCCGCTTCGGGATGGTCCCCCGGACCGACGGCGAGCAGCCCAGCTGGTTTCCCAACGTCGCCCGGCACTGGAACCTCGACCGGCCCGATCCGCGCTGAGCCTGCCTGTCGGGCGGGGGGGAGGGAGCCCGCCGGGATGAGTCCGGCGGATCAGGCGCGGAGGCCCCGCAGGACCGTTGCGCAGGCTCGGTCGTAGACGGCGTCCTGCTCCTCGATGAGGCCCATGCCGAGGAGCTCGAGCGAGACCCATCCGTGCACGTTGGACCAGATGATGTGCGCGGTGGCGTCCGGTGAGCCCTCGGCGAGCACGCCGGCGGCCATGGCGCGCTCGACGGCGTTGACCAAGGTGCCGAAGGCCTCGGCCGCCACGTCGGCCACCTGCGGGCGCGGCTCGAATCCCGGCACCGCCCGGAGGAACATGATCCGGTACACCATCGGATTGGCCAGGGCGAGAGCCCGGTAGCGCCGGCCGCATTCCCGGAGGGCCTCGTAGGGATCGAGGATGTTGCCGATGGAGGCCATGGCGTCGCGCAGGCGCTCGAAGCCCTGCACCCACAGGGCTTCGACGATGCCGAACTTGGACTCGAAGTGGTTGTAGACGCCCATCGGGGCCACGCCGGCCACGGCGGCGATCCTGCGGACGGAGAGGGCGTCGGGCCCTTCGGTCTCGAGGATCTCGGTGGCCGAGGCGAGGAGGGCGGCCTCCATGTCGGCGCTGGGAGTCCTCGTCCTGGTCCGAGGGCTTTCTGTCATGGGTCTAGCCTACTGAAGAACATCGTGCTATAACTCTAGCACAGCGTTCTATACGGTTCGTGTTCCCAATCCAGAAGGAGCCGTCGATGCCCGGATCTCACCCCGAAACCACGGTCATGGCGCCCGTGGGCGGCGCCTCCCCATCCAGGGGATCCTGGGATCGGCGCTGGATAGTGCTCCCCGTCCTGTGCCTCTCCGTCTTCCTGGTGGTGGTGGACAACACAATCGTGAATGTGGCGCTGCCCACATTGAACCGTCATCTGGGCGCGTCCATCAGCTCGTTGCAATGGATCGTCGACGTCTACAGCCTGGCCTTCGCCGGCCTGCTGCTGGCCGGCGGCGGCATCGGGGACCGGCTCGGGCGCAAGGGCACCATGCAGGTCGGCCTGGTCTTCTTCGGCCTCTTCTCCGTGGCGGCGGCCGCGGCGCACACGACCGGCTCGTTGATCGCGGCCCGGGCGCTGATGGGCGTGGCGGCCGCCTTCATCTTCCCCGCCAGCCTGGCCATCCTCACGAGTATCTTCACGGATCCATCCGAGCGGCAGAAGGCGCTCGGGATCTGGGGGGCGACGTCGGGGATCGCGGTCGCCTTCGGCCCGATCGTGGGCGGCGGGCTCCTCGAGCACTTCTGGTACGGGTCGATCTTCCTCGTCAACGTGCCCATCGTGATCATCACGTTCATCGCCGGCCAGATGCTGATCCCGCGCCTGCCGCGTATCGCAGCCCACCGCTTCGACGTGCGAGGCGTCATTCTCTCGACGGCGGGTGTGACCGCGTTGGTGTTGGCGATCATTGAGGGGCCACAGTGGGGATGGGCGGCACCGGCGACGCTCGCATGCTTCGCGGGAGCTGCCGTCCTGCTGACGGTGTTCACGCTGGTCGAGTTGCGCACCGACGGGCCGCTGCTGGACGTGCGGGTCTTCAAGATCCCCCGCTTCACCGGCGGCGCCGTGTCGATCTCGGTGGCGTTCTTCTGCCTGTTCGGGTTCATCTTCCTGATCACCCAGTACTTCCAGTTCGTGAAGGGATACTCGACGCTGTCGGCGGGCGTGCACACACTGCCCTTCGCCATCGTGGCCGCCATCTTCACGCCGATCGCCGCCGTGGTGGCGCTCAAGGTGGGGACACGGCTGGTCGTCACCGTGGGGCTGTTGTTGATGGGAGCCGGCCTCGTCGTGGCGGCCTTCAACTCCTCGGAGGACACCGCCTATTGGGGGCCGCTCATCCTCGCCATGGTGTTGCTGGCGCTCGGATTGTCGTCCATCACGGCCCCCACGGCGGAGGCGGTCATGGGTTCGGTGGCCGACGACCAGCGGGGCGCCGCCGCCGGCGTCAACAACACGACCCGCGAGCTCGGCGGCACGCTCGGCGTGGCCGTGTTCGGCTCGATCTTCGCCTCGTCCTACGCCCCGAAGATCATCAGCGCGTTCCGTCCGCTCCCCATCCCGGCCGGGCCCAAGGCCGAAGCGCACCAATCCGTGGCGGCGGGGCTGGCGGTGGTCGGCCACGCACCCCGTGCGGTGCGGCCGGCTCTGGAGTCGACCATTTTCACGGCGTTCCACAGCGGTCTCGAGGTGGCGTGTATCGCCGGCGCCGGGGTTGCCGTGCTGGGCGCGCTGGCTGCATTCAGGTTGCTGCCGGGCCGGGGGGCGCCTGAGGTGGAGCTGGACGTGCGGGCTGCATCCGTGCCTGTGCCTGCGCCTGCGACGGCGTCTGCGGCTATCGCTGGGTCCGACCCCGACCGCTACCCGGAGTACGTGCCGTACGTGAGCGCCTGAGGGCGTATGAGCTGAATCTCGACGAGCTGAGTCCCTACGAGAACACGAGCGAGGCCCGCCGCACGCCGGCAATGACCGGGCTCGGCGTCCGTTCCACTGGACCAGCCAGCGACAGGGATTCGAAGCGGTCCAGCAACTGACCGAGTACGACCCTGCCCTCCAACCGGGCCAGCGCCGCACCGAGGCAGAAGTGCGGCCCGAAGCCGAAGCTCACGTGTGGATTGGGATGGCGGTCGATCCGGAGCTCACCGGCGTCGGGTCCGAAGACCTCCTCGTCCCGGTTGGCCGAGGCGTAGACCAGAAGGACTGGGTCGCCGGCGGCCACCTCGACACCGCGGATGTGGGTGGCACCCGTCGCCGTGCGCATGAACGAGATGACGGGCGTCGTCCAGCGCAGGAGCTCCTCCACGGCGCCCGGGATCAATCCACGATCCGCCCGCAGCGCCGCCCACTGCTCCGGGCGCTCCGCCAGCGCCACGAGACCACCCGAGATCAGGTTCCGGGTCGTCTCGTTCCCGGCCACCAGCAGCTGGATCAAGAACATGGCCAGCTCCGCCTCGCTCAGCTCCTCGCCGCCACTCTCTGGATCTGATCCAACCGTGGCGAGCACCGACACGAGATCGTCGGCCGGCGCCCGCCGCCGCTCCTCGGCCACGCCGATCAGGTACTCCCACATCTCGACCTGCAGCGCCGCCCGCTCCTCTTCGGAGTGTTCGGACTCGCCGGGGATCACGGCCTCGGACCAGTCGAAGAAACGCGGCCACTGCGACCCGTCCACCCCCAGCAGCTCGCAGATCACCTGCAACGGGAACGGGATGGAGAGGTCCTGCACGACTTCGAACGTCACCCCGCCCTGGATCTGATCCAGGAGCGCCCGGGCCTTCGCCGTCACCCCGGCCTCCATCAGCCGCACCATCGACGGCTTGAACCCCGGCTGCACCAGGCGCCGGTAGCGGGTGTGCTGTGGCGGGTCGGTGTGCATCATCGTCGGCGGCGTCTCGTACGTCGTGCCGATCTCGTCGGTCAGGATCCCGCGGGACGAGCAGAACGCTCCCGGGTCGGCGCCGAGGTGCGAGACCTCTGGATGCGTCATCACGGCCCAGAAGCCGCCGCCTTCTCGTTCCACCCAGCAGACGGGCGCCGCCTTGCGCATCTCTTCGTACAGTGCGAAGGGGTCGCCGTCCGAGTACAGGCTCGGATCAAGAAGGCGTGCGGCGTCGGCGGTGCCGGCAGCAGCGGTCCCAGCGTCAGTAGTCACGAGCTCAGACGATCAGCCCGTTGGGGCGCGAGTCGCCCTGCGCCTCGAGCAGCGCGTAGTACGCCTCGAGCGTTCCGGGCCCGTCGGAGACCGATTCGACGGAGCCGTCCTCGGCCAGGTTCAACAGCGCGCCCTCAATGATGAAGCACACGTCCGTATCCACCGTGTTCTCCGCCGGCACGTGCAGCGTGTGCACTGAGTTGGCCGGCTCGTACAGATAGGACCCCGCCTCCACGTAGAAGTCGTACTCCAAATAGTGCCAACGTCCCGCCGACGTGTAGGCGTCGACCGACCCGGTGTGGCGGTGGGTCTGCAGCTGCACGCCCGGCTGGAAGCGGTTGAGGATCACCCAGGTGCCGTGGGAGGAGTCGAAGCGGACGACCTTGAGGAGGACGCCGGTTCCGGTGTCGGCCCAGGGCGCGTCGTCGGTCGTGACAAGGCGGACGGCATCGGCCGGGTTGGCGGGGGTGGTGATCGACATTGGGAGCGGCTCCTTCTCTGGGTTGTGTCGGACTTCGGGTGTGTCGGACTTCGGGTGTCTCGGATTCAGTCGGGCAGGGAGGCCAGGGGATCGAGGTCGATGGCCGATTCGAGCGCGGCGGCCGTGCGCAACACCACGAGATCGCCGTGTTGGGGCCCGATCAGCTGCAGACCGATCGGCAGGCCGCCACTGCTCATGGCGATCGGCACGGTTGCGGCGGGGGAGCGGGTCATGTTGAAGGGATAGGTGAACTGGATCCAGTTGGCCGTGTTCACCCCGTTGACCGGGCCCATCATGTCGCCGGCGAATGGCGCCAGTCCCGAGCACGTCGGCGTCACCAGGATGCGGCAGCTGTGGAACAGCTCGACGAGGCGCAGGTTCATCAGGTGATACGTGTCGAAGATCTGGAGCAGCTGCTCGGCCGTGGTCGACCGCGCGGCGTCGACGAAGTGGCGCAGCACCGGATGGACCTCGCTCCAGCGCGGGTGCTCCATGAAGGGCCGCAGGGTGCGCAAGGTGGCCGCCCCCGTCAAGGTGAGGAAATCACCGGCGGGGTCGGCTTCGAAGACGGAGTCCACCACGACGACGTCCGCGCCCAGCGACTCCAGCACCCCGACGGCGCGCTCGCAGGCGGCGGCCACCTCGGCATCGACGGTGGCGTAGCCGAGGGTGGGGGCGTAGGCGATCCTGACCGGGACGTGGGGGTCCTCCAGGGCGGCAAGCCAGTTGGCCTCGGGGCGGGGGAGGGAGCGCAGGTCGGTGGGGTCGGGGCCGACGGCGACGTCGAGAGCAAGGGTGACGTCGGCGATGCGGCGGGCCATAGGGCCGTTGGTCGAGAGGTCGATCCAGCCGGGCGGGTGGGGGCCGCCGGCCGGGACGCGGCCGAGGCTCGGCTTCATGCCCGACAGGCCGCAGCAGGCGCTCGGAATCCGGATGGACCCGCCGCCGTCGGATCCGGTGGCGAGCGGCACCATCCCGGCCGCCAGCGCCGCCGCCGCCCCGCCCGACGATCCGCCGGGCCCCCTGGAGAGGTCGAAGGGGTTCAGCGATGGGCCGAAGATGGCGTTGGTCGTGTTGCCCATAAAGCCGAACTCGGGCGTGTTGGTCTTGCCGACGACCACGCAGCCCGCCGCCCGCATCCGCGCCACGAAGGGATCGTCTGCGGTGGCGGGCGGGTCGTCCGCATGGAGGGCGGAGCCGTAGGTGGTGCGGTAGCCGATGGCGTTCTGCAGGTCCTTGACCCCCAGCGGGATCCCGGCCAGCGGCCCGGGGTCGGCGCCGGCTGCGATGCGGGCGTCGACCCCGTCCGCCTCGTCCAGTGCCCTGTCCCCATCCACGGCAACGAAGGCGTTGTACACCGGGTCCAGCCGCTCGATCCGGTCCAGGGCGCCCTGGGTCAGCTCGCGGGCGCTGACCTCCTTGGTCCGCACCGAGCGAGTGAGCTCGGCCAGCGATGTCGTGCGGAAGTCGATCTGAGTCATGTCGCCCCCTCTGGTCCCTGTGCCCGGTCCCTGTGCCCGGATCCTGCGCCCTTTCCGCTGCCCTGCCTAGCGCAGCTTGCCCTGCCTCGCGCAGCTTGCCCTGTCTCGCGCAGGGTGCTCAGCTCAGCCAGTGTCTCGCCCCGGCCGTCGCTACCCGGCCGACGGCGACAGACCAGCAACCGCATCGGCCAGGTCGATCCCGATCGGGACCACCATCGGCGCCGGGACGGTGATCCCGTTATCGACATAGCGCTGGATATGGGCCCGGCATTCCGCCACCGACCCGTGCACGATGAGATCGTCCACCACCTCGTCGGGGATGGCCGCCAGCGCACCCTTGCGGTCGCCGGCGGCCCAGGCATCCCACATCGGCTGCAGCGCCGGGCCGCGCCCGAGCCAGCGGTGGAACTCGGCGTACGCGTGCACGTTCAAGTACGCCGTGATCATGCGGCGACCGATGGTGCGGGCGACGGCGGCGTCCTCGGTCACGATGACGAAGATCCGAGCCACGATCTCGCGGGGCGCCCCGCCGGCCGCCTTCGACACTTCCGCCACGGATGTGGCGACGTCCTCGGCGCTGAGCCAGTTGAGGATGGCCCCGTCGGCCTCCTTGCCGGCCAGGTGCAACATGCCGGGCCGCAGGGCGGCCAGGTACACGGGCGGCAGCTGCTCGGGAATGCGGGCCAGGCGGAAGCCCTTGACGTGGAACGTCTCGAAGTCCTCGGTCACCTTCTCGCCGCTGAAGGCCATGCGCAAGAAGCGCAGTGTGTCCCGGATGCGCCGGTACTGGTTCTCGAAGGCCAGGCCGTTCCAGTCGGCCACGATCACCTGCGACGAGGCGCCGAGACCGCAGAAGAAACGCCCGGGTGCGGCGTCGGCCATGGAGGCGAGGCTCTGGGCCAGGAGCGCCGGTCCCCGGGTATAGGCCGGGGTGATGGCCACGCCGAGATTCAGCTCCGGCTCCCATGCGGCGGCCAGGGCGAGCGGCGTGAAGCCGTCGGAGCCGTCGACCTCGGCCGACCACAGGTCCGTGTACCCGAGCTCGCGCAGCCGGGCGAACCACTCGCGGTGGGCATGCAGCGGGATCCCGTCGAAGGGGATCGTGATGCCCGGCCGGGCCGGCGGGACTCCTGCGGTCGGGCTCATCTGGCTGGGCTCATCTGGCTGGCCTCATCTGGCTGGGCTCATCTGGCTGGGCTCATGCCTCAAGGGTTGCTTCGACGGCGGCCGCACCATCCGAACTGGCCGCACCATTCGACCCAGTCGAGGCACTCGGACCCAGGCCGTGGAGTGAATCCGCGTCGTCGAAGGACAGCGCCAGTTCGGTCTGCTCTTCTTCACCGCTGCGCGGTACGGGGACGCCCCAGCGCTCCATCCCGGCCTCCATGTGTCGGATCACGGTTTCAATGACCTCGACCCGCCCGTTCCGCTTGTTCTCCGACGAGATCACGTCCCAGGGGGCCAACGGGCCATGCGTCAGCCGCAGCATGTCGGCGACCGCTTCCTCGTACTGCCGCCGCTTCTCCCGGTTGCGCCAGTCCTCGTCGGTCAGCTTCCAGGCCTTGAGCGGATCGTCCCGACGCCGTTCGAAACGGCGTAACTGCTCCCCGTCCGACATGTGCATCCAGAGCTTGACCACGACCATTCCTTCTTCGGCCAGAGAGTGCTCGAAGTCGGTGATCTCTTCGTAGGCGCGCCGCCACTGCACTTCGGTGGCGAAGTGCTCCACCCGCTCGACGAGCACACGCCCGTACCAGCTGCGGTCGAAGATGGTCATCCCACCCCACCCTGGCAGCGGCGGCCAGAAGCGCCACAAGAAGTGATGCCGCAACTCGTCGGGCGTCGGCGCAGCGAACGGGGCCACGTGGACGTGCCGGGGGTCGAGGGGCTCGACCAGCCGCTTGATGGCGCCGCCCTTGCCGGCGGCGTCCCAGCCTTCGAAGACGATGCAGACCGGAGGGCCGAGCTCGCCGTTGTTGAGCTGACCGCCATTGATCAGCCGCAAGTGCAGCAGGCGGCGTTGCGCCTTGCCGAGCCGCTTCGCCTCCTCGTCCTTGGAGACCTTCAGCGAGAGGTCGCAGTCCTCGAGGCGTGGATAGGGCAACCGTGGAGCGGACCGGTCGACACCGTCGTGTTTCGTAGAGCCCGCTGTGTCGCCCGCATCGTCGGAGCCGCTCTCGGAGCCGCTGTCGTGGCCACCGTCGTGGCCACCGTGCTCGTGCTTGCTCACGTTGTCTGTTGTAGCCGATCCACCAGACCCGCGGCGACCACGTTGGATGCAGCGCCAGTGGCGGCAGCGACAGTGGCGGTGGTGGCGGCGGCCATGGCGGTGCTGGCGCCCTCTTCTGCTGCTGCCACCGCCCGGCGCACCAGCGCCTGCTCACCGGCGATCACAAGCAGCTCCTGGTTGGAGAGATGGCTCACGCGCCCCACCTTGCGCCCGGATGGGTCGAAGATGCCGATGCGGGCCCCGACGTAGCGAGCCGAGTCGAACGCCAGCGTTGCCACGGATCCCTGGATGGCGCACATCGCCTCGAGCTCGTCCAACCCGAGCCACGACTCGTTGTTGTAGGACAGCACCAGCAGGTCGCAGTCCACCGCTTGCACGACCGACTCCAGCGCCGCCGCCATCGTGCGCTTCGAGTTGAACGCGGAGTGCGTGGATGGGTCACGGGCATCGAGGCGTTTGCGGGCCACGCCGTAGGCCTCGGGAGCGTCCCAGGCCACCAGCGTCTCCCACACGTGGTAGTTGGTGAAATACCGGTGCTGGTTGTACGGCGGATCCAAGTACGCCAGATCGAAATGCCCCAATCCCGGTCCCGACGGAGAGGTCAGCTCCACCGCATCGCCCAGGAAGGCGCGCCCCGGACCCGCCAGCAACTCCGGCATCCGCAGCTCCAGCGGATTGGCCGAACGGGGCGCCCACTGCTTCACGTAGGCCATCTGCACGCCGGTGGTCGAGTCCACCCGGTCCGCCGCCTCGATCAAGGACGTCAACAGGAGGGGGAACAGGGGCGACCCCGCATACTCCGAGTCAATGGCGTCCCGCACGGCATCTATCCGAGCGGCGTTGTGCCGTTGGAAGAAGCGGGCCTCATGGCTGAACGTCTCGGTCACGTAGCCGGGTTTGCCGGGGAGACCGTTCAGGTGGGTCACCGCCGCCTGCAGCGCAACGGCATCGGTGGCGGCGGCGTCCGTCTCGATGTAGGTGCGGGCGAAGGTGTGCGCATAGCGGGCACTGTCGACGGCGGTGACGTGGACGCCCTGGGCCTTGAAGGCCTGGGCGACGCGAGTGGTGCCGGTGAAGAGATCGAGGGCGGTGGTGGCGCCGGAGGCCTGGCAGATCCGGGTGAGGACGGGGACGAGGCGGCGCTTCGAGCCGATGTATTTGATCATCGGTGGCTCACGGCGGTCACGGCGGACCACCCTACGATGGGCGGTCATGGTGCCTGGGGACCATCCAGAAACCGCCGATGGGGGTGCCGATGGGGGCGCAGATTCGCACTGGGTGCAATGGCATGGGGCGTACGACGACCCGTCCTCGAACCTGTCCCGGCGGCTGCGGGCGGTGCAGTCGATGGTGCGCGCTGCCCTGGACGAGCTGCCGGCCCGGGCTTCCGCCTCGGGCCCCGGCACCCATCCAGAGCCGATCCGGATGGTGAGCCTGTGTGCGGGCCAGGGTCGGGACGTGATCGACGTGGTGGCGACCCATCCAAGGGGGCCGGAGGTCTCGGCGCTCCTCGTCGAGCTCGATCCGGCCCTGGTGGCCTTCGCCCGGGCCCGGGCTCGTGCCGCCGGGCCCGGCGTGGCCGACCGGATCCGGGTCACGGAGGGGGATGCGGCGCAGTGCCGCCTGTATGCCGACGACGTGCCGGCCGACATCGTGCTGGTGTGCGGGTTGTTCGGGAACATCAGCCCGCCGGACATCACGCGCACCATCCAGGCGATGCGGGGATTCTGCGCACCCGGGGGCCAGGTCGTGTGGACCCGGCATCGGCGGCCGCCGGACCGCACGCCGGCCATACGGGCCGACTTCGCCGCCGCCGGATTCACCGAGGTGGGCTATGAGGCCCCCCACGGGACCATCCTGGCCGTGGGGCATCACCGTCTGGATGGGGCAACGGCGCCCTTCGACCCTGACCAGCGGCTGTTCGAGTTCGTCGGCGACGGGTGGAACCCCGCATGAGCGGGGGCGACCAGGGGGCGGCGCAGGCGGCGGCGCAGCGGGCAGCGCGGGGGGCGGCGCAGCGGGCGGCGCCGCCGCCGGAGACGGCCAAGCCCCCACGACACCGCCTCCACCCGCTCGAGCTGATGGCGGTGTCATGGCGCACCGCCAAAATGGAGCCGGCCCGGGTGATCGTGCCCGGCCTGGTCATCTTCGGCCTCGATGCGATCCAGGGCACCTTCTACACAGAGGTCGCCGTCGACCATCTGGGCATCGGGTCGGTCATCGGCGCCGTCCTCTTCGCCTCCTCCGCCCTGGGACTGACCTTCTACGCCGGCATGCTCGAGCGCCTGGTCGGCTCGGTCGAGCGCAACGAAGCGGCCCAGCCCGTTTTCGTGGTGCTGCGCACCCTGCCCTGGGGGCGCCTCCTGGTGGCCGAGGCGATCCTGGTCGTGTTCAGCGCGGTGGCCTCGGTGGCGCTGGTGGTCCCGGGACTGATTGCCGGGACGCTGTTCGCCCTGGTCGGGCCTCTCATCAACCTGCTCGGCAGATCGGTGCCGGACGCCTTCAAGCGATCGCTGCAGCTGGTGTGGCCGCACTTCATGCTCGTCTTCCTCTTGATCACCCTGCCCTTGGCGGTCGAGCACGAGGTCGTGGTCTTCGTCGCCGAGCTGGTTCCCCATGAGCACGTCTGGGCGGTCTTCCTGACCACGTTCATCTTGGGCGACCTCTTCGGCATGGCGCTCGGCCTGATGGAGGTGACCTTGGCCGAGCGGCTCGTGACCGGAGCGCAAGGCCCCGGACACGACCTACTGTCGGCAGACGTGGAGCTGCGCAATCCGCCCGATCCAAGGCGGCCGTCCACCGCGTAACCGCCGGGCTCGCAAAACGTCCGGACAACTGCACGAACACCGCAGGGCACAGATACCGACACAGACACAGAAGCACAGGCACAGAAGCACAGGCACAGAGGCAGCAGACGCCCAGACCCAGAACCCATCCGAGGAGGCCCACCATGGAAGAGACGATCCACGGAACCACGATGCCGGTGCTCGAGCTCTCGCTCGCCGACGGCGAGTCCATCGTGTCGGAAGCCGGCGAGTTCAGCTGGATGTCGGACGCGGTCCAAATGGCCACCAACACCGGCGGCGGCATGGGCGGCAAAGGCATCATGGGGGCCGTCAAGCGCGCCGTCTCCGGTGCGAGCTTCATGATGACGACCTACACCGCCCAGGGCGGCGCCGGCTCCATCGCCTTCGCCTCGAAGTTCCCGGGCCACATTCTGCCGATCGACGTGGCACCGGGGAACGAGTTCATGGTGCACCGTCACGGCTTCATGGCGGCCACGCCGGGGATCGAGCTGTCGATGGGATTCCAGCAGTCCTTCAAGGGCGGCATCTTCGGCGGCGAAGGTTTCATCCTCCAGAAGGTCGGCGGCAGCGGCCGCGCCTTCATCGATCTCTCGGGCGAGGTGATCGTCTACGACCTCGCGGCCGGGCAGACCATGCGCGTGCATCCCGGCCACGCCGGCCTCTTCCAGGCCTCGGTGCAATTCACGACGCAGAGGGTGCCCGGCCTCGCCAACCGTTACATGGGCTCGGACGGCCACCACTTCGCCGTGCTGACGGGCCCGGGCCGGATCTGGCTGCAGTCGATGCCGCTGCCGATCCTCGCCGGCGTCATCGGCGAGTACATGCCCGACCACGACGACCATCACGGCGCCGAGGGTGTGGCCGCGGGCATCGGGGGCGCCAAGATCCTGGGGGACATGTTCAAGTAGATCCTTGGGGGGGGCCGCTGCGGTCCGTCCGCCGGAATCGGTCCGGCAGGAGGGCTCGGCGAGCCGCCCCGATTCAGGACAGGTTGATGGCGTTGGGCGGGACGCTGAGGGCGACCCCCTTGCCGTAGTGGTCGAAGACGACGGTGCTCCGGTCGCCCGGGGTGTCGTCGACGATCTTGTACACGTAGGCCGGGCCCTTGGCAGCGATGTACATGAGGCCCGTGCTCTTCTTCCCGTTGTTCGTGACGGTGTCCTTGACGATCACGACCTTGTGGCCGGCGAACGTCGTGGGGCGGCTGACGGTGAGCGGTGCCGTGTGGCCCTGGAAGGCGGCCACGATGAGGTCGGCCGCATCGAGGAACTGGTCGAAGGAAGTGAAGCGGGAGTCGACCGCGGAGAACTCGATCCACTTCCCCCGTACGTCTGGGTCTGCGCCGCCGTGGCGTGGGTGGCCCAGAACTTTGCGGGCGCATTGAAGTAGAGGAGGGGGCCGACCCGCTCGATCTTGATGAGATTGCCGTCCTGGACGAACTCGCCGCCGCCCTCGCCATCGGAGTTCACCCGGAGCTCGAGGAGGATCTTGGACTTGCCCTGGGAGATCTTGCCGACGACGCCGACGCTGCCGAATCGTTGCTCGGCGGTGATGGCGTTGATGACCCATTTGTCGGCCGGGGTGGCGCCGGCGGGGTAGGTGGTGGTCGTTGTCGTGGCGGTGGCGGCTGGGGTTGCCGCTGCGGCTGGCGCTGTTGCTGCGGGGGCTGCCGTCGATCCCATCCAGAGAGTGGTGGCGGCCAGGGCGGCCAGGGCGGCCAGGGCGACCAGGGCGGCGAGGGGGAGTACCGCTGCGATCAGCGGCAGGCGCCGGCGGAGAGGCCGGCGTGGCGACGCGGACCTGTGGGCAACGGGGGATTCGTCGGGTCCATCCACATCACGGAAACCCGCCATGAGAGGGAAAATGGCGGTTCGGCATCAAAAGTCAACGGCTGCCCGCGCCCGGGTGAGACGACGGCGATGCTCACACGGGGGTGCGGCGCCGGTGCTGCGCCGAATGTTGTGAGTCGCGTGTCCGTGGGTCAGGCGGTGCCGGCGTCAGGCGGTGCCGGCGGCCGGCGGGCCGGCGTCCGGCGGGCCGGCGTCCGGCTGGTTCCACTCGATCCATCCAGAGCCGGTTCGGCCGTCGTCGGCCCTGCACCGCACCATCGCCCGGGGGAAGCGGCTGACGCGGCCGTCCTCGTCGTTGCGGAGCAACACGGGCCCGAAGGCCACGGGCGTCACCTCGAGGCCGAGCCCGTCGCCGGTGTCGTCCGAGCCGCCGCTGATCTCGATTCGTGCTCTGGATGGGAAGCCGTGGTCACCCAGATCCTCGGTCACGGTGAGCGCCGCGGCGGGATGGACCTCGCCCGGCCTCTGGATATATCCAAAGAACACCGGCACGCCCGGGATGCCCATGCGGATGTCGGCCAGGTGCACCCGGGTGCCGTCGTCGAGCCGCATGGAGCACCAGCACCATCCAAAGGCCCACCAGTCGCGTACGCCCCACGAGTGGTCGCGCTGGCCCTGCCCGTCAATCGTGAACGTTTCGCCGTCGACCGTGACAGTGCCGTTCACCAGGCAGGGGATCTCGTAGCGCGTCGTGAGGTCGTAGTGGTACGGGACGCCGTCGGTGGTCCAGGTGAGGTCGAGGTCGAGCCGTGCAGGCGTGCCACTCTGCTCGCCGTGCGCATAGACGTCCTCGGGCGGGTCGATGATGCGGGCGGGCGCGCTGGCCGCGAGACGGAATTCCTCGAGCGGGCGGCGCAGGTCGATCTCGATCCGGGTCCCTGCGGCGGAGTCCGACTCGGACACGAGACCGTTCTGCGGGGGGACCGGCGCGCCGTAGTCCGCTGAACACACGCCGGCACGGTCTGGCCACACGATCCAGGTCGTCCACCACGCCACCTGGCGGTTGGGGTAGAGGCCGAGCCGGAGCCAGCCACCCATGGAGCCGTCGGCGCGGACGAAGTCGCAGTAATAGGACTCGTTCCACAGGCCCTCACCGTCGGGGGTGTGCCGGGCTTCGTCGTCGGGCAGGACGACGTGCTCCGCCGTCACCGATTCGGGCCCGGATGCATGGCGGAGGAACCTACTGGGCCTGGCACCTCGACGATGGGATCGTCGCGGTCGTCGAACTCCGTGCGGAGGGCCTTCGACATCACGGCGTGCTGGAAGTACAGGGTCGTGATGTAGGTGAGCTCGAGGATGGCGACCTCATGGAGGTGGCGTTGCAGTTCGGCAAACAGCGCGTCGGGGACGCGGCCATGGTCGTAGACGAGGCAGTCGGTGTAGGCGAGGACGGCCCGCTCGGCCGCGTTGTACGTGCCCTCGGGGGCGACGCTCCACGCCGGGATGTGCGTGATCTGCTCCTCGGGCATGCCGAGCTCGCGCATGGACTTGGCGTGCTGGCTGAAGACGAACTGGCTCGATGCGGCGTAGCCGGCGCGTATCTGGCCGAGCTCGCGCAGCGTGGGGTCGAGCACCCGCGTGGGCGATTGGTAGAGCCCGAACCCCTTGACGCAATGGTCGAGGATGTCGGGGCTGAGGGCGAACACGGTCCACCAGTCGCCGGTGGTGCCGTCCCAGCGGCCCGGTTCGGCGACGGGGTCGCGGCCCTCGAAGAGCCACTCGTACATGGTGGTGACGATGGGGGCGGTGGCTTCGTCCTTGGGGACCTGGCGGAGGCGGGGCACGGGGCCGATCAGGCCCGGACGGGCTCGGCGGCCAGCTCCGGCTCGGCGGCCAGGTGGACGTCTTTCGCCTTCGCCGGGGCCGGCGCGTGCGCCACGTCCGATGGGGTGAACGCGCGCATCCAGCAGGCGAACTCCAGCAGAATGCCGTCGGGATCCTGGAAGTAGATGCTGCGAACGAAGACGTCGGGGTGCAGCGCGTCGCTGATGCCCCATTCGGAGTCGTCGTGGTTGGCGATGTCGGTGCAGTCGATACCGGCGGCAATCAGGCGATCGCGATACTCCTCCATCTTCTCGGGCGCCACGTCGAAGGCGACGTGGTTCATAGAGCCGATGGCGCTCGTGAGGTCGCCCTGGTCGGGGCGTCCCGCCGGCGCGCTGATGCCCGGCACACCGTCGGGCGCATCGGGGAACCAGAAGAACGCAAGGCAGTCACCGCCGCCGCAGTCGAAGAAGAAGTGCTGACCCATCCCGGCCGGCAGCTCGATCGTCTTGACCAGCGGCATGCCCAAGACGTTCGAGTAGAAGTCGACGGTCCGCTCCATGTCGCGGCACACCAGCGCGAGATGGTTGATGCCCCGCAACTCGAATCCGCTCGTGTTGCCTGCCATGAGCCTGCCCTCCCTTGGCGCCGCCGCATGTGTCGTGGCCGGGCAGCCCGCCCCAGGATAGGCCGCCTGCGCAATCTTGCTGCGGCCCCGAGCCGTATGACCCTCGAGCAGCTGAACCGATGAAGGGACGACTCGACATGGCGGCAGAGCGGCAGACGGGCACTGGTGGGAGCCGACAAGATCCAGGTGGCTGGAAGATGGAGGGAGTCCCGGCTGGCGGGGCCAGACATGTCTGGGGTCGGGCCGTTGCCGGGACTCTCTCCGCGGTTGGGCTGGGCGCCGCGTCCCTCTCGCTCGCCCTGGTCCTGGCGGTGCCCGGTGGGCCCGCCGGAGCCACCGGCTCGCGGGCCAAGACCATCAAGATCTCGACCGCGAAGATTTCCGGCGTCGGGACCGTGCTCACCACCTCCTCGGGTTTGACGCTGTACCGCTTCACCGGGGACTCGCCGGGCACGTCGACGTGCACCGGCGCCTGCGCCAAGATCTGGCCACCGCTTCTGGCGTCGAAAGGTGCGCACGTATCGGGACCGCGTGGCGTGAAGGACCTCTCGCTGCTGAAGGTCGGTGACGGCCACTGGCAGGTGACGTTCCACAAGCTTCCGCTGTACCGCTTCGAAGGTGACAAGAAGAAGGGCCAGGCGCACGGGCAGAACGTGGGCAAGGTGTGGTTCGCCGTGTTGAAGAGCGGCATCCCGGCCACCGCGGCAGCGGGTGCCGGTGCTGGTGCTACGTCGACCACGGCGCCCGGCTCGTCGACGACGCAGCCGGTGACCTCGACGACCCAAGGTGGGCAGTCGAACTCGAGCACGGGGGCGAACGCGACCACGCCGACGCCGGCACCGACTCCGGTCCCCCAGCCACCGACGCCGGTCACGCAGCCTCCGACTCCGGTCACCCAGCCGACACCGCCGATGACCACGCCGACCACCTCCCCGACAACGACAACGACGGCACCGAGTGGGGGAGGCGTCGCGTTCTGACGGCGAGTACTCGTTCGGGGCCAGCCCGAGTCGAGGGGGGCGCCGGTCAGGTGGCGGCGATGCCGACCATGGGCGCGTTGAGGTGTTTGCCACCCATGGAGCCGTAGAACGCGGCGTTGCCGAAGGTGAAGATGCCGCCGTCTTGGCCCTGGAGCCAATAGCCGGTGGCGTTGGCGTTGGCGGCCATCCCGACGACGGGCGCGTTCAGCGCAGCGCCGGCCATGGAGCCGTAGTTCGCGGCGTTGCCGAAATCGGCCACGTTGCCGTTGGCGCTGGACAGCCAGTATCCGCTCGCGCTCTGGGTGGACGCCATCCCCGTAATGCGATAGCCCCCGGGGGCGAACGCCGGCTGCCCCTCGTTCCGCGCGTTGCCAAAATCGAAGACCTGACCGTTGGCGTCGACGAGCCAGTAACCACCGCCGAGGTAGCTCGTCGCAGCCGCCGTCACCGGGTAGGCCAGATTGTCGCCGCCGGTGGAGCCGTAGAACTTGGCATCGCCAAAGGCGAACACGCCGCCGTCGCTGGCGATCAACCAGTAGCCCCCACCGTCGAGCGTGGGGATCAAGCCGATGATCGGTTTGTTCAGGGTGATGCTCCCCGTCGAGCCGTTGAACTGCGCGTCGCCGTAGGCGAACACGCCGCCGTCACTCGCCACCAGCCAGTAGCCCCTGCCGTCGGGCGTCGCCGCCATGCCGACCACGGGCTTGTTCAGACGCATGCTCCCCGTCGAGCCGTAGAACTGCGCGCCGCCGAAGCTGAAGATGCCGCCGTCCGAGCCGACTTGCCAGTATCCAGGCGCTGGTGGGGGTGCGATCGGGCAGCTCGGGCTGGCGGCCGGCGCCGCGGCGGGGTTGGCCGGCGCCAGCGCCGGAGTGGCCGTGTTGGTGCCGTTGGCCTGGAAACTCAGGTCGGCCAGGTACATGGGGCGGATGCCGCAGGAGAGGTAGCCGATCGTCGTGCCCTGCCAGGCCGCGAAGGCCATGACCAGCTGGGTGCCCCCTCCCGATTGCGGGATGGCGTACACATCGGGGCCGCCGGGCCCGGACATGCCCGGGGACGAGGCGAGCATCGGTCCCGACGACATTTCGGTGCAGGCGGCGGCGGGACCCGACGGGCAGCTGGCCCAGCCGATCCCGTAGGTGGAGGCGCCCTCCTCGCTTCCCGCGTAGAAGAGGTAGTAGGTGTCGGTCGGGGGGTTGCTGCCACCGGCCGGCGTCTGGGTCTCGACCATGTCGGGACCTTCCACGATCCCGGTCTGCCAGGGCTCGTCGTTCTGCAGGAGCTCAGTCGGACCGCTGCCTGTCGGCAGGAGGTCGGACCCAAGTGGCACAGACCACAGAATCGTGGACATGGGCGGGCTCAAGTGGTTGCCGTCGCTTTTCCAGATCAGCCATGAGTTACCGGTCGAGTCCGTGAAAATGTCCGGGTCGATGCTGCCTCCGTAGCTGCCGTCGATGCTCGGTGCGCTGTAGCCGATGCCGTTCTGGCAGACGATGGGCTGGGCGGAGTTGTCCGTGTAGGGGCCGAGAGGCGAGTTCGATGTGGCCATGCCGATGCACTGGTCACCGGTCTGGATCTCCGTCGCCGTGTAGTACATGACGAAGTCGTTGTCGGCAGCGTCGTGCGCCACGCTGGGGGCCCAGGTGTCGCCGGGCTTGGCCCACGAGCCGACTTGGGGTAGCGCATCGAAGCCGTTCAACGGGGTCCAGTTGACCCCGTCGGGCGAGGTCGACACCTGGATGTTGATCGTCTGGCTCGGTGCGGCGAAGTTCTGGGTGGCGAAGCCGTAGTAGACCCCGCCGAACTCCATGATGCTCGGGTCCGGGAAGTCGCTGTCGTGCACCGGCGCCCAGTTGCTGGCACTCGCCTGTGGAGCGGCCGCGACGCCGAGCGACGCCACCGTCCCGACGATGACGACGATGGCAGCCAGGGTGGCGAACGCGACGCGCCAGGTGCGCGCCACGGCTACCACGACGTTCCTCGTCGCGGCGCAAGAACGGATGTCTCGAAGTTCAAGATGACGTCGTATGTGCAGCGGTGAGAAGGTCACCGTCCCCCTGTCGGACTCGTGATCGTGGTTCCCAACCGATTCCGCACGAGGTGCGCGCACAATGGTACAGAGCGCGATGGCGCTCTGACAGGCAGGAAACCAGCGTTCTCGGGAAATTCACGTTGTTGTGCGTGCCGTGGCGTCGGCCCTGGCGTCGACCCTGGCGTCGACCCCCCACCGCGGTTCCCTATAGGTTCGTCGGGAACACCAGGGGCGACAGGACACGCAGGCACACGCTTACTGACGCATAGTCAACGGATTTCGTTCTCCGTGGCGCCAATCTGTAACGAGATTGAGACAAGGATGAAAATGACCGAACAACGGAAACCCGTCGTGGACGCCGGATTCAAACTCCTGAACCTCACCCACAAGGCCGCGCTCCGCGTGACGGGCGGCCGTTGGCCCAACGTCCTCTTCGGCATGCCGGGCGTGGCGCTGCAGACCATCGGGCGCAAGTCCGGTGAGCCCCGCACCACCATGCTCACCACACCCATCCACGACGAGAACCGGGTCGTGCTCATCGCCTCGAAGGGCGGCGATCACCGCGATCCACAGTGGTACCTCAACCTGGTCGCCAACCCGGACGTGGAGGTCACCGTGAACGGCCAGACCCGCCCCATGCGGGCCCGGACAGCATCGCCCGGCGAGAAGGCCTCCATGTGGCCGGACATCGTGGCCGTCTACAAGGGCTACGACAGCTACCAGAAGAAGGCCGGGCGCGAGATCCCGGTCGTGATCTGCGAGCCGCGCCCGGCCTGAGGGCCTCAGCAGCTGAGCCCGGAACGCCGGAACGCCGAGGGGTCTCAGCGTCGGCCGCAGGGCCACCAGCCGTGAGGTGGCGGTACGATGCGCCCGATGTCAATGGAGCCTGCTGGCTCACCAGGTGGATCGATCGAAGGCACGGAAGCCGAGACGGGCGCGGGGATGGACGTGTCGTGGGCCTCGGGGACCGGCGCAGGTGCGGAGGGCGCCTCCTTCGACCTGAGCATGGCCGTCTCGCAGCTGGCCTCGAACAGCACCGATCTGCGCATCATGCTCAAGCTCCTGGTGGCCCAGCTCTCCGACGCGCTCGGCGACCGGATCTCGGTGGAGCGGGCGGGACGCTTCCGCAAATCCGACGAGATCAAGTCGGTGCGGATCAGTCTCGATGACGACACCCTCGAGGCGGCCGTCGAAGGTGGCACCGTCCGCTGCACCATCGGGCACTCGTCGGGGGGCATCCGGATCCGCAGCGAGCGTGTCGGCATGGATGCCTGGCTGACCCGACTGCTCTCTACCCTGCAGTCGGAGGCGGCGCATAGCGAGCAGACGCGTCAGGCGTTGGAGAACATTGTGATCGGAGGCCAATCGTGAGCGAGGAAACGCCGCAGCCGGTGAAGGCGGCAGAGGCGGCAGAGACGGTGGCCCAGGCGCCCCCGCCGGTGCCGCACGACCTTCCCAAGGACGCCGCACACCGGCTCGAGGAATTGGAACACGGCCTCTTCACCTCCGACCTTTCTGTCAACGAGTTCCTTCTCGTCAAAGAGGCCGGCTTCCATCCGCTGGGATTCGTGATGGGATCGTCCATCTATCACATCGGCATACAGACCCGGAAGTGGGGGCAGAGCCAGGAGCTGACCAAGCTGACCGAGGCGATGTACACCGCCCGCGAGCTCGCCATGACCCGGATGGAGGAAGAGGCCCAGGAGCTCGGGGCCGACGGCGTGGTCGGCGTGCGCCTCGACGTCAACTACTACGAGTGGGGCAACGACTCAGCCGAATTCATCGCGTTCGGCACCGCGGTCAAGGCGGAGGACGGGACCTCCTATCGCAATGTGCAGGGCAAGCCCTTCACGTCGGACCTGTCGGGTCAGGACTTCTGGACCCTCATGCAGACGGGGCACGTGCCCCAAGGCCTGGTCATGGGGACCTGTGTCTTCCACATTGCGCACCGCAAGTTCACCCAGGCGCTCGGCTCCATGGGGCAGAACGTCGAGCTTCCCAACTTCACCCAGGCGCTCTACGAAGCCAGAGAGCTCGCCATGACGCGCATGCAGGACGAAGCGACCCAGCTTGAGGCGAGCGGGATCGTGGGCGTGCGCCTGGAGGAGAAGTCGCACCAGTGGGGCTCGCACACCATTGAGTTCCTGGCGCTCGGCACGGCGGTCACCAAGCGCAGCGGGGAGGTCACCCTGCCCAAACCGACCACCATCATCTCGCTCGATAACTGATGAGCGACCTTTCGGGACCGGGGCAGGGACCGGGGCCGGATCCGGGCGCTCCGGGGTCGGCCGCACTGGATGGCGCGCCGACCAGCGACCTCCCTGAAGCCGCGGTCCGCCGCCTGGAGGCCACCTCCTTCTCCTCCGGCCTGAGCGTGCCCGACTTCGCGGCCTGTCTCGACCTCGGCCTGCAACCGGTTGCCTTGGTGCAGGGGTTCTGTGTCATGCAGTGGGGTTGGTACGGGCCGGGCGCGGGCACGATGCGCGGCATGCAGCCCTACATGGGGGGTCAGCAGACCCCGGGGTCGTACTCGGAGACCTACCGCTGCCCGCACGGCTTCGTCTCCAACGAGCACCGCTCCTGGGGGCAGAACCTCGAGCAGCCCTGGGTGGAGCAGGCCTGGACGCAGGGCTACCACACGGCGTACGCCCGCATGCTCGAAGAGGCCGGCACGCTCGGTGCCCACGGGGTGATCGGAGTGGCGGACGTCGTCTCCAGCGTGGCCGACACCGGGACGACCGAGTTCCACTTCCTGGGCACGGCGGTGACCGT
>Ga0182024_10006071_pt1 | contig 26691 bp, 21 predicted proteins | sample P32metaG_FD_120480 | JGI IMG/M metagenome (GOLD analysis project Ga0182024, IMG submission 120480) | Permafrost microbial communities from Stordalen Mire, Sweden - P3-2 metaG (Illumina Assembly) | ecosystem: Environmental > Terrestrial > Soil > Wetlands > Permafrost | place: Sweden: Stordalen... | reverse complement strand
GTGGGCGCCGCGGAAGCGGGCTTCGATGCGAGCGCCGCGTAAGGGATCTTTGCCGTCTGGATAATTTTCCACGGTCGTCGGCTGAAACATCTCCATGAAGGTGATGCTCATGCCCTTGGCGATCGCGGCAATATTTTTCAACACCGGCATACCCATCTAGTATACCGGAAGGCGCGCGTTCGCAGGCATGGCCGCCCCAATGACCGCGATCAGAGATCAACGTTCAAGGATCAGGCGCGAAAGGTAAGAAGAATCACGCTATTTGGCAACTGGCGGCGTAACAGGATGTTCCGTCGCCACCGGCACGGCGCTCTCCACCCACGCCGTGTACCAGAGATCGAGCAGCATCTGCGATCCCGCAGCTAAGCGGTGAGTCGTGAAATCGAACGCCTCGGGAGTGCCCTTGCCGGTGAAGCCTCCAGCTTTCTCCAGCGAATACACTTTGTCCACCAGGGCGTTCGATTGCCTGAGGTAAGCAACGTAGCCGGCGAAGGGATTATCGAGTCGCTCGGGACTTTTCCCGAGGCCCGCGAAATCGCTGTCCTTGATGTTCGCGGCCACATACGCGGTCTCGAACTGCGCGTGGATTTTGTGTTCCGTCGTATATCCGTTCGGATTCGGCCCCATCCACCCGTTGTACTGAATGGTCGTGTGCAAGGGCTGCGAGCCATCAGCCACGTAATGTCCGAGCCAGCCCGCATAGAAGATGATCGCCTGCTGCACCGCCGCCGTGGGCTGATGCGCAGCCCGCCGCTGCCGGTATTCGCGGAACGCAGCCTTCAGGCGCCCATAAACTTCCATCGTGATATAAGGCTGCAACCCTACGTGCTCGGGAAGGTAGTCGTCGGGATGATCCGTGGTCGCGGCTCGCTTCTCATACAGCTTGCGATAGAACTCGTAGCGTCCCGGTGGCAGCGGATCAAGCCACGAGACCCGTTCCAGATCGATGAAGTGGTCGGGCTCCTGCGCATTCTTCAGAGCGAACTCTGTAGGACTGCGCCACCGATCCGGCTCCGGCCCAAGATAAGCGATCTCAACGACCGCGCGTCGCAAAAATCGCGGCATGTCCGCCGGAATCTTCTGCCCAGCCACGCGGTTGATGTAAGTGTGTCCCTCGTTCCCCCAAGCCCCCGCCCCCACACTCTGCAAGACAACGAGGGCCGTCAGCCCCAGGCTGACCAGCCCCCGTCCAAACCGCCGAGTTTTCATTTCACGATGCAGAATTTGTCCACTCCTCTCGCTTCAAATCAGAACGCCAAATGCAGCGAGAGCTGCAGGAAGCGTGGGCTGCCAATCGTGTGCTGGATGACGCCCAAGCTGCCTTGCGGGGGAATCGATGGCGGACCTACGTAATTGGGAAAGAAGGTCACGTCGTTGTTCGGAGTGTCGAAATCGGGATGGTTGAAAATATTGAACGCATCGGCTTCAAACCGAAGTTGGAAGCGCTCTTTGAATAGGAACTGCTTAGCCAAGCTGGTGTCGAAGCGCACCTGGAATGGACCTCGAAAAGTGTTCCGGCCGGTAGTTCCATACAAGGATTCGTAGTTATCGCACCCGGTAGCGTCGCAAGCGGGGACTCCGTTGGTGCCCGGAGCCACGAACTGGGGTGCGAAATCAGCGGAATTGAGCTTACAAAGTTTCGCCGAAATTCCCGCACAATTTGCGCCTGGGTGTGCGGCCTGCGAGGCAGTTACGCCCGGGACCAGCGGCACAATGGGGTTCCCAATTTCGTTATCGGTGCCGTAGTACAGACTCGCCACCGAGCCCGTATAGTCATAGACGCTGTAGGGTTGCCCGCTCTGCGCCACAGTCTGGCCACCAATGGTCCAGCCATTCACCACATAGCCCAACGACCGACTGTCCACGAGGGTTGGAATTGTATAGCTGTAGTTGACCAGAAAAACGTGAGTCTGATCGAAATCCGAGGAGCCATAGTTTGCTCGGGGAGTGAGTGGATTGTTCCCGGTGAAAAACAGCCCCAGGCCGCTCTGCTCGTCAAGCGAATGAGACCAGGTGTAAGACGAAGTGAACTGCAGGCCGTTGGACAGGCGCTTGTGGACCTGCAGCTGCAGTGCATTGAAGTTCGATATGCCCTCTGCCTTATACAACACCGAGTTCATGTCGTATCCGGGATAGGGCACGCGGATCGGCGCATTGCCTGCGTATTCATTGGTGTAGATGGGCTCGGTATCCAGGGGGAGTGGGGTCCCACCGAAATAGTTCTGGTTGGCCAACGGACTGGTACCCCCGTAGGAAGTGGTCTGCCCGTTCACCACATTCGTCGCCGTGGCGATGAGCGGTTGGTTGAAGGGAACGGGCAGCACCAAATGGGTACCGTGATTACCGACATAACCGACCTCGAACATCCAGCTGTTGGAGGGCTGAAATTGAAGGTCGAGTGTCCAGTTCTGCGTATAAGGCAGCTTGTTATTCATATCGTAACCGCCAAAGAGGAAAGGACCATAAAGATTGCCGGACGGCCAGCATCCCGGGTAACCGCAAGCAGTCTGCTCAAGGTTAGGCAGGTAGGAGAGGAAGGCTGCTCCAGTGGCTGGCGGCGGCGGTGGCAAAGTCGTACCGAACGGCTGAGAGAGCGTCGCGCCCTTCGCGACGGAGATCGGTTGCACGAACGGAGGCGCGAGCGTGACGCCGAATGGGCCGTTAAATCCGGACCCCGCGCTCGGCGACAAGTAGCTGAATATTTCTCCGCGGTCGTAGTAGATACCGTACCCTGCGCGCACGGTGAGCTTAGACGTCGGAGACCACGCGATGCCGATGCGGGGCGCGAAACCCCACTGGTGATTTTTCATTAGCGAATTGTTGGCTCCGGGCGTGGCGCCAGTCTTGTTACTCCCAGCGATTACCAGACCGGAGCCGGTAATTACGTCAGTCCCTGTGTCGCAACTGTCAAAGCTGTACTCAGTCAAAGCCGGGTCTGCCGGCTGTCCATTGACGGTGCATGGCACGTAACTGTATTTTGAAGGGTCAAAACCTGTAAGCTTGCCGTATTTTTCCGAGAGCGGCCCGTCGATATCCCAACGCAACCCGGCGGTTACCGTGAGGTTTTTCCTCATCTTAAAGTTGTCGTTAATGTAGGTGCCGACGGTATCGGAGCGGTAGTAACGGTGAGCCGAACCAGCGAACTCATCGCCGCCGTGCAAGTTGCCTTCTACAAAGTTAAGGAAGGTCGTGAAGTCAACCGTGTCGGTATTTGTGTTGTTATTGAGGATATTGAGCTGGGTGTGGTCCCACGTCGTCCCTACACTCAGGATATGCTTTCCTTTCACCCAACTCGCGGAGGTTCCGTATTCCCATTGATTCTGGAACATGCCACCATCGCCAAAGCTGGTGCTGGGACCAAACTCCAAACCAGCACTGATCGTAGGATCCGACGTGGAGATGCCGAACTGAGGAAAAGTCGCCGAGCCAGGCAGGCTAATGCCCAGCGAACTTGGGGAAAATCCTTTTGTTGTATTTGCGTAAGCTCGCAGGCGAGTGAAACCCACATGCTGTTCCCAGGTGAGGTTGGGGGAGAGCACGACGGAGTTAGCGAGGGAAAACACCTGGCTGCCAGCGGAAAGCTGTTGTGCAAATCCGAGCAGCGAACCGACCGCGCCAAAAGGATTGTTGGTGGGGTTGCTCTGAACGTAATATCTCGCGGACAAGCGATCCTTGGAGCTCACAACATAATCTATGCTGGCGATCCCTTGGTTTACGGTGGCTTGGGTATTGGGGCCTTGCACGATGGCATCGTAGCCTAGCGTTTGGCCCTGCGTCGAAGTGTACTGCGCGCTTGGTATTAGATACTGCCCGTTGGGAAGTTTGGCATTCAGGATGTTCGAGGCAGCGCTATTGATCTGGCTCGCGGTAATGGTGGTGCCGGTGCTGGCGTATGTAGCCTGAATCATGTTAATGATGCCCTGCGTGCTGCGGTCATCCGTCAAACCCAGAGGCACGGTCACATCTTTGGTGGAAGCCTGCGCATCGGCAATGCGCACTCCCTGATAGGACCCAAAGAAGAACAACTTATCCTTGATAATCGGCCCGCCGATTGTTCCGCCAAAAGCGTTCCGATTCAGGAAAGGGCGAGGCAGATAAGGCTGATTGGTGACGGGATTGATGCCGGCAGCATTGTAGAAGTACGGTGTGGCGTTCATATCACTGTTCTGCCACTGTTCCCACAGTGATCCATGCAGCGCGTTCGTACCAGACTTAGTTAGTACGCTGATGTGCGCGCCGCTGTTGTTGCCCTGTGTGGCGTCGTACTGCGAGGAGTTGACGGCGATCTCCTGAATGGCATCCGGGGGCGGAGTGGGAAGAGCCTGGCCAATCGCCCCATACACCGATGTGCTGGTTTGGATGGTACCGCCCGCACCGAAGTTCTCACCTGTATTGAGCACGAAGCGGTTTTCACCTACCTGGCTGGTGGAATTGCCGTTAAAGATGTTGTTTGTGCTGACACCGTTCAAGGAAAAGCTATTGCTGGTGTCCCGGTTTCCGTTAGCGAAGATGGCCTGATTGCCAAGGCCCGTGTTGGCGCCCCCCCCGCCGAGGAAGTCCGCATGAACGCCAGGGCTGAGAATTGCCAGTTGCGTGAAGCTGCCGGTGCCCAGCGGGGTCGTTTCGATGGTTTGAGTATCGACGACATAGCCGATCGTGGTGTCCACCTGGTTCATCAAGGGCACGGCGGTCACTTCCACCGTGGCGCTGATCGAGCCCACCACCAGAGACGTATCCACTGTCGTCGTACGGTTACCGGACACCAGGATTTTCGTGTGTGTTTCCGTTTTGAAGCCGTCCTTCGTGATGGTGACTCGATAGGTTCCGGCGGGAAGGTCCGGGATCACGAAAGAGCCGTTTTTGGTGTGAGCAACAACTTCGAGGTTGGTCGCGATATTGACCGCTTTCACAGTGGCGTCGGAAACGACAGCTCCCGACGGATCCGTCACCGTGCCGGTGATCCCGCCAAGCGTGAGTTGGGCAGAGGCTAGCGGCGTGAGGCCAGTCAGCAAAGCGACGGTAAGGACGCAAACAAAGACAGTGCGCAGGCACTTCGAAGGAGACACGAAGACACCATTGCCAACGATCTGCACGAGAGAACCTCCTGTAATGGGAAACCCTTATAACAGAGTGGCTTGGCGGGATTCAAGATGGTTCGGCGCAAAAAACGTCAAAGTCTCATGAATTTTTCTTCAGCCCCGCAGCAAAAGTATTACTGAGCATAAGGTCGGGCCCGGGCAGGATCGCAGTAACGTTATTCTGTAGACGTGAGCCAGAAGAAGGAAAGCGAAACCGTTCAGCGCGGTATCGGCCTGTGCGCGGACTGCCGGTTCATGCGGCGGATTGAATCCGATCGCGGATCGACGTTTTATTTGTGCGAGCGGTCCGCGACCGATGCGAGATTCCCCAAGTATCCGCGGTTGCCGGTGCTGAAATGCATTGGCTATGAGCCGTCTGGGGCAGACGGCAAACCGGCAGGCGAATAGCATTCAGCCTCAGTTACTCAATCCCCAGTTCTTTGGCCAGCATTTTCCACTTGCCGTCGACCAGCGCCTTGGTCTTCGAGTCCATAACGATCTCATCGGGCCACGGACGCGCGAAACCTTCGCTGGCCCATTTGCGCGTGGCGTCGATTCCCATCTTCGATCCATAGTTGGGTAAGCGTGCGGCGTGGTCGAGCGAATCGACTGGGCCCAGCGTGAATTGAATATCGCGTTCGGGATCGATGTGATTGAAAACCTTTAGCGTGACATCGGCGATGTCCTGCACGTCCACGTCTTCGTCGACCACCACGATGCACTTGGTAAACATGGCCTGGCCCAGTGACCAGATGGCGTTCATGACTTTGCGGGCCTGCCCGGGATATGACTTCTTGATCGAAACAATCATCAGGTTGTGAAAGATACCCTCGACGGGCAGGTTGATGTCCACCAGTTCTGGGATGGTCAGCTTCATCAGCGGCAGAAAAATGCGCTCGACCGCTTTGCCCATATAGGCGTCTTCCTGCGGGGGCTTGCCGACGATTGTGGTGGCATAGATCGGATCTTTGCGGTGCGTGATGCAGGTGATGTGGAAGACGGGATATAGATCTTCGAGCGAGTAGAAGCCGGTGTGGTCGCCGAAAGGACCCTCGCTGCGAAGTTCGTCGAGATTCACGTAACCTTCGAGGACGATTTCGCTGGCTGCGGGGACTTCCAAGTCGACGGTTTCACATTTCACCAGATCGACCGGGGCACCGCGGAGGAATCCGGCGATCAGGTATTCCTCAATCTCGGGTGGCGCGGGGACGATCGCGGAAAAAGTCACGGCGGGTTCGGTGCCGATGGCGACGGCGACCTCCATTTTCCCGGACGGACGGTTGCCTTCGGCAAGAATGCTGCCGCCGGAGCTGCGCGCCATGATGTCCACGGCAGCGGATTTTCCCTCAACCGCCGCTCGCATGCGTTCGCGTGCATGTTCCGCCGCAACTTTCTGACGCTGCCAATGCATTCCCGTCGTGCGTTCGTCGCAAACCTGCATCCGGTACATTCCCAGATTTCGTTTTCCTGACCTTGGGTCGCGCGTGGTGACGCAGGGGAGAGTGATGAAACGTCCGGCATCTTTAGGCCAGCATTGCAGGATAGGAAAATCGAGCAATGAGAAATTGTCGCGCTGAATCACCTCTTTACAAGGGCCGGTGGGCACCGCTCGCGGGAAAAACTTTCCCGCTTCCGTGAGCAAGGGGAGCATCTTGAGCTTGTCGAGAAAGCCCTGGGGAGACTTGACATCCATAAACATGCGGATGCGGGCGGCGACCTCGTCGAAAGAACTCACGCCGAGCGCAAGCTTCATTCGGGCCTCGGACCCGAACTGGTTGATGAGAAGTTGGGAACCGGGATGTCCTTTGAGATTTTGGAAGAGTAGTGCGGGACCACCCTGAGTGCCTTTGGCATCGCGACTCTTGGAGACGCGGTCGGTAATTTCGGCGATCTCAAGAATGGGGTCGGCTTCGGTCTGGATGCGCTTCAGTTGGCCGGCGCGATCGAGCGCTGCGATCCACTGGCGGAGGTCGTCGAAGGGCAAAGGATTCCTCTCTGTGACCGACGATTATAAGGGATGCAGGAATACAAGAGATCAGGAGCAGCGGCGCGGGCCCACACTGCTGAATCCTGTTTCCTTTGTTCCAGCTTCACGCTGCCAATCGAAGTACCGCCTTCTCGATCTGTTTCCAGGCTTGGGAGCGCGGATCGATTAGGTCGAAGTGACCGGCGCCGGGAATTTCGAGCAGGTGCGCGTCTTCCTTCTCCTTGCCCGAGCGCCTCTGTTTGGCGCTAACGTAGTCGCAGCTGAAGGCGGGGGGAACTACGTCATCGGCGGAGCCGTGAATCAGCCACTGGCGGGCTTGGGAAATAGAAAGCACCATGGGGTCGGCTTCGCGGTAGTGGTCGGGGACCTCGGTGGGCGTGCCCCGAAGAAACTCGACGACGGCGTCGTTGCTGAGGTGAAGCTGATATGCGCGTTGCAGGTCAACCACTCCGGCGAGCGAGACGACGCCAGTCAGGCTGGGCTCGTGAGCAGCGAGGCAGAGGGCGAGTTGGCCTCCGGCAGAATGGCCCACGCCCACGATTCGTCTTGAATCCAGCTTGTGTACGTGCGCGTTTTGCAGAAGGAAATGATAAGCGGAACGGATATCGGAGAAGGTGCCGGGCCACGCTCCGCCTTCGTTGCCGATGCGCCGGTATTCGAGGTTCGCGGTTGCCAATCCTCCGGCGGTGAGTGCAGCGCAGAGGTGCCCGGCGTGATCGAGATTGTACTTGGCGCGCCAGTAACCACCGTGGATGTTGATGACAAGGGGATGCGGTCCTCTGCTTTTTTCTTTGGCGGACGGCAGACGGAGATCGAGAAACTGGTTAGTGTCCGAGCCATAGGCCAGGCGAGCGTCGGCGGGCGGCGGGGGCAGAGTGAGAATGTCGTCAGACATCGCGAAGATCGATCAGGCGAAAAGTTGATTCTAATCCCTTGCTCATTCGTAGCGCAGGGCTTCGATGGGATCAAGATTTGCGGCGCGCAGGGCCGGAACCATCCCGCTGATCACGCCCACGACCGCGAGAATGGACGTTGCCACAACCAGAATCATGGGCGACACAATGAGGCGGATGTCAGCAGCTTCGGCATGTTTGGCCAAGGCGCTGTAGAAGGTGATACGGCCCGCCAGGATCGATACCGCATAGGAGAGCAAAATTCCGAGGATGCCCCCGGCGGCCGTAATGACCATCGCTTCGGCGAGGAACTGGAAGAGAATGTGGTGGCGTCGCGCCCCCAAAGCTTTCTCCACGCCGATTTCGCGGGTGCGTTGCGTTACGGATACCAGCATGATATTCATCAGGCCCACGCCGCCGATGCCCAGAGTCACTGTTCCAATGAACGCCAGCAGAACTTTCAAGGCTATGGTGATGATGCCGAACTGGGAGAGTTGCTTCTGGGCGTCGAACACGAAAAGTGCGCGCTGGTCGTCGGGCTTGAAGTTATGCGCCGCGGCGAGGGTTTCCCGAATTGTCTTATTTAACTTCTCGTGGTTAAGCCCCGCCGAATCGAGCCATATGCCGTCCAAATAGTGATTGTCCTTGAGAACATCCATAGAGTTGTAGGGGATGTATACGACTCGGTTGTTGTCGTTGTCGCCCTCTTGCATGCGTGGAGCTCCGACCCCGATGACCTCGAACGTCACCCCATCGATGCGAATAGACTCGCCGATTGCGGGCATCCCGGAGAAAAGCTTGTCGCGCGCTTCCGAGGCGATGACGGCATAGAGACCGTGCTGCATGTTGTCGGCATCGTTGAGGAACCGTCCCTCCGAGATGTCGAGATTCCATATGTCCTGGATCGACGGGTCGAGCCCCATCACAGGGAACGTAAACGAGCGATTCTCGTTCTGAACCGTGGAATCCTTCTGCAGCATGCGGGCGACATGGCGGCAGAGGGGAACGTTGTTGCGCAGCAGTTCAATGTCATCGTTGGTGAAGCGGACCTGGACGCCCGCCTTGTTGCCTCCCGCTTGCTGCGAGGTGCGCCCGGGAAAAACTCCCACGGCAGTCGCGCCGAAGCTTTCAAAGATGGTCTCGATGGCCTTGCCGAAGCCGTTGCCGTAGGAGAGCAGCAGGACGACGGTGGCGATGCCCCAGGCCATTCCCGCCATTGTGAGCAGGGTGCGGCGCAGGTCGTGGCGCATGGCCGAGTACGCTTGATGTAGGAGATCGCGATGCATGCTATTCCTTGCGGAGGGCCTCCACGGGTTCAAGCATGGCGGCTCGGCGGGCAGGATACAGACCAGCGGCCACTCCGGCGACTCCGAGCGAAATCACCGCCAAGGCGGCCGTGGACGCGACCAACTTGGGTGGATCGAAACCCTGGCCAAGATCAAATCCCGACAGCAGGGCCATTAGTCCCGCCGCGCCTCCAATGCCGATGCCTCCACTCAGCAGCGTCAAGAAAGCTCCTTCCACGAAAAACTGAAACATGATGCTGGCGTTGGTGGCGCCGACGGCCTTGCGCAAACCGATTTCGCGGGTCCGGTCGGCCACGGCGACGAGCATGATATTGATGATGCCAATTGCGCCCAGCGCGAGCGTGACCAGCCCCACGCTGCCCAGAAACATATTCATTGCGTCAAAGATCTTGCCGATCTGGTCGATGGTCTTGATCGTGTCCCATTCGTCGAACGCGTCCGGATTGTTCGGGTCGAAGCCATGGTTGCGGGCGATAATTTTGTGGACTTCCTGCTGCGCTTCCTCGTGCAGAGCCCGCGACTTCGGCTGGTAGTTGATGAAAGAGATTACATCGGTGGCGATCCCGGTGTTCAGCGGACGAAAATAGTCCTGCATCGCATGAAACGGCACGAAGCTCCGCAAGTTCTGATTCATGTTGTCGCCGTGGCCGACCTTCTGCAGGGTGCCAATTACGGTGAAGGTAACGCCGTTGAGCAGAATCGTGGCCCCGACGGCCGGGCGTCCCGGAAACAGGGTGCGGCGGACTTCGTCGCCGATCACGATCACCGTGCGCTTCTGCGTATCGTCCATGTCGTTGAGCCAACGGCCTTCGTTAATCGGGAGGTGGCGGATCTGATTGAAGTTGGCCGGCACGCCCATGATCTGGCCGCTGGCCTGGAAAAAGTCGCTCACCGCTCGGACGTCGCCGCGGGAGATGGCTGGAGCCGCCGCGCCCACGCTGGGGCATTCGCGGAGAATGTCTTCGTAATCGCGGTACGTCAGATAGTACTGGCGAAGTGCAGTGAAGCTGCCTTGCATAACGGGGGCTCGGCCCGACCAGATAAACATCACGTTTTCGCCCAGGGAATCGAACTGCTTGCGGTTGCCGGAGCGAAACCCCTCGCCCAAGCCGACCAGTAACAGCAGGGAACCGACGCCCCAGGCAATGCCGAACATAGTAAGAAACGAGCGCAGTTTGTGCGCCCAGAGGGCGCGGAAGGTCTGACCGACAATATCAAAGATGAGGCGCACGGGTACCTAAACATTATACGGAGGCGGAGCTCTGGAGGTTCCCGACTAGACTCAGGACCTCAGGCCCCGCACCGCACTACCCATCAAAAGGGAACGACCACCCCACACAACGCTGGGGCCGAGGTCCGAGGTCGAAGGTCCGAGGTCTGATCTTTGATTTTCGATTTTCTTTCCGAATCCTGCGCCACTTAGTTATTCTCTAGCGGGATGACGACGCTTGCCTTGACCGAACTGCTGGGCGCCACGGTGTATGACCCGTCCGGCGCGCCTAGCGGGCGTGTGCACGAGGTGACGCTCGCTCCGCAGGAGGACCGCTCCCGGATCTCGTCTCTGATCATCAAGACCAAAGCAGGGAACCGCGTATTGCCTTTTACGGCGGTGGCGGCGATCAATGGCGGCGTTCGGGCAACAACGCCGGCGGGGGAGTGGCCGGCAGTCAATGGCACAGAAGGTCTGTTTCTGTTGGAACGCGACCTTCTTGACCAGCAGGTCATCGACGTCAATGGGCGAAAAGTGGTACGCGTCAATGATGTCGACCTGCAGGTGGACGCGACCAAAGACAAGGATGCAGACCGGACTCATCCCGTGTTGCGTGTCCTCTCGGTTGACGTGGGAGCACGCGGCGCCGTCCGGCGTCTGTTGCGCGGTGTGGCGCCCAAGATCGCGTTGCAGGCGCTACTCGGCAAAATTCCTCCCCGCAGCATTCCGTGGAATTTTATCGACGTAATCGAGACCGATCCCGCTCGGCGGGTAAAGCTGAAGACGTCCTACGAAGGTCTCGCTAAACTCCACCCGGCCGACATTGCCGACATCGTGGAAGATCTGGCGCCAGACGAACGCCAGGCTGTGTTTCAAACGCTGGACGAAGAAACGGCGGCTGAAGCCCTGGAGGAGGTCACTCCCAGGGTTCAGAAATCAATCGTCGAGTCTCTCGATTCTGGCAGGGCCGCCGACATCGTCGAAGAGATGGATCCCGACGCAGCCGCCGACCTGCTGGCCGATCTACCCGAAGAGCGCACCGAACAGATCCTGGTCCAGATGGAACCACAAGCGCAGCAGGACGTTGTGGAACTGCTGGAACATCGGGAAGAGACGGCCGCAGGCCGTATGACCACCGACTTCCTCGCACTGCCAATTGCGGCGACGGTGCAGAATGCAATCGATTCCCTGCGCGAATTTGAAGGCGGTGTGGAGGTCGTAAGCACGATCTACCTGGTGGATTCTCACGGAACGCTGACCGCCGCGGTTCCGCTGGCCAGACTGGTGCTGGCAGAACCGTCGACGCCGATGCTGTCGCTCACCCAGGAACCGCTCGTTCTTGCGCATGAGGGCGTCGAGGAAAACAAGGTGGCGGAACTGTTCGATAAGTACAATCTGCAGACTCTGCCGGTAGTGGATCGGCACAACAAACTTAAGGGTGTCATTACCTCGGACGACGTGATCAGCATGTTGCGGGCGAAGCTGTAGGAAGAAGGGCGGCATTACGTCTTAAGTGTTTGGTCTTATGCGTCGAGATCAACGCGCTACAGCCTGCTGAATTCATCGCTAAAACCTAAGACCTATAGCCTGAGACCCAACACCTCAGACCCCAGACTTAAGCCGGCACCAACTGCGACATCTTTATTTCCTTCTGCGTAGCACTTTTCCTTTGGTCAGATTCGCTGCGTGCATTTATCCTGTGGCGTCGTTTGTAGCTGTAGTCAGTTTCTTCCATATGTCTGCGAAAAGTGCGCATGAAGTTTCTGAGACGCTCGAAAACCCGGCTCCTGTTGTTCCTCGCTGTCGTCGGGCCGGGGTTCATCACCGCGAACGTAGATAATGATGCCGGCGGCATCCTGACCTACTCGCAGGCCGGAGCCCAATTCGGACACCTTCTGCTGTGGACCATGATCCCGATCACCCTGGCGTTGATCGTGATCCAGGAGATGTGTGCCCGTATGGGTGCTGTCACCGGCAAGGGTCTCAGCGACCTCATCCGCGAGGAATTCGGGTTCCGCATCACCTTCTTCATGATGATCGGCATTCTGGTCATCAACTTCGGCAACGTGGTCACGGAGTTCATCGGCATCGCCACCAGCCTCGAGTTATTTGGAATGTCGAGACACATCACCGTGCCGGTGTGCGCCGTCATCGTGTGGCTGATCGTGGTCAAAGGCCAATACAAAAGCGTGGAGAAGATCTTCCTGGCCGCTTCTTTTTTCTACATCACCTACATTTTCGCGGGCGTGCTGGCTCACCCCTTATGGAAGGACGCGACGATTGCAACCTTCAAACCGCCCGCGCTCGGCGCCTTTCGTGATCAGGCTTACTTGTTCATGGTGATCGGAGTCGTCGGCACCACTATTGCTCCCTGGATGCAGTTCTATCTGCAGTCTTCGATTGTCGAGAAAGGCGTCACCAAGCGCGGATTCAAAGCTTCCCGGCTGGATGTAATTACCGGATGCGTTTTCACAGATATCGTGGCATGGTTCATCATCGTGGCCTGCGCCGCCACGCTCTACGTTCACGGCTTCCGCGACATCAAGTATGCCGCGGACGCGGCCCAGGCGCTCAAACCTCTGGCAGGCGATTACGCCTACATTCTATTTGCTGTGGGATTATTTAATGCGTCGCTGTTCGCAGCCTCGATTCTCCCGCTCTCCACCGCATACACCGTGTGCGAAGGCCTGGGCTTCGAATCCGGGGTAGGTAGAAAGTTCGGCGAAGCGCCAGTGTTTTACTGGCTCTACACCTTGCTGATTGTGGCAGGAGGAGCGCTCGTCCTGATGATCCCCGGAGAGCGCCTGGTGAGAATTGTCCTCTGGTCTCAGGTACTGAACGGAGTGGTGCTGCCCTTTGTGCTGATTTTCATGCTGCTGCTCATTAACAAGAAGGAATTGATGGGGGAGTATGTTAACACCCGGTTCTTCAATGTGGTGGCGTGGACGACAACCGTACTGGTCGTCGGATTGTCCCTGATGTGGGCGTGGTCGTCCATGAAGGGATAGAGGGATTCGTCGCCCTGAGCCTGAGTCAATTCCGAATGACGGGCGCCTCGCTCAGAGCAATTTCCCTGCAGCCAACTCCCGCACTAACGTAAGATCGGCTTCCAGAAAGTCGTACTTCGGAAGTTCCTTGGGCTCGGCCCACTGGATGTCGCGGAAAATGCGGTTCTCGATTTCTTTCTGGAACTCGCGTACGACGAAAAAGCGGAGTTCGACCATGCCCCCGTTTGGATATTCGTGCTGAATGCGTCTGACTTCGTCTCCGATGGTAGCCTGGATTCCAAGTTCTTCTTCGAGCTCCCGGCGAAGCGCATCGCGGGGCTGCTCTCCCTCTTCAATCTTTCCGCCGGGGAACTCCCACTTCAGCGGCATGGTCTGGTGGCGCGTGCGCTGGCACACCAGCAGCTTCCCTTCTTTTACGATGAGTCCTGCGACGACCCGCTTCATACCTCAGGAACGGTGGTCTGCAGCGCGCTGGCCACGGGATCAACGCAACTGGTGAAGGTAAAGGCGAACGCGGCAACGCCAACTGAGCAGCGCAGTTCCAGTTCGTGCTCGCCGAATTCGTGGTTGTCCACAAGAAAATACATGCGGGCGGAGTCGACCACGACGTAGCTCTCTTTCTCGTTCCCGTTCGCGCCAGGCCGGAAGCGCGTGTCTCGCGTCGCCTGTTTACGAGTCAGCGGCTTGCCATCCTGCAAGACGACTACTTCGGCTGCAGCGGCGTGAGGGCAAGCCATGACCAAGTTCACGGCGGAGGCTTCGAATTTTAACCGCAGAATATGAGATCCACCCTCGGCAGCCTCGAAGTACTCTGCGGTCGAGGCCCAGCGTCCGGTGGAATAGAAAAAATTGTCCTCTGATTTCCCGGCAAGAACATAGTCGGCAATCTGATCTTCTTGGAATCCACCTTGGTTGCCGATCCGTCCGCGACGGTGTCCCAGGTAAAGTTCGCCAGATGCTCGGTAGCAGACTGCGCCCGCGTGATCTTCCTCGCGCACTGGCTCCATTAAGGCGGGCAGGTCCAGGTCGAGATCAATCTCCCGCAGCAGTTCCTGAATCACCTGCTCGCACTCCCCATAACCTCCCTCCCCGAAGTGGCCGAAGCGCAGATATCCGTCTTTGTCGAGCAGGTACTTGGTCGGCCAGCAGCGGTTCGCAAAGGCTTTCCAGATTTCGCGATCACTATCGATCACGATTGGGTAGGTGAGCCCGAATTCGCGAATGCCGCGCTCCACATTCGACTCATACTGCGCGAAGGTAAACTCGGGCGTGTGTACTCCAATCACGGTGAGACCCCGATCGCGATAGCGTTCGTGCCACGCCTGCACATAGGGCAAAGTGCGAACGCAGTTGACGCAGGTGTAATCCCAGAAGTCGACCAGCACCGCACGACCGCGCAACTGCCGGAAGCTGAGCGGAGTCGAATTCAGCCACACCCGGCCAATCTCCGGGGCGCGTACTGTACCCTTTTCGACTCTCATTCCTTGACTTTCATGCTTTTGATGTCAACGTTCGGAGGTTTCCAGTTTCTTTCCCACCAGCATAGCGCAGTGCTGGACAAGAGTCTGATGTTCAGGCGTGAAAGCCGCGGCGAAGTGGCTGTCCACATCCAGTTCGCCGACTACCTTGCCATGCACAAAAACCGGCACTACGATCTCCGACTTTGTCTCCAGCGAACACGCCAGATAGCGAGGATCCTTGCTGACATCGTCGACCACTACCGTCTGACCGCTGGACGCGGCCGCGCCGCAAATGCCTTCATTGAGCGGAATCCGCGTGTGCGGCGTCATGGCGCCCTCAAACGCGCCCAGCACCAGCATGGGCGGCCGGGCACCTGGTTCGAGCATATAGAAGCCCACCCAGTTATATTTCAGCATGCGCTCGTGCAGCAGTTTCACCATCGTCTGCATGAGATCCTGGGCGCTACGGACTGCCTGCGCAACCTGAGTGAGCTCGTTGCGGATTTCGTCGATTCTGCTACCTGCGGCCATGAATGAAATCTTAACTCACCGCGTCGAATTCCCGGCTGTTGAAGCGGAAACGGCAATAATCTGCCGAATTCCTTTCGTGCAAGGGAAGAGTTCGGGATGAATCGCGAGGGCCAACGCCTGCGAACCCTGAAGCAGTGTAGGTGCGGGAGTATTGAGAAATTCATCCCGGATGCATAAAACGCGGCCGGAAAGCGCCGCGGCGCTCCGCTGCCAGTCCCGCTCTAGAATGATTTTCTCCAACGGGACGCGTTCTCTCGAAGCCGCTGGAGGAGACAGGCGATACGTCGCGCAGTGTGAGAGCAGGCCATGATTCTAGGGTTGGAATTGCCTCAGTTGGAGTTGGTTCAGCGCTGCCTGCAGCACATCCAAAGCCAATTGCGCGGCGTGTTTCGAGGCTTGCGGCAAGCCGCCCACCGCCGCGATTAGCGTGTCGCGTTTGAGGGCTCGAGTTTCGCCCAGAGTCTGCCCATTCACCAGTTCAGTCAGTGCCGATGCGCAGGCCATCGAGGGCACGCATCCCTTGGCCTTGAATCGGATTTCCGCAATGCGCCCAGACTTGATTTTCAGAGTAAGACGAAGCACATCTCCGCAGGCGGGGTTCTCAATCTCTGCAATGGCGTCTGCATCGGACACTTCGCCCGCGTTGCGCGGATTCTGGAAGTGATCGAGCAATTGCGCAGAGTACATGGTATTCAAATTGTAAATGGCTCGCGCAATCCGCAAGTTTCTGGGCAGGCTTACTGCAGCTACCGCTGAGTCCCGACGGGAAAGTAGATACTCCAGCCACGCTGTCGGGCTACGATTTCCAGGTCGGGATTGGGATTCACCGCGAACGGATGTTTGGCCATCGCAAGCAGGTCGGCGTCCCAGCGGGAATTGCCGAAGGCCGCATCGATCCCTTTCTTGACGACTTCGAGCAGAACTTTAGGTTTGCCGGGTCCCGACGGAATGCAGGCGAGACGATCGGTGATCACCCCGTTCTCGAGTTGGACTTTCGTCGCCAGGATGTGGTTTTCGGGAATGCCGAATCGTTTCATGCCGGCGCGGATCACCCATTCGTTCGATGACGAGACGGCCCAGACATCGCAACCGCTCTCGCGGAGCCGGCCGACCAGTTCTTGCATCTCGGGAAAGATGTGCCCGGGGAATGCGTTCTCCATGAAATCCGATGCGGCCTTCATCATTACGGTCTCGGTCATTCCTTTGTGCATGGTGACCATCTCGCCGCATATCGCATCTTCGCTGACCTTGCCGGCTTTGTATTCGACGTAACGGGCGCGCATCGCGTCGGCAACCTCGGCCTGCACAATGCCTTGATTGATCTCCCAGTCGAAGAATCTTTCTCCGGCGTCGCCCGACCAGAGTGTGCCGTCGCAATCGAATGCCGCAACCCGCGGTTCCAGCCGCAGAACGGATTCGAGAAACTCTTGCCGGGTGAGATGTAACGCTGGTGCCCCAAAAGTTTCCATGTACTTCGACGATAACCTGCGGATGCCGAGATGCGCAAACCTGCTTGCCGGCGTCAAATATCGGTTTTGGGAAGGGCCTGGCTTCAGCCAGGCCGTCACGAGCCGCGCAGGAACTGGGCTTTCGCCCCTTAGGAATCACTTCACTTCGGGCTTAGTGGGGTTTCGCCGCCAGGGCGGCGTAATCCTCGGGAGTGTTGATGTTCAGGGCCACAAACGGGTCGCTCACGTCGACGTATTGAATGTGCTCTTGATAGCGGTGCTCGATGTCGCGAGCGCTCGCCGTCGGCGGCGCCTGCAGAAACGCTTCGATCAATTCGCGGCCGGCGAGATAGGGATGCCCGTGTTTGCCGGAAAACTCAGGCACGACTGCCCAGATGTTTTGCGCAGCGGATTCGTACGCATCCCGCAGCAGCAGTACGGTAGCGGTGCTGACCGGCGGGCGATCCACGTGTGTGATTACGGCAGCGTCCCGGCCGCGGTTGAGGACTTCGTGCAATCCCACTTGCAGGGAACTGAACTGGCCCCGGCTGGGATCGGGATTGGTCACAACCACTGCTCCGTTGGCATAGGCAATCGGCGCCAGGGCGGCTTCGTTCTTGCCCGCGACAATGAGAATGAAGTCGGTGGAGAGCGTCAGCGACCGAATCGCTGCAGAAAGGAAAGTCTCCTTCGACTGCTTGGCAACTTGAGGCGGCCAGGGGAGCAGGGCTTTGTCCGTGCCCATGCGCGAAGATTCGCCCGCGGCAAGAATCACTCCGGCAAAACTCGGGGCGCGGGACATGTTGCGGAAGATAGCAGAAAGCGAGGAGAAAGTCAGTCACCGGAGACCCGCAGTTTCAGATTCTCCAGTTCTCGTTCTTGGGTGGGAGTTCCTGACCATAGCCGTTATTCAGGCGGAGGGACGGATTTCGCGCGTACCCCCAATTACAGCGTGTGGTCGCCTTCTTCCAGCGCCTCGGCAGGAGACTCTAGGCCAGATTCCTCACGCACTCCTTTAAACCAACTCAGATGCGGCAGTTCGGCGCTGGCGTGCCGGCGGACCGCAATTAACTCCGCGGTAATGGCGACGGCAATCTCCTCCGGCGTGATCGCGCCAATATCGAGCCCAACCGGAGCGTGAACCCGGTCGAACAATTGTGCGGGCACGCCCTCTTTCTGCAGTGTCTTAAAGATTTCGATGACTTTGCGCTTCGAGCCGATCATTCCCACGTAGCGCGCACGCGTTTGCACCGCCCAGCGCAGGATGCGCATGTCATCGCGGTGTCCGCGCGTTACAATCACGATGTAGGACGACTCGTTCGGATCCAGCTTCTTCGTGGCTTCTTCAAAATCTAGGGCGAGCACTTCGCGAGCAGCAGGGAATCGCTCCTTGGTCGCGTAGGAGGACCGATCATCCGTGACTGTCACGTCAAAGCCAGCACTCGCCGCTGTTTGGCAAAGGTTTAAAGCTACGTGGCCTGCCCCGAAAACATAAAGTAATGCTGGAGGCAGCACAGGCTCCACAAAAACCTCCAGCGTGCCCCCGCAGACCAGACCCGTGTCGTACTTCGGGTCCTGGTTCAAGTCGAACTTTAAGGTTCGTGGTTTTTCCGACTCCATGACTTCGCGGGCGGCCTGCCAAACGTCGGCCTCTACACATCCGCCCCCAATCGTCCCCACAATTGAGCCGTCATCGCGGACCAGCATCTTGGCGGTGCGGAACGAGGGAATCGATCCGCGCACGTTGACGATAGTGGCCACTGCGCCGCGACGTCCACCGCGGCGAAGCTCGACGATTTGTTCGTAGATGTCCATCGCGACCCGCTTGCAATTCTGATTATCAGTCGGTTAACAGAGGTGAGTCAATCTACGTGCAAACCGAGAGAGGGTTATCGCTGCATGATCGCGAATGGGATACAATTCCTTACCGATTTTGCCGTTAAGGAAACTTCTGTTGGGAGGGCTACCCTGAAGGCCGTCAAACTTTCCTTCTTGGCTGGGGTTGCGATCCTGTCATTAATCCCGGTATCGGCGCAACAGTCGAAAGGCGTGCCACCCGCTCCGGTGCCTCCGCAGATTGTCGCTGCCCAAAAGGTGTTCATTTCGAACGCAGGTGGAGAAAGTTTCGAGAGTGTTATCGACGAGACCGTCTTCAACGGTGGCCCGGATCGCCCTTACAACCAGTTCTACGCCTCGATGAAAAACTGGGGACGGTATCAACTCGTGTCTTCCCCAACAAATGCCGACCTGGTTTTCGAAATCAGTTGGGTTCTCACAGATACTGGACTGAAACTCCCAGTTCTCGGGCAGTTTCGATTGATAGTCATCGATCCCAAGACGCATGTCACGCTGTGGAATCTTACCGAAATATGTGCGGGGAGCGATCCTGCTGGGCAACCGCGACAAGAACTTCGATCAAGCGATGACTATTATCGTGAATCGAATGAAGGTTCTGGCCAACCCGGCTGCCGCCCCGGCGAATGCACCCGCGAAATAAACAATCAATTATGAAAGCCGTCCGCATTTATCAATTTGGTGGGCCGGAAGTCTTGATGTACGAGGATGTCCCCGATCCGCAGCCGCGCAAAGATCAAGTGCTGGTGCGCGTGAAGGCCTGTTCGCTGAATCATCTCGACGTGTGGGTCCGCAAAGGACTGCCGGGCGTGAAACTGCCACACATTCTCGGCAGCGACATCGCGGGCGAGATCGCGGAGGTGGGTGAGTCCGTCAGCGGTTTCACAGTAGGGCAGCGGGTGCTGGTCGCGCCCATGCATTTTTGCGGACATTGCATTAAATGCCTTGCGGGATTGCAAAACCAGTGCCGCGAGTTCACGGTTCTGGGCAACGCAGTCGACGGCGGGAACTGCGAGTTGATAGCCGTGCCCGCGGCGAATGTGATTCCCATTCCCGCCGCACTCGATTTCAATCAGGCTGCCAGTGTGCCGCTAGTGTTCGTGACGGCGTGGCACATGCTGGTCGGGCTGGCGGCCGTGCGGCCGGGGCAGACCGTGCTGGTACTGGGTGCGAGCTCGGGCGTCGGGATTGCCGCCATCCAGATTGCGAAGCTATTTCACTGCCGCGTGATCACCACTGCGGGCGACGAAGCAAAAATCGAGAAAGGACGCGCGCTCGGAGCGGACCACGGCATTAATCACTACAAGCAGAAGATTTCCGAAGAAGTTCGGAAGATTACCAACAAAGAAGGCGTCGACATCGTGGTCGAGCACGTCGGCGCGGCCACCTGGGACGAAAGCGTGCGATCCCTCAAAAGCGGCGGCAAGCTGGTGACGTGCGGGGCGACCACCGGACCCAGCGTGGGACTCGATCTGCGCCATCTATTCGCCCGCCAGTTGACCCTGCTCGGCTCCTATATGGGGACGATGAGCGAGTTGCATGACGTGCTAGGTCATGTATTCGCGGGGCGCCTGAAGCCGGTCGTGGACCATATCTTCCCACTGAGAGAACTGCGCCCAGCACACGAGTATCTGGAAAAAAGCCAGATGTTTGGCAAAGTCGTTGTGAACCCCTAGTATTGTTTCCACCCTCGAGCGCAACTCAGATTCGAACAGGGGTGTATTTCCTACCTTTTGCGCAAGCCGAGAATTAGGGCCACCACCCCGCCAGTGAGAAGAACGATGCCCGCCGCGGGAGGTAGCTTTTCGCTGTTGTCGGTCTCGACGCTGATTTTGGCGTCTCCGAACTTCACGCCGTGATTCTCGCGGTGTGGAACGGGTATGACAAAAGATAGCACTCCCAACACCAACAGCAGGACTCCGACTAGAGGAAGGGCTTTCACAAGGAGACTCCGGTAAGAGAATCGAGTTGTAATTTCGACTTACGCATTTCAGCACGACGCGCAAGAACCGCCGCGTGCTAGAGATCCTATCACTAACCCGTAGCGCCGGTTCAGGGAATCAAGTTCCATGCACGCGGACACCTTCATTCCTTCTTTAAACGCATCCGACTGGGACATTTGTGAGATAACTTCTCTTGTGATTATTGGTTCCTGGTGCTCGAATTTATCTTTCCATTTAACGTTGAAGTTAGGGAGTGACTCGAGATGATGACCGACAAGCTGGCGAAGACCTACCGTGTGGAGAGCGGCAAACATTTCCGTCTGAAAGATTTCGATCCTGCGGATACCGGGCATGGGCACTCCAAGGAGCATGCTGAGGAGGCTCTGCAGCAGGGCATTGAGCGCACGGCGGAGCTGCAAAGCGAGCTCTATGCCCAGGACAACTGGTCTGTCCTCTTGATATTTCAGGCCATGGACGCTGCCGGAAAAGATGGCGCCATCAGCCACGTGATGTCGGGGATCAACCCGCAGGGCTGCCAGGTGTACTCCTTCAAAGTCCCTACGGAGACGGAACTGCAGCACGATTTCCTGTGGCGAACCACCTGCTCCCTCCCCGAACGCGGACACATCGGAATTTTTAATCGCTCGTATTACGAAGAAGTGCTGATAGTGCGAGTTCACCCCAATATTCTCAAGAGCCAGAAAACTCCGCCGGCCTTGGTCGGCAAGAAGATCTGGGACGAGCGCTTTGAAGACATTCGCGGCTTTGAGCGTCATATGACGCGAAGCGGAACGGTCATCCGAAAATTCTTTCTGAATCTTTCGAAGAAGGAGCAGAAGCAGCGTTTCCTGGCGCGCCTGGATCACCCGGAGAAAAACTGGAAGTTCTCGGCGGCCGACATTCACGAACGCAAGTACTGGAATGACTATCAGGATGCCTACGAGGAGATGATCCAGAATACGTCGACCGAAGACGCTCCGTGGTACGTGGTACCAGCGGACAATAAGTGGTTCACGCGGCTGGTCGTGTCCACGGTTTTGGTCGACACGCTGGAGAGCCTTAAGTTGTCATATCCCAAGGTGGATGCGACGAAGCGCAAAGAACTGGAAGCGGCGAAGAAAATTCTCATATCGAAGAAGTGACCAACATCCTCGTAGCCGCAACCGATCTGCGCGCGAGATCCTTCCCTTCGCCTGAACCCCGGCTCCGGTCAGGATGACTCCTTTGGGACAGGGTATAGCTCCCGGAACATTCGCTGCCCTTTGCAGCAAGCCTTCGCAGCAATTACCATAGCGCAATTGTCCACTTCTTCCCCGGAGAAACCTGACAGATGGGCACAGATAGTTTTCGCTGGAACGCATCTCTCTTTGCACGGTTGGTCTTTGCAGTCACATTCTCGATCGTGTTCGCCGTTGCGGCACACACCCAAGCCAAGCCCGAGCGGCAATCGAAGGCCGTGAAGCCGATACAAGCGACCCAGACTGCCCAGCCCGCGGCCACGGCTGAAAGCGATTCCGAGGATGCCGAATCTTCCAAGCCGGAGGAGAAGCCTTTCAAAGGAATGAAGTATCGCCTGATTGGTCCGTTCCGCGGCGGGCGGTCGCTTACCGCTGCCGGCATTCCGGGCGATCCCACCACTTACTATTTCGGGGCAACCGGGGGCGGAGTGTGGAAGTCCAGCGATGGCGCCATGACCTGGTCGTCCATTTTTGATAAAGAAGGGACGTCGGCGATCGGAAGCATTGCCGTGGCAAGTTCGAATCACAACGTGCTCTACGTTGGGACGGGCGAAGCCTGCATTCGGGGGAATATTTCCCACGGCGACGGCGTTTACCGCTCGCTCGACGGCGGTAAGACTTGGAAGAACGTTGGGCTGCGCGATTCCCGCGCCATCGGCAAAGTTATTATTAATCCCACGAATCCCGACATTGTGTTCGTTGCGGCTCTTGGCCATCCCTACGGCCCAAACACCGAGCGCGGTATCTTCCGCACCACTGACGGCGGCAAGACTTGGGAGAAAGTTCTCTACAAGGACGAAAATACTGGCGGCATCGACGTTGCCTTCGATCCACACAACCCCAACATTCTTTTCGGGGCGCTGTGGCAGGCGCGGCGCACTTCCTGGAGCATGTCGAGCGGAGGCCCCGGCAGCGGCCTCTATCGTTCGAACGACGGAGGCACAACCTGGAAGCGGCTGGAGGAGCACGGCCTGCCCAAGGGACCGTATGGACGGATCGGCGTCGCCGTGGCCGCGAATTCTGATCGCGTTTATGCCCTGATTGAAGCCCATAACCCGGATGGCGGCCTGTACCGCTCCGACGACGACGGCGAGTCCTGGCAGTTGGTGAACCCCAGCCATAGTTTGTGGCAGCGTCCGTGGTATTACATGCACGTGATCGCTGATCCGCGTGACGAAAACGTTCTCTACATCATGAACGTCGAGGCCTACAAGTCGACCGACGGCGGTCGCCAATTCAACAAGGTCAAAGTTCCACACGGCGACAATCACGGGCTGTGGATCGATCCGCAGAATACTCGCCGTATGATCGCCTCAAACGACGGCGGAGTCACGGTAACGCTTGATGGCGGCAAGAACTGGACACGCCAAGAGAACCAGGCCACCGCGCAGTTCTATCACGTGATCACCGACTCAGCGACGCCCTACCGCGTGTACGGCCCTCAACAGGACAGTGGGACCGTCGCGATCGCGAGCCGCAGCGACGATGGATCAATCGACCGTAGCGACTGGTACGACGTGGGCGGCGGCGAGGCCGGCTACATCGCACCGGATCCACGTGACCCGAATATCGTTTACGCGGCCGACTATCAGGGAAACATCACGCGCTACGACCGGCACATAGGACAGGTGAAATCGATCACCGAGACGCCGGAACTATCCGACGCGCATGGGGCGGCGACCCTGGAACATCGCTTTCAGTGGACCGCTCCGGTTATGCTTTCTCCGCACGATCCCAACACGCTTTACCACGGCGGCGAGCGGCTGTTTAAGACCATCGACGGCGGTGTGCACTGGCAGGCCATCAGTCCGGATTTGACTCGCAATGACAAGGAGAAACAGAAAGTCTCGGGCGGCGACATCACGCTCGACGACTCTGGAACCGAGTACTACGACACGATCTTCGCGTTGGCGGAGTCGCCGATCACCCAGGGATTGCTGTGGGTGGGCACCGATGACGGCCTGATTCAGCTCACGCAGGACGAAGGCAAAACCTGGAGCAACATCACGCCCAAGGACATGCCTGAGTGGAGCCGCATCAGCCAGATTGATCCTTCGCCGTTCGATGCCGCTACCGCGTACGTGGCCGTCGATCGTCATCAGTTCGACGATTTGCGTCCTTACGTTTACAAGACCAGCGACTACGGTAAGAGCTGGACGAAGCTGGGGCAGGGAATTCCGGACACGACATTTGTTCGCGTGGTTCGCGAAGATCCGAAAAAGCGCGGACTGCTATATGCAGGAACCGAGCGGGGCATCTACGTGTCATTCAACGATGGCGCGAACTGGCGTCCGCTGAAACTGAATTTGCCGACTACGCCGGTGCATGATCTGGTAATCAAAGACAACGATCTGGTCGTGGCCACGCACGGCCGCGCGTTCTGGATTCTCGACGACCTCTCTCCACTCCGCCAGTACAGTGATGACATTGCGCAGAAAGACGCATTTCTATACACGCCTGGGACCGCCTATCGGATGCAGGCGGGAGCGGGCGGCGAACGGCATCCTTCCAAGCGGACGGGGCAGAATCCGCCGGCTGGCGCGGTGATCTATTACTTCCTGAAAGATGCGCCGAAAGGTGATACCGAGACCAGAATCGAAATCCTCGACGCCTCCGGCAAAGTTATTCGTAAATACTCGAGCGCAGAATTCAACACGCTGGAAGAACCGCTCGATCCCGACGACAAGAAGCCCGAGAGGCAGATCAAACCGGAAGCCGGCTTGAACCGGTTCGTGTGGGACTTACGCTATGAAGAAGCGCGTCATGTTCCTGGCTACTATCTCTGGGAATACGGCAGCGGCGCCCGCGGTCCCGTAGCGGTCCCTGGTCATTACCAGGTTCGAATCACGGTGGGGTCACAAACTCAGACTGCGGCGTTCGATTTGAAACTGGATCCGCGAGTCAAGCTAAGCCAGTCCGATCTGGAGCAGCAATTCAATCTGCTGCTACAGACGCGGGACGAGCTGAGCCGCGTCTATGACACGGTTAATCAGATCCAGGACGTTCGATCGCAGTTGTCGGGCCTGAAGCGGCGACTGCCGGAGAACGCCAGCGCGAAGACGGTTGTGGCCGCGGCCGACGATCTGGAGAAGAAACTGGTCGCGGTCCGCGAGGACCTCATCAACCTGACCATCAGTGCCAACGAAGACTCGCTCGCCTATCCTCCGCAACTGGACGCGAAGCTAGCTTTTCTCGCGATGGACGCGGGTACGGCCGACTCCGCCCCGACGGAGGCCGAGCAGAAGGAATTCGAGAAGCTGAAGCGGCAGAGCGGCGAACTGATAGGTCGCTGGGAAGACCTGCAGCGTCGCGATCTGGCCGCCTTCCAGAAGCTCACAGCTGAAGGCAGCCTATCGACGGTGGTGGTTCCACCCCCGGGCCGGTCGACCGACGAGCCGGCGGCGGCGCACTGAGCGTTACGTTTCTGCAAGTTCCGAGGCTGGGGAAGAGCTAAGAAATGGTGAGCTTTTCCTCAGCGCATGACCGTTCGTGTTACCCCTATTACCTAGGTGCCATTTCTATGGCACTGTTGTGCCTTGCTCGTCGTTACGCTCGTTGCTATTGTGCCGATAGAGTCTGATGTTGATTCCTCCCCTGAGGGTCCACGAGTCGATCCTGATTGGGGGTATATATGCGAATGATGCATTTGTGCTATGCGGCGATAGGCTTTGCGGTGGCCCGCTGGATTTTTCGGCGGCAAGGTCTGCCAGTCGTAGACCCAGTCAAGCGGTTTCGGTCGCAGGGCCTTCTGTAGAGGGCTTTTGAGCTTGGGCGTGCGTTCCCGTTGCGCCTCCATTTCGTCGGCGCACGCTCATTGCTTTCCGCCTTCCGGACGTACTCTTACCGACGTTCGCGAAGCTCGTCCCGATTTTTCCTATCTCTCCCCATACGGTCGGCTAAATGCGATTCAGCGAGTTTCTAGTGCCTCAAGTGTGCTGCGATAGTTATCTCCGGTAGGACCTGAACCCTGATGCGCGCGGACGAAACTCAGGATCCGCTTCTTGATCTCGGGACTCTCCGGAAAATCGCGGTCTGTCCAGAAACGCTGCGCGGGATCGAAGAAACCAACGCGCGCCAGAAACGATGCGCCGTAATATTCGGCATCCTCCAGCGATCCATCGGCGATATTCACTTTGAACGAACCGTCAGGCTGCAAAGAGTCATGCAAGCACCAGGTCAACATGTGGTCGATCTCCGCGGCGATGGCTTTTTGATGTGCCGCGCTCACCTGCGACCATCCCAAGTGAAATAGTGCGACCACGTCCATGTTGTTGTGGTTCCAGAACTGGTCTTTCCAGAGCCATCCTGCGGGATAATTGAAGTAGGAACACGAAAAAGAATGGGACAAGACTTGGGAAGTAAGGACGATTAGCCCGCATGGCATGAATTCCCCTGTAGATGGTCTTTGTCCCGCCGAAGGCGCCGGCCTGAAGGGGGAAAGCAGAGGCCGCGAAGCCGTCGCGGGGCCGAGTTACACCGAGTTGTAGAGCGCGCAACTTATGCGTCGCGACAATACAGTCAGCGCTTCCGCAGGTCAAGAAATCTCCGTGCGCTTAGAAAGGGAACGAACCACAGGAGTCAGGGGAGCTGTCTATGCCTCCGAGCACAGACAACGGTTTCAGGGTTCATGTCAAGTTGAAACGGTTTACTGAGCCGTCTGACATTTGAGCCTGCAGCTTTGAGTGTTCTGTATCAGTTCGTGTAAGTTAGGTTATATCAACGTATTAGAGGTTT
>Ga0182024_10006070_pt1 | contig 26692 bp, 24 predicted proteins | sample P32metaG_FD_120480 | JGI IMG/M metagenome (GOLD analysis project Ga0182024, IMG submission 120480) | Permafrost microbial communities from Stordalen Mire, Sweden - P3-2 metaG (Illumina Assembly) | ecosystem: Environmental > Terrestrial > Soil > Wetlands > Permafrost | place: Sweden: Stordalen... | reverse complement strand
CGTGGCATCGGGCCTGATCAAGGGCGACCGCCATGTCACCGTCGCCACCGACACACCCATGACCAACATGATGTTGTCGGCCATGGACACACTCGGCGTCCAGGCCGACAGGCTCGGTGACTCCACCGGCCGCCTCTCTACCTTCGCGGCATAAGTACGACAGCTGGGGCCATGCGTAAGTCATTTGTATTGGGATTGCTGGGAACGCTCACCCTTGCCGGTGTGGCGCTTGCCGGTGCGCCGGATGATCGTCTGCTGCAGGCGGTGAAGACCGACGATCACGAAACCATCAAGAGCCTGCTGGCGGCCCATGCCGATGTGAATGCCCCGCTGCCGGACAAGTCCACGGTGCTGGCCTGGGCTGTCGATCGCCAGGACGAGCAATCCGTCCGCCTGTTGCTGGACGCGGGCGCCAAGCCCGATGTCAGCGATGTCGATGGCGCTTCGCCGCTGACGCTGGCCTGCGAGCTGGGCAATCCCGTCATTGTTGATGCATTGGTCAAAGCCGGTGCGGACGCGCATGCCGCGCGGACCGACGGCATCAGCGCCCTGGCGCTCTGCTCGGGAATGTCAACGCCTGAGGCGCTGGGTGCGCTGGTGGGCAAGGGTGCCGATGTCAATGCCGCCGACGCCGAGGGTCAGACCGCATTGATGCGCGCCGCCTTCGCCGGAAAGACCGACAATATCGCCTTCCTGATTGCCCATGGCGCCAATGTGAATGCGGCGGAACAGAAGGGCTTCACCCCGCTGTTCTTCGCGCTGCGTGGCAAGGCGCCAGGGGCTGCGATGGCGCTGCTCAATGCCGGCGCCAATAGCAAGGCGGCTCTGCCCGATGGCACCTCCGTGGTCGCGGCCGCGGTGGACAACGGCAATATCCCCTTCGCGGTGGCCGTGGTGTCGCGCGGCACCGATCTGACTGAGCGCGACGCGCAGGGGCGGCAGCTGATCCATGTCGCTGCCGCCAGCGGCAGCGCCGATCTGGTCAAGATGGTCCTGTCCAAGGGCGTTGATGCCAACGCCATGACCCAGCCCCCGCCGGCCGCGCCTGTCGAACCGGTCGCGCCCCTGGCCGGAGGTGGCGGCAAGCTCGCCCGCGCGGATGGCACAAGGCCGCCGCCGCCGCCGGCCATCTCCAAGCCGCCGCTGATCTTTGCCGCGCAAGCCGGCAGCGCTCCCGCGATGAAGGCGCTGGTGGATGCCGGCGCCAAGGTCAGCATCAAGGCGCAGGACGGCACCACCGTGGCGCTGGCCGCGGCCGGCAGCGGCAATCTGGATGCGGTCAAATATGCGCTGACGCTGGATCCGGACCTGACCTATTTCGGCCCCAACCATCGCAGCATCATGCATTACGCCATCGCCAACAAGAATCCAGACCTGGCTATACCGGTGCTGCAGTATCTTGCCGACAAGGGCGCCAAGCTGGACGAAAAAGACGAAAAGGGCGACACGCCGGGCGATTTCATCAACCGGGGCGGCCAGCAGGATATCCGCATCTTCTACATCCAACTGCTCAAGGATCACGGCATCGTGAGCCACCACGACCACTAGCCCCAATGGGCTGCTGCCGGAATTTGCGGTGATGTGAAACAGGGAGCGCGTCATGGGCAATGCCGGAACACGCCGTGGTTTTTTCTCCTGGACCCGCAACGCGCTAGCGGCTGCGGGCGCCTTGCGCGCTACGCCGGGTGTGGCGGCCGAGGCCGCCGCGGGCGAGGACTATTACGCCAAGCTGGGCGTGACCAGGATCATCAATGCCGCGGGCACCTATACGGCGCTGACCGCTTCGATCATGCCGCCGTCGGTGCAGGCAGCGGTGGCGGACGCCGCCCATCATCCGGTGCGGCTGGCGGAGCTGCAGCAGAAGGCGGGCGAATATATCGCCAAGCGCCTGCAATGCGAGGCGGCGCTGGTCAGTGCGGGGGCTGCCTCGGCCCTGACCCTGGGAACAGCGGCCTGCATGACGGTGGGAAACCGCGATGCCGTGACCTTGTTGCCGGAAAATACCGCGAGCCTGAAGAACGAAGTCATCATCCAGAAGGGGCATCGTTATTCCTACGACCATGCGATCAGCAATTGCGGAATCCGCTTTGTCGAGGTCGAGACCCTTGACCAGTACGACAAGGCTTTCACGCCCAAGACGGTGATGTGCCATTTCTTCAATGCCGCGGAAGAGGGCCAGATCAGCCGCGAGCAATGGGTGGCGGTGGCGCGCCGCCATGGCGTGCCCAGTTTCAATGATGCGGCCGCCGACGTGCCGCCCATCTCCAATCTCTGGAACTACACCAGGATGGGATTCGATCTTGTCACTTTCTCAGGCGGAAAGGGCATCCGGGGGCCGCAGAATGCCGGTCTCCTATTGGGCCGCAAGGACCTCATCGAGGCGGCGTCATGGAGTAATAGCCCGCATGACGACACCGTCGGCCGCGGCATGAAGGTCGCCAAGGAGCAGATCATCGGCATGGTGGCGGCGATCGACTGGTTTTTGACCCAGAGCGACGCCGGCATGGAAGCGGAATTCCGCCGCCGCGCCGAACGGATCGCGGCGCATTTGAAAGACATCCCCACCCTGACGTATGAAGTGTTCATTCCGGCGGCCGCCAATGCCGTGCCGCATCTGGTGATCCGTTATGACCAGACGCGGGTGAAGGTGAAGCCGCTGGATGTCGCGCAGATCCTGCGCGACGGTTCGCCGTCTATTGAGCTCAATCCTTCGACCGGGCGCAAACCGGTTTCCGCCGGGCTTCCGGGCGGCGAAGACACCATTCTGGTGGGTGTGTGGATGCTCCAGCCGGGCGAAGACTTGATCGTGGCGCGCTCCTTGCGCGAAGTGCTGCTGAAAGCCGCCGCCTGACGGTGCCCCCATCAAAAGCAGTTGACAGAACCTCCGGACCAACCCGTTGAGGCGCCCACATTCTGCGGTTGGGGACATGACTCGCCCGTCAGCGCCCTCTGCTTTTCATAGTCGCTGCGAATGATGCTTCTGCCGTCAGGGCCGACATCCAGACCGCTGGCCTGCAGCTTGGCCCATTGATCGGCATGCAGGCAGACCACGGGGCCGGGGAAGCGCGAACCGATGAGCGTCTCAGGCTTACGGCAGACAAGGGCGTCTTCGGAATCGCTGATCGCCGGTAACGCCGGAAAATCGCCGTCAAGCACGATATGAATCTGCAGCTTCGGCGGCCGCACCATCATGGCCGGTTCGACGATCTGGGACACTTCTCGGGACGCTGCCGCCGGATGATGGCGGGCCGGGCGCGCGACTCTGACTACTGGCACAGGCGCTGCTGGCGCCAGCGCAGTTGTTTCGATGTTGCGCGTGGACAATAGGGTCACGATATGGCGCGCGATTTTGATCGCGGGCGAAGAGCCCATCAGGCCGGCGCTGAAGGGCAGTATCAGGGTGGCGCCAGCCGCCAGCGCCAGCAGCATCGTTTTGCCGGGCGGTAGCGCGTGTACCGGCTCATCCGCGATAATCGCGCCGATGCGCAGCTTGAGATCGGCCCCCGACACGCCCGAGGCGCAAGCCAGTGGCGATTGGACATAGAAGCGGCAGGTCTTGAGGATGCCATCGGCATAGACCAGCGGCCGCACACCGCCCGACAGCACGCTTTCGTCACAGGCGCGCTCACGCTCCTCGCACAGCCGCTGGCCGATCCACCACACCAGCGGATGAAACCAGAACAGGCCTTCCACAAGCATGTGCAGGGCGGTCAGCAGATTGTCGCGCCGGCGCAGATGGCAAAGTTCATGAGCCAGGACGGCATCCATTTCCGCACGCGTGAGATGCTGCGCCAGTCCCACCGGCAGCAGGATCACGGGCCGCCACAGGCCCACCAGCCCCGGCTCCAGGAAGGAGGGCGCCGATTTCACCGGCACGGGCGCGGCAAGCGCCACGGGAGCGGCATCTTTCAGGATGGCGCGCAGATCCAGCCAGCGCGACAGGCAATGCAAGGCGATGGCGGCAAGGCCTGCGGCCCACAGTACCAGCGCCAGATCGGCGGCAGGGATGCGGGCGGGAGCCGTCGCTGCCAGTGGCGCGGCGATGACCGCAAAATGCACAGCCGCGGGACGGATCAGGGTGAAGACCGGCATGGTGCCGGCCGGCGACAGGAGCGAAAGGACGTCGCGCCCCAATAGTGTCAACAAAGCGAAGGGAAAGAGGAACTTCATCGAGGCCGTGAACCACAGCCAGAAACGCAAGGAAGCCGCCTGGCGCCGGAACAGCGGCATCGAAAGGGCGATCACGCCGGCGAAAAGCGTGGACTGCCAAAGATGATCCAGCAGCGCCGCGATCACGGTTTTTTGTCCTTGACAGCGGCCGCGCGCACCAGTTTTTCCGCCTCCTGCACATCTTCCAGGCTGAGCTTGCCGGCCTCGATCAGATGCGCCATCACCGGCTGGCTGCGGCCGCCGAAAAGGGCAAGAAGGTCATCCACCAGCCGGCGCTGGGCGGCGCTGCGCGACACCGCCGCCTGATAGATATGGGCATTGCCGATCTTGCGGACCTTGGTTACGGCCTTCTTGACTTCAAGCCTGCCGATGGTGGTCTGGATGGTGGTGTAGGCGGGGCGGCCGCGCGCCGGGAACCGCTCCTGGATTTCGCGCACTGACAGCGTGCCGCCGGTCCACAGCGTCTCCATGATCTGGAGTTCGAGCTTGCTCAGCCGGGGCGGCGTCATCGGCGATCCTACTATAGATATGGGTTTTATACCGTATCGCGTGGAAGGCGGCAATCGCCGGATGTCAGTTGCAGTGCATGTCCAGATTGCCTGCCGTCATGGTACCGCCGCCCGCGCCCCTAGCGACGGAGTTGCACACAATCCCACTCCTGCCGTGCAGCGGAACGTCATGAACGCCATCCGGCGCGACATCCATGCCGTCACGCCGGTACCGGGCCCAGACGGAATTCGTCTTGCACACTTCAGGGCCGTTCAGCCGCTCGCCGGGCACCGGCTGCGGCGGACGGCAGGTTATCGCATCGGGATCGCCTTCGCCGGTGGGAAATTTGGCATAGCTTTTTTCGCCCGGCTGCGCCCAGGCGGCGCCGGCTGACAACAGAAGCGAAAGAACAATCAGGGACATGCGTTTCATGGGACCTCTTGTCGTTCTCAACACCACATGGTATTTCCTACTATATGTGTTGGAGAGTCGCAAGCCATGCGGATCGTTACTGCTTTGCTTCTTGGCACCGCCCTGACCATGGCGCCCGCCGTCATGGCCCAGACAAGCCAGGACACGGTCCCACAACAACCGTCAGCGCCCCTGGAAAGCGTTGTTGTCAGCGCTACCAGGCCATCCGAAGCGGTGATCAACAGTTTCATCTTTTCCCGTGCGGCACCGACCCGCGTCACGGGCAAGCTGGCGCGGTGGAAGAAGGGCATTTGCCCGCAGACCGTCGGCCTGGGGGATCGTTTCGCAAAATATGTGACCGACAGAATCCGGCAAGTGGCGGCGGCGGTCGGCGCACCGGTGGATGGCGATGCGGCCTGCAAGCCCAATATCGAAGTGGTGTTCACCACGACGCCGCAGGAACTGCTGGACAATATCCGAAAAGGCGAACCGGTATTCCTGGGCTATCACGACAATGGCGGCCAGGCAGACGAAATGGCCAAGGTCACCCATCCCATGCAGTCCTGGTATACGACCGCGACCGACGATATGCGCGGCCGCCCGGAAATGGACAGCGGCACATCGGGCGGCACGACGATTGAGATGCAGCCGATAGCCATAGCTGGCGGTGGTGGCATCCCCAACCCGGTCGGCACGATCATCGTGACCTTGCCCCACGCCAACGCCCAGACGGTCACGGGATCACGTTTGGGCGATGGGCTGAGCAGCGAACTCTATAATGTGTTGATTGTGGCCGAGCCGGCGAAGCTTATGAGTTATGAGATCGGCGCACTGGCGGATTATGCCGCCATGCTGGCGCTGGCGCAGCCGTCTTCACTGGATAGCTGCGAGGCTCTTCCCAGCATCAGCAATCTTCTGGTGAAGGATTGCGCCACCGCAACCGCGCATCTCACCGATGGCGATTTGGCTTACCTCAGCTCGCTCTACAAGATGGGCACGGCTGATACGCTGGCGATGCAGCGCGACACCATTCGTTTCCAGATGGAAAAGGTGCTGGTGACCGACAAGTCCCGGCAATAGGCGACCGGAAAAGCGCGGACAAGCCCGTCTGGGCGACTGCATTGACGGCCTACATATGTAGTAGTATAGCTGCGCTCGATGCCACGGGTGAGGGCGATGCGCGGTCTGGTTTTCGGGGTGATTTTCGCGGGCGCTGTGCTGGCGGTCTCGGGCGTGCTCGCCCAGTCCGCCGCGCCGCCGGTGGAGAACGTCACGGTGACGGGCACGAAGTCACGTCAGGTCATTGAGAGCTTCATAAAATCTCTGGCCGCGCCGACCCGTCTGACCGGGAAGATCGCGCGCTGGCAGGATGGCATCTGTCCGGTCGCCGACGGGGTTCCGCCGGCGTTCGGCAAGTTTTTGCTGCAGCATCTCAAGGATGTAGCTGCCTCGGCCGGCGCGCCGGTGGACAAGCACAGTTCCTGCGAGGCCAACATCCAGATCGTTTTCACCAAAAATCCGCAGGCCCTGCTGGACGACATCCACAAAAACGCGCCTGACATGCTGGGCTATTACGATAACGACGACCAGCGCACGCAGGCAGCCCAGATGGTGCGTCCGATCCAGGCCTGGTACACGACCGAGACGGTGGACGTGCGTGGTCAGACCCATATGGATTCGCCCAAATCCGGCGGTCTCATATTGCGGATAAGCCCCAAATTGCCGCCGGTCTTTATTCCCCACGCCATCGCGACGAATGTGACGGGCGGCCGGCTGGGTGATGGCCTGCACAGTGCGTTCTATCACGTCCTGATCGTGGTCAGTCCGGGCGATCTGAAGGATTATGAAATGGGCGCGCTCGGCGATTACATCGCCATGGTGGCCTTGAGCCAACTGGATTCCTTGGACGAATGCCAGCAACTGCCCAGCATCGTGAACATGCTGGCTAAAAATTGCAGCCAAAAGACGGAAACCCTGACGGAAACCCTGACGGAAAACGATACGGCCTATTTGCACGGGCTTTATGCAAGCCGCCCCGACAGCAACCTGAATCTGCAGGAGGACACTATCGCCTACCAGATGGAGCAGACGGCGAAGGGACATTAGCTCCGCCGGCGCCGGTGATTCAGGCGCCGGGCGCGACCAACCAGACTGACGCGCCATGCCGGGTTATTTAAGGGCGCTTCATCCGCAGCATGAAACGGTCGCTGGAAAAGTGTCCGGTTTCCGAATTGCTGCCCGCCCGGTCGTCTGCCGGGTTGTGCAACAGGTCACCCTCGGCATCCAGCCTGAATCCTGCGGTGGCCAGCTCGTTCTTGGCGACGGCTTCGTCCATGCGGTGAAACTGGGAGGTCGCGGCAAGGCCCGCGCCGGGCGCCGCACTGTGGTCCTCGACATAGAATATTCCGCCCGGCTTCAGGTTGTTGAACACGGCCTTGTCGAGGGCTGTGATGTCGCCGCCATTGTTGTGGAAGTCATGATAATTCTCGGTGGTCCAGAACATGTCGGCTTTCCCGGGCAGCATCATGGTCGGGAAATCCACCGTCACGACTTTGACATTGGGATAGGCCGCGGCCAACGCATTGAGCGCATCGAGCGCGCCAGGGCGGGCTGCCTGTGCCGTGGTGGCAACGGCATAGACCGTTCCCGAGGGCCCCACGGCCTTGGCCAGAATGCGTGTGTAATAGCCGCGGCCCGGCGCCAGTTCGGCCACGACCATGCCCGGCTTGACGCCGGCAAAGGCAACGGTCTCGGCCGGTTTGCGGTTGGCGTCGCGCGCCTTGTCGGTATCTGGCCTTGCATTATCGGCGACCGCGGCAGCGATGGCGGGCGGCACGCTCTGGGCTGATGCCGGCGCGCAAAGCAGGGTGGTGGCGAACAGGGCGGCGATGAGGGGGCGGTTCATGGCGGTCAAGCTCCTGGGTTCGGCGCGTGAGAGCGCTCTTTGTTGAGGCGGTCAAATCCTAGCACACGGGATCCGTGCAAGGCGAACGCCTGTTGCCAAGTTACACCCGCCGCGCCCAGTATTCCGGCGTAAATACCGGGTACCGGGCGGGGTCATCAACGAAAAAATCAGAAATGGGGGCATGTCATGAAGCTGTTGAATTGCAAAGTTTCCCGCCGTCTCGTTGTCGCCGGCGCCGCCGCCAGCGCCGTGCCGGCGCGGGCCGCGACCAAGGCACAGCCGCGCGCGGTGGCGCTGATTGGCGACCGCGCCCACAATTCCGATTATATCCGGATCAGTCTGGATAGAGTATTCCACGCACTCAACATCCCGATCGACTATACAATCGATATTGCCGGGTTTTCCGCCGCATCGCTCAGGCCCTACCAGCTTCTTTTGATCTTTCGCGACGGCGACAATTCGGTCAACGGCTATTCCGGGGCCGATTTCTATGCGGGTTACGAAAGGAACCTGGAGAATGCAGGCGATTTCCCTGACGGAAAGCCGGTTCCCTGGATGTCTGAAGAACAGGGAGCGGCGGTCAAGAACTTTGTTACGGACGGCGGCGGATTCTATGCACTGCACGACGCCAGCCACATCTCCCTGTCGTGCAGAAATTATCGGGATGTGATGGGAGGCGCTTTTGTCGGCCATCCGCCCTTGCGCCCCTTCGAGGTGCATGCCACCGCGAATGCCCATCCCATCACAGCTGGCATGGAAACTTTCGTCGTCAATGACGAGCAGCACTTTGTCGATTACGAAAAAGACCCGCGCTATGTCATTCTGGAATCGGAAAATCGTGACGGGCTGACCTTTCGCAATCGCGGGACCAAGGTACCCTCGGGCTGGGCCTACGACTATGGCAAGGGCCGCGTGGTGTTTACCGCGGTCGGGCACACCAACCACGCGATGTGGAATCCCCAATATCTTGAACTGCAGAAACGCTCTGTGCGTTGGCTATTGCGGGATCTGTAAATACGGGTAGGCCAGCCGGGAGCAGTGTCTTTGCCTTTGGTCCCAAAGCGGACATTTGCTGCCGCGAGGCCTCAGGCTTTTGCGGCTGATCGCTGCATTTGGGGCTGGGCCAGCATGGTGCGATATGATGGAAGCGTGACCGTCACCGTCGTGCCTTCGTGCTCCACGCTTTCCAGCCCGATTTGACCACCATGGGCGTCGATCAGCCCTCGCACGATGGAAAGCCCCAATCCCGTGCCGGTTTCCTTCGGTACATGGGCATGGCGGCCCTGGCCGAATTTCTCGAATACCTTTGCCTGGTCCTCTGGCGCAATGCCGACGCCGGTGTCGGAAACACCGAATGCGATACGCCCGTCCGCCATCGTATGGGCAAAGGCCGTCACCGTGCCGCCGGACAGGGTGAATTTCAGGGCGTTGGATAGCAGGTTTAGTAGCATCTGATTGAGCGCCCGTTCGTCCGCGCGAACCCTCGGAAGGCCGGGCTCGACCGCGGCGATCAGCGTGCAGCCTCCTTGCTGGGCGCGGTGCTGCAGCAGGGCGACAGCTTCCGCAATGAGGATATCCAGCGCTACCTCCCGTTCAACCAGCATGAAGCTGCCGGCTTCGATCTTGGCGAGATCCAGAATGTCGTTGATCAGGGTCAGAAGATGCGTGCCGGAACGATGGATTAAGCCGGCATATTCGATGTTGCGATTGATGTCGTCGCCAAGAATTCGCCCCCTGATAATCTCGGAAAAACCGAGGATCGCGTTCAAGGGGGTGCGCAATTCGTGGCTCATATTGGCCAAGAACTGCGACTTGGATTGATTGGCCTTTTCAGCCTCCAGACATTTTTGTTCGGCCACCTGTCTGGCGCCCGCCAGTTCGCAGATCAGGCGACCCTGCTCGGCGAGAAGATCGCTGTTCTCATATCTCAGCAGCAATGTGTTTGTTGCAGCGGTATGAACCTGGCGCAAAATGGAAAAAAGGAGCGCGAGATAGACAAGGACGACAAGCGCGAGTGTTTGATGCCCTGGGGTGCCAATAACAAACGCTGCACCGAGAAAACCGGACCCGATGATGGCGAAAGCAGTCAGGGCCAGTGGCAGACAGGCCCCGAGGAGTGGAATGGTGACGCTCACCGAACAACCCAGCGTCAAAAGGATCATGCAATGATTGACGATGTTTCCGGGCTTCCACAGGAAGTAGGCCTGGGATGTCCAGACCAGCGCGAAGGGAACATACGAGAGGCAGTAAAGCCGTTGCCATTGCGTTGCCGAGCGCGCAGCGGAGGCCGATCGGGTTAGGAAGCTGCCGGCCGTCAAGGCCGACAGGGTGCTGGAGATAATCACCAGGGCGAGCCAGATGGCCGGCTTGGGCGAGACAATTCCGCGGGAATAGCTGAAAGCCAGTGCGATGCCGATGATGGGCCTGACCCACAGGCTTGCCCGCATGCTCTGCAAGACCAGCTCGAGCTGGTCGAATACAAGTTGCGAGGCGTGTTCGGACCTGATGACGGCTTTTGCGTTCCCCTGGGCGCTCATGGCGAGGGTTGGCCTCCAATTGGCCAGCCAGGATAGTTGCCGCGCATAGCTGCCCGATGATCGGCATGTTTCAGAATGTAACGGGACGCGAAGGGCCTGGCGGCCCAATACGATCCGACGGTGACTCATCCGGCGCTGCTATGCGTATCTGCGGAGATTTGGCGGGCCATGGCCGACGATGATGAGCACTATGTCTACGCTTTAGCCCTCTGATCATTGTAGGCTGGCGAAGCCTGACGGATGCGGTGTTATTCAATCATATAGCCGAGCGCGCGATATCCTACCCTCCGCTTCGCGGCCATCCGAGCCAGCAAAGGAACCGCCTCGTCGACATAATCGACGACAAGAACCTCCGTCTTTCCGTCATGTTGGCGGTGCAACCGACCGACATATTGGGCCAAGGTGCCCTTCCAGGAGATGGGCATGGTCAGGAACAGCGTATCGAGTCTTTGGTCGTCGAAGCCTTCGCCGATATACCGTCCCGTCGCCAGGATCAGCCGTTCTTGATCGTTTGCCACCCGCAGGGCAGCGTCGGAGGCTTTGCGTTCGGCGGCTGACATACCGCCCTTCAGTACGACCAAATTACGTGCGAAGCGTGAGAATCGGCTCCGAAGATAATCGAGATGATCCTTGCGTTCGGTAAGAACAACCGGCGAGCGGCCTGCTTTGAGCGCCTTCAGAACGTCATCAAAGATCAGATCGTTACGGGCAGCATCGTGAGCGAGAGCCGCGTAGACCGCTGGCATCGGAGGGCGAACCAGGGCGTTTAGAGGCGCGGGCAGTTGAAAACGGGTCGGGCGGTGCTTGGCGCGATGTCTTAGCCCCTGATTGGCCGCCTATGCGCGGGCATCGACGCGGTGCCGGACCGGGCCGCATTGCATGAAGATGATGGGGTGATGCCCATCCTTGCGGGCGACTGTCGCCGACAGACCAAGAACATAGCGTGCCTTTAACCGCCGGGCCACCAACTCGAAACTCGCCGCTGAAAGGTGGTGGCATTCATCAATGATTACATGGCCGTAGTCCGCGACCAGATCAGAGACCTCGCCGTGTCGCACGAGGCTTTGGATCAGCGCGATATCCACGACGCCGGTCGGCTTGCGTTTCCCGCCACCGATTACGCCGATGGTTTTCGGGTCGATGTCGAGGAAAGTCTTGAGACGTTCGACCCATTGGGCGAGCAATTCCCGGCGGTGGACGAGGACGAGCGTATTGCGTGCGCGTTGAGCGATAAGCGCGGCGGCGACAACTGTCTTGCCGAAAGCCGTCGTCGCCGCGAGGACGCCGTTGTCATATGGCGTCAGCGCTTCGTAAGCCTTGATCTGCGGGCCATGGAGCGTGCCTAAGAACCGTGTCTCTGGCGGTAGCGGATTGCCGACTGTCCGAAGGTCCTGGATTTCGACCTCCGCACCGTGAGACCGGATAAACCCCAGGGCTTCGTCAAGGCATCCGCGCGGCAGCCCGACATGGCGCGGGTGAAGTTCGGCGCAGGAGATAATCCTCGGCTTACCAAATGTCGGTAGTCGCATCGCTTGGGCGCGATAGAATTCGGGGTTCTGGAAGGCGGCCAACCGAATTAGACGGGCGACGATCGCGGGAGGCAATCCAACTCGGTCGACATAGAGTTGATCCGAGAGTACAAGGCCGACCTTCTCAGGCAGAGGGGTGTCGATAGACGCTGGTTCCTTGCGACGAGAGGGTGTCATGCGCCATGGCTCGTCGGCATCCTCGTCCTCGACCGGCATTCGAACCCCGAGAATCCGGCCGCGAATCTCCGCGTCGGTCACGATATCCGACACGGCACCGGCGGAAATACGTGGCACGGAGGAGAGGAACGCCCATTGATCTTCGTAAGGGCGGCCATCCCTGTTTATGAAAACGCTATTGCTGAGTTCGCGCGCTTTCCCCTGCAAGGGCAACGCGATCAGGTTACCGAAACCACCGAGCGGCATCGTGTCCTGGCTGGGGAAGAAGCGATCATAGGACGCAAAGCCAATTTCCGGCCGGCGCTCCAAAGTCTCTGTCAGGATCGCTGAGCCGAGTTGGCGGGCTGTGCGCGCCGGGACCGGCTCCGAGAAGAATATCCAGACGTGGCCCCCATTGCCGGAACGGGACCGTTCGAGCGCGGCGGCCAGATTCTTGGCGTGACATGTGTCGATCATGGCCGAGGCGTCGGTCATCCAATCCTGCTCATCGAAATCAGCCGCGAGGAACCAGCAGGTTTCGTCCGGCAGCAGGGGATAAACGCCAGCGACAAAATCGGCATCGACCTGTCCTCGACCGCCTCCACGAAGATGCCTCTCGATCACGCTGTCCGAGACGGGAATAAAGGCCTGATGCAGGCATTCCCCGCATTTTACCTGCGGCTTACCGCATATCCCCTTGGCCCATTCATTGGCGCAGGCCGGAGCGTAGCCGGATCGGCCTGTTTTTCGGTTTTCCCATCGGACGGGAAAAATGTCAGTACGGCCGGCGAATAGTCGCTGGAAAAGAGTCACCTTGTCTGCCGTGAAGGAAGCGGCGGTTATGGCCGGTGGATTTCCCGCTTGTACCGGAGAATCATTGACGCGGATCGCCGCCTCGCGGCGGCACTGAAACACCGCGAGACGCTCCGCAAGCTCGGCTCGTTCAGCATCCAGTGTGGCAAGCCGGGCTGCAATGCGAGCAATCTCATCCTTCTCGGCGTCGTTCATTAGTTTCGAGGGTAACCCCTCCCAGTTTATCTATCTTTCCGGTGGGTTATATCGTGCCACATCGCGGCTCCCACAGCAGTCGGATAGCGTAGGATGGCGGACCACGCCCGACAATGATGAGCACTATATCTCCGCCATAGCGCTATAATGAAGCGACTTAAAGCTCGATGGCGTTACTTGTAGGTCAATCCGCACGGAATCTCAGATGGTGACCGACTCAACTGCGGTTTTCGCGGTAACACCGACAACGAGAGCAGGTATTACCAGCTCATTCCGGTCGATTGACAGGCCCGCAGCCATCGCGGACGACACCGCATGATTCAACGCCGGTTCTGGTGGAATGTCGGAGAAGAGGTCGGGCCACCGGGCGACGAAGGCATCGCACGCGCGCCGCGCATCGTCGTGGGGAGTCGTGCCAACAACTTTCATCGTCCCGCTAACGAACGCCTCCCACAGAAAAAGGCCACCGCGTTCATAGAATCGCTGTGGGTCTACGGTCGTAGCAATGGGCCCAGAGCCTTTAGCGATCCGCTTCAGGCACCATGGCATCAGCGCCAGCGCGGGCCCGAGCGCTCCGATACCAGCGCTGGCCGACCAGGCGCGGTTGTAATTCGTCTCAACGCCCCCACGGCGGCTGGTGATCTGGGCGAGTTCCGCGCGTACTGGTGTCCAAATCGGTGCCTCGAAACCGAGCGCCACCCGGCTCCCGGAGCGTAGCATCGTGGCTAGCCCATCCAGCGCCTCGCCAAGGTTAGCGCCGGTGCCATAGCGTCCCCCATCGTCCGCCCATCCAATCTTTGCCGGTCCCCCGACATGGACGCATAAGACGTAGGGCTTCTCACTTGGCAAAATGCTGCCCTTCACGGTTTTCACGCCCCCAGAATAAGCCATGATGCCTTCGCACGAAACAATTGCCGTGAACAGACCGCGTGCCGCCGCGGGCACGTGGCGGTGTTCGGATACGGCGTCCACGCTGCTGCAATTGGGGTGCATGGCCCCCCAACACCATGCGCCATCGTTGCCCGCTGCGGTCATTTCCAGCTAAACCTTGGTAGCAGGGGCGGAACCGAAGGTATACATGTCGAGCGGTCAGACCCCAGTGGATGCATTCTCCCGGCAGGTTTACGCAGATATCAATGAAATCTGGGTATCGCGAGAAAACATGCGGTCCATGTCAGCGCGCTGGCCTACCAATTGGTTCGCAAGCTGGGCCGGCCTGCGAACACCGATGGTGGAGGCGAGCGGCAATCGATACCAGAATGGGGGTTTCTTGCACGGTTCAAATTGGCGCCAGCTAATCGAGGCAAGGTCAAATATCGCGAAGCTCGTGTAACCTGATGACATAGTGGTGACACATTTACGGGAAGCGAATTGCGGTGAAGTGCGGCCAACTTGCTTGCAACAGTGTAGTTCATGACTTTTACACTATCGGCGGCGCAGCTTCATATTGGCGACGGCGAGGTAACGGCTTAGCACGACGTCATAGAGTATGGTTCGAAGTTAGATAGATGTCTGTGGGTGCAGTTCTGCTCCAACCGTTCTCCGCCGAGATCTCACGGTCTGAGGCGTCATTCCGCCGGTGACAACACCTTCTTCGCCGCGCCGGGACGCCACTTCCGCAACCGGTCGAGGTAAATGTAAACCACTGGCGTGGTGAAGAGCGTGAGGATCTGAGAGACCAGCAGCCCACCCACAATGGCATAGCCCAGAGGCTGACGGAATTCCGCGCCAGTCCCATTCATCAGGATCATCGGAATGCCACCTAGGGCGGCGCAGGCCGTCGTCATTAGGATCGGGCGCAGGCGTTGGTGTGAAGCCTCCCGTACCGCTTCCTCCGCCTCCATACCGCTTTCTCGCTCTAGCCTCAACGCCACGTCCACGATCATAATGCCATTTTTCTTCACGATGCCGATCAGAAGAATGATGGCGATAATGCCGATTACATTGAGGTCCTGGCCCGCCAGCTTGAGGGCCAGAAGCGCGCCTACGCCAGCGGAGGGCAGGGTGGAAAGAATGGTCAGGGGATGGATGAAGCTTTCATAGAGCACGCCCAGGATCACATAGACCGCGATCAGAGCGGCGGCGATCAGGACCGGCTCGTCCGATAAGGATTGTTGAAAAGCCTGGGCTGTGCCTTGGAATGAGCCAGTAAGAGTTGGGGGCGCGCCCAGGCGCGCCTGCACATCTCCCACTGCCTTGGTCGCGTCACTCAAAGCCACGCCGGGCGCGAGATTGAAGGATAACGTCACGTCTGGGAATTCGCCCTGGTGATTGACGGTGAGCATACTCGTGCCGTTGGAATCCACCTTGACGAACAGCGACAGCGGCACGGTCTTGCCGGTGGTGGGCGAGAGAATATAGAGCGAGTTGAAGATGTCCGGCGTCGCATAAAGACCCGGCGGCGCTTCGATCACCACATGATAGGCATTCTGCTGGGTGAAATATTGGGCGATCTCGTCCTGACCGATCAGCTCATAGACCGCCGCGTCAATGACGGAGGGCGATATGCCGAAGCGCATGGCTTGGGCGCGGTCGATGGTAAGATTGACCGCGCCGCCCAGGGACTGCTGGTCGGAACTCACATCCTTGAGCTGAGGCAGGGTTTGCATTGTCGCAAGCAGCTTCGGCGCCCAATCGTTGAGTTCATCGAGGTTGGAGTCCGACAGCGTATATTGATATTGCGCCTGTCCGGCCCGTCCCCCCACATTGATGTCCTGCGAGGCCTGAAGGAAGGTCTGCACGCCCACAAGTTGCGCCAGCTTGGGCCGCAGACGTGCGATGATCTGGTCGGCTGAAGTATCGCGGCCGGCATCCTTGGGTTTCAAGGCGATGAATATGTTGGCTTGGTTGGCGCTGGAGCCGCCCACGAAAATGCCGAAGCCCGCTATGCCGGGATCCTGGCCCAATACCTGGGCGACTTGCTGCACCTTCTCCCTGGTCTTCGGGAAGGATGCATCCTGGGAGGTGATCACCACGCCGCTGAGAAATCCGGTGTCCTGCTGGGGAAAGAAGCCCGTCGAGGCGGTGGCGTAAAGGATCACTGCAGCCGCGATGGTGACAAGGAACACCATCAAGGTGAGGAATTTGTGGCGCAGCACGATGTCCAGCCAGCGGGTGTAGCTTTTTTCCAGCCGATGGAATCCGTTGTCCAACGCCTTGGTGAAGCGGTTTGACGGCGGCTTGGGCTTTTTGAGGAATTGCGCGCACATCATGGGCGTCACGGTCAGGGTCAGCACCAGCGACACCAGCACCGCCGCGCTGAGCGTGATCGCGAACTCGCGCATCAAAAGCCCTACCACGCCGCCCATGAACATCAAGGGCGTGAATACCGCGATCAGGGAGATCGAGATCGAAAGAACGGTGAAGCTGATCTCGCCGGAGCCGGCCAGCGCCGCGTCCAACGGTTTCTCGCCCCGCTCGATATGCTGCCAGATCACTTCCACCATCACGATGGCGTCGTCAACCACGAAGCCGACCGCGATGGTGAGCGCCATCAGGGAAAGATTATCCAGGCTGAAATTCAGCGCGAACATCACGGCGGTGGCGCCCAACAGCGCCAGCGGAATTACCGCGCTGGGGATCAGGGTGGCGCGGATATCGAGCAGGAACAGAAAGATCACCAGTACGACCAGGGCAACCGTGATCAGCAATGTGATTTTCACATCCGACACCGAGGCGCTGATGGTCTGGGTGCGGTCCATCAGGATATTGATCTCGATCCCTGGCGGTATATTGGCCTGCAGACCCGGTAGCGCGGCCCTGATCGCGTTGACCGTGTCGATCACATTGGCGCCGGGGGCCTTGAAGATCACCAGAAGGATGCCCTGTCCCCCCTTCATGCTGGGATCGGCATTGCCCTTGCCGGGATAGATCCAGGCGCCGATCTGGTCATTCTCGACGCTGGCGAAGGCTTTTCCGATGTCCTTGATGCGCACCGGCGCGCCGTTCTGATAGCCCACCACCAGGTCGTTCCAAGGGGCGGCATCCAGAATCTGATCATTGGCATAGACTGTGAGATCGCGTTGCGGTCCTACGATCGAGCCTTTTGGCGCATTGACCGTGGCGCTGACGATCTGCTGGCGCACATTGTCGATCTGGAGCCCGCGCGCGGCGACCCTGCGCGGGTCGATCTGGATGCGCACCGCCGGCTTTTGCTGGCCCCCGATATTGACTAGGCCCACGCCGTCGATGCGCGAGACCTGCTGAGATAGGATCACATCGGCATAATTGTCTACCTGATCGAGCGGTAGTGTGTCGGACCGCAGCGATAAAATCATGATCGGCGCATCCGAGGGATTGACCTTACGGATGGTGGGCTGGGCTGGGAGGTTGGTCGGCAGCTGCGCGCTGGCGGCGTTGATCGCCGCTTGGACCTGCTCGAAATCGTCGGTGAGATTTCCGGACAATTCAAATTGCAAGGTGATGCTGGTAGATCCCAGGGCATTCACCGACGTCATTTGGGTGATCCCCGGGATCAGCGAGAATTGCCTTTCCAAAGGCGTGGCGACATTAGAGGCCATAGTCTCGGGATTGGCGCCAGGAAGCGAAGCGCTGACCTGCAAGGTGGGAAAATCCACATTGGGTAGCGACGCCACCGGCAGCAGCGAATAACCCACAACCCCCACGAGAAGGAGGCCCAGCGCCAAAAGCGTGGTGGCGACTGGACGGTGAATAAAGGGACTGGCGAGGTTCACGGATTGGTCTGCTTTTGCATGGCCGCTATCCGGACCAGCGAGCCGGCTTTCAGGATCATCTGCCCGTCGGTGACCACGACATCGCCCGGCTTGACGCCGGACTTGATCACGACGGTGTCTCCCTGGGTCCAGCCCATATTGATGGGCCGCAGGGAGACTTTTTTGTCGACGCCCACCACAAAGACATAGCTTCCATTGGGTCCCCGGTTGACCGCGGTTACGGGAATGGTGGTGACCTGGTGAAGCGTTTCGAGCGTCAGCTGGACATTGACGAACTGGCCCGGCCATAGATGGCGCTCGGCGTTGGGGAAACGAGCCTTGAGTTCGATTGTGCCGGTGGCGGGGTCGATGTGATTGTCGGCGATACTGAGCTGCCCGCTGTCTAGCAACGCGCCGCTTTCCTGGCTGAAGGCCTTGACCGCCAACGTCTGCTGAAAGCCGTGCGAAACGTCCTGAAGCTGCTGGAAATCGCCTTCGGGCACGGTGAAGGTCACCGCGATGGGCTCGATCTGGTTGATGGTGACAATGCCCGAGCCACTATTGCCGGTGCTGCTGCTTACATTGGTGGGCGCCGCGGTGGCCGGCGTGTTGCTGACCGAGCCGCCGGCGTTCACCAGATTGCCGGGGTCGACCAGCCGGACGCCGACACGGCCATCGACGGGCGAGACGATGCTGCACCATCCCACGTTGACTTGGGCGGCAGCCACCAGCCCCTCGTCCGTCTTAACCGTGCCTTCGTCCTGTTGGACTAGGGCGCGTTGTGTGTCCAGAATCTGCTTTGAGATGGCGTTGGCGGTATCCAGCGCCACATAGCGTTCAAGATCAAGCCGTGCGTTTGCAAGAAGCGCCTCATCACGCTTAAGCGTACCTTGCGTCTGGGTCAGCACGGCCAGATAGGGCGCGGGATCGATCTGGGCCAGAAGCTGGCCCTTTTTCACATCGGTTCCTTCGGTAAAATTCACGCTGAGAAGTTTTCCGCTCACCTGCGCCAGCACGGTGACATTGGTCCAGGCTTGGGCGGCCCCCAGCGCCGTGATGGAAATGGGAATATCCGCGGCGGCCGCTTTTGCCACATTAACAGGCACGGAGGGCGGTGGTGGGGGCTTGGCCGGGTGCCTTAAAACAAGCACACCCGCTACCAGAAGTACCGCCAAAGCACCCAGGCCAGCCAGAATCCAATACCGGCGCGCGCGCGCCTTGTCGTGAAACTTTCCAGGCCTGAGCGCTGAAGGGGTCAGATAATTCATTCAAATTCGCCGGATCGAAAGTTCCCCGACAGAAGAACTAGAAGCCGGCGGCTTGGGTTCCATAGCGTACAAAATGCGACAAAAGCGGGCCTTGCACGAACAATCGGTAAGCTGATTGAGGTGGGGAGGGCCTTATAGCCCACTTTTGGTTCGGTGAAATTCGCCGTGGAGCACCTACTGATGCCCAATTGTGACTGACGTTGGCATCGGGCTACTCGGTGTCGTCGCTCGCGACGGGCGGCTGGTCAACGCTGCCCGTCTTTAAATTTGCAGAAATTGCTTATGGCGTAGTGGTGGTTGCCGTCATGCTGCCAGTTGTGTTGTCGAGATCGCTATTGACTGTTGTTGGTCGAGGCGGTGCCATTGAGATTGGCGCCATTGGGGGAATAAGCGGTGGCGGCGTTCGTCCGGGCCACCGCCGCATTGTCGTTGTTCTGCGCTTTGGCATCCATCTGGGAAGCCGAGTTGCCGGAGCTGGTCAAGCTGCCGTTGGCGGCCGAGCTGTTGGTGCCATTGATGCCGGTATCGGTGGCTTCGTTTACGCCCGTCGTCATGCCATTGATACCGCCGGGGGTGGACGCGCCAATACCGGCTGTGCCGGCGGTTCCTGCTCCGCCTGCAGACGCGCCTGCGGTTGCACCAGCTGCCCCGGCCTCGCCCGCACCAGCCGCTAAAGCGGGAACGGCAAGGACCATTGTGCCACAAAGTGCCGCTGCCTGAAGAAGTGTATTTCTGGCTTTCATGGAAGTCTCCAAAATAGGGCAATGGCCAATGAAACCGGCCACCGATAGAAACAACGTCCAAACGAGGGCCCCGGTTTCGAGGCTCCGAGAAGTGCCGTGGGAACTCCCGGTTTGAGTCGGCTCGCCCCCTCGTGAACATTGAGATTGCGGTGTCGAACCCGACGGGCCGGGATCTTATTGTAGGCGTTTGAGGCGTTTCCAATTCGGTCCCGCGAGAACGTGCCGTCGTTCCGGCCGGACTTGTCGAACACGGGGTGCAGCTCAATCGTGCGCTCATCGACGAGCCAGGCGAGCATCTAGGGCCCAGACTCATAAAACGTAACTACTTGATTTGACTCTTGCATTCGCAATCGGACTTCGACGTGCGAGGCTCAAAAGCGGCTCAGTTTCAACGAATTGTCGGTTTTATGAGTTTTGGCCCTAATTGAGGACTTTCGCAGTAAGTATGTTTTGTATGCGGCTGAACTCAGCTTACCGCGAACCGATCCAATCCCAGAATCGCCTCCTCAAACAGCAGTCTCATTTGATGTTTGAGCGCGGCATGAATTTCTGTTTGGGTCTGACTTGCCGATGTCACTAGCATTACTGTCGCGCTGATGTGCGGTAGGTCGTCCAATACGTCTACTAGTGTCATTACCGCGACTTTTTTGATGGGATCGTTTGCAATTCCTTGAACCTTCAGTTGCATACTGGTGACTCCGAGGTGCGCGATTTGCGCAAGGAGATGTGACATCGCATTTCAACTTCCAGGAACGCACGGATCGCGTCCTAGTCTAAGCGAACGCGGGTTACTTCTTCGCCATAAACGAAATTGTCCCTCGGAGCTCCTTTCTGCTCTGTTCGGCGTGAAGCTCATCGTCCCGACAAATTGAAGTAGGGACCAATATTACGATGGCCGACAGATTACATCGGATGCTGCGGGCGCTGGTAGACGAGCGCCTCGCCGGTCCAAACCTCAAAACGTTTGAAATCCGGCTGCTTCATCGCATGGGCAAGTGTTTTTGCCTGCATGTCGCTTTCGCAAATCGCGGAATATTGGGAATTGAGAGCACCACTCTGGTGCAAGTAGCAGATGTCGTATACGGGCATGAAATCCTCCAAATTTGTAGTTCTTGTGGCGCTCCCTTCAGCGCGGTACCTGACTCGCAGAGTATTATCACCTATCGATTCGAAGGAAGCTCAGGTGCTGTAAATCAAATTGGTCCATTTGCGAGTAAGAGTGTGAACTGCCAAGATGAATGGGCGTCTACTGGCGCATTAACATCCACTCATACTGATCGGCTTGTCGGATTTTGCGATAACTCGCCCGCCCCTCTGTACGTTTATGGCCTACCGCCAGCTTTTCATCCGGAGTTGATTAGAGGAACGCCGTTACTCTTACTGGGCCGGCGGATGCAGTCGGTAGGCAGTTCCAGAGCGTTTCGTCATTTTGCAGGATTATTGATGCGCCTCGCTGCGCAAAATTGCTTCGTCATTGGACTTTTCGCTCTGTGATCCGGCTTAAGCGGTCAAGTTTATGCCGCTGAGATCATCAGTAGGAGTGGTCGTGCGTTGGCATTCCCAAGTCTGGGTGCCTTTGAGTGGGTGGGTCGGTGCAATCCATCCCCTATCCGCTATCGTGCGATTGCAGTGGTTCGGCGTTGCCGAAAGGGCGATCAGATGAGGTACATTTATGCCACCACCGGTTCATGACACACCACCCACGATGCAAATCGCTAGCGACGCCGCTCGTGGTGGGGTGACCGGGAACAACGTTCGCTATATCCTCGGCGTCTGCCCATATGTGTTGGGCGTAAGCCTTGCGTTGGCAGTTATAGCTGGCGTCATCCACTATTTTATACACGCCTGAGCGGGATTCATATCTATCGGCGATTGGTGCGCAAAAGTTCCGATACGAGCAGCCCGCTTTACATTGCAACCCTTTCGATAACTATCGGCAATGTGAGCTGTACTGCACAGTTGCTGAGGCGAGGGCGCGTACAATAAAGCTCAATTATTCTGATGTGCCAATGCGTCAGTTCGCGCGAATGAGGTCTCGTTCGCAGGTCTTGAAAGGACGTCGCCATGCTTTCTTTGACACCTTTTATCACCCCCTTCGTCGTTTTTTTGTGCGTCGTCTTATTCATCGCGACGGTCAGGATCGTGCGCCAATATGAGCGAGCCGTCGTGTTCACGCTCGGACGCTTCCAGGGCGTCAAGGGCCCGGGCCTCGTATTGCTGTTCCCGTTCTTTCAGGAAATGGTACGCGTGGATCTGCGGATTCAGGTCATCGAGATCCCGACGCAGGATGTGATTTCCCGCGACAACGTCTCGATGAAGGTTGACGCCGTACTCTATTTCAACGTCGTCAATCCCGAACGCGCCATCATCCAGGTTCAGCGCTATCTCGCCGCGACTTCGATGCTCGCGCAGACGACCCTGCGTGCCGTGCTGGGTCAACACGAACTCGATGAAATGCTTTCCGAGCGCAAGAAACTCAGCACGGATGTACAAAGCATTCTCGACGCGCAAACGGAAAACTGGGGCATCAAAGTCACGAATGTCGAGATACGAACTGTTGAATTGACGGAAAATATGGTGCGCGCGATTGCCAAGCAGGCTGAGGCCGAGCGGGACCGCCGAGCCAAGATCATCCATGCAGAAGCTGAATTCCAGGCGTCCCAGACCTTGGTCAACGCAGCCAAGATTCTCTCGAGCATCCCCGCCGCGATGCAACTGCGCTACCTACAGACACTTACCGAGATTGGCGCCGAGCAGAACTCCACAATCATATTCCCGATGCCTATCGACATCATCAAGCCGTTCCTGGACCTGGTCGAGAAGTCTGGGAAGCCGGCGGGCACCAATGGTGGCACACATATTCCGCTAGTGACCGATATGCCGTTGAATGCGGCAGCGCCCGTCGCGTGACGCAGGCGATTGCCGTCATGGCATGCGCCGATCCACCGGACTATGATTATGACGCTTGAACCGAGGCAAGTGTCTATGAATGGCACCGGTTCGTCGGTGCTTTGACCGTCGGTTGCTGCGTCATTTGGCGGAGCTGCACCAGCCCAGCAAGAATCCCATTTTGCCCCCTTCCAGCGCAGCATTCTCTTCCCGGAACCGTCTCCGCGAACAATGGAATTAGGGAGATGGGTGATCGTCGACGACAGTAAAGAGTGCCATCACGCCAAAGCGCGACCAGTCATGTCGTGAGGTCGTGGGCATGGACATCATGGCCGGCATGCGCGCCCAGAACATCCAGCGCTGCTTCCTCTTCATGCGGATTACGCACATTTACCCAAAGAAGTAGTCCGCCGCGTGCCAGCTGCTCCTGAACTCGCGTTACCTGATTTTGGTGTATCATCCGGCCAAGCGCTGCGCCGAGCAGGCCTCCGGCGCCGGCCGCCACCAGGACGGGCATGAGCGAACCCACGCTGATCATAGCAAGGGCGCCGACCGCAGCGAGGGCCGGGGCGGGTAGGTAATCAGCCTCAAGGCGCGAGATCCGCGAAAAGAATGTCGCGCGGGGCACGCCTGGGTCGTCTTCGACCTCTCTAACTTGCTGATAACGGTGACCAAGTTTTTGTTCCACTGTCTTCTCGGCCGCTAGAAGTGAAAAGGCGGCGCGATCGAAGCCGCGCGTTTGCAGTGCGTAAACAGCGGTATCAAGCGCGTCCACATCATCGAATACTGCGACGACTTCTCGAATGGTGTCTGGCAGCGCATTAGCTCCTGGAGTTTTGCAGGCTGTTGTACCGCGATAATAACGTAAGGGAAGATTGTAGGTCTGAGATTATGAAACCTCAGTCTTCGCGGCGATCGGTTGGTATAATCGGCATACATGACGTTACAGTTCCATCAAAACCCCATACGCCGTGGCCCCCAATGCTAGATCTGCTCAACCGAACTGAGCGTGAAGTCATCCCCGGGGGGATTTTCGCCAAGCACCAGTGTCGTGGCACTGCTGAAGTGATAAGGCGGCACGGGAAGGTTGTACGGGGCAGGAACGCCCTGAAAGACGCGGCCGGCGAGATCGTATCTCGAACCGTGACAATGGCAGAGATAGCCGCCGGGCCAACCTGGATCAAGCGCGCCTCTTTCTGGGGTGAAAGCGGGTATGCAGCCCAAATGGGTACAAACTCCCACGAGCACCAGGAACTCCGGCTTGATTGAGCGCGACCAGTTGGTGGCATAGACGGGTTGCTGCAGTTCTTGGGAAAGCGGATCCCGCAACTGGCTGAGAAGCGCAGGGTCGCGCAATGTCGCGAGAAGTGGCGGCGTACGATTGACGATGAATACGGGGCGTGACCGCCAGCGCACGACGATCTGCTGACCGGGCGCAACGCTGCTGAGATCGACCGATATTGGTCCGCCTGCAGCGAGGACGTCGGAGCTAGGTTCCATCTGATCAATGAACGGCCACGTCGCGAGTGCTGCGCCGACTGACACAAGTGCTCCTGCTGTGACGAACAGGAAATCACGGCGTTTCACTTCCAGCGGCCGATGCAGAGCCTTAAGAGGATCTAGCCTGGTATCTTGGGTCACCATTTGGCAACGCTCCTTATTTAGCTCCCAGGATTCGTGCATTCAAATCGGCCCACAGGCAAAAATCGTGCAGAATTGACCTCAGTTGTAACCTCGCTCCGCAAAGTCAAAAATTGCGATGCCGTCGGAGTTCTTAGGTCGTTCCAGAACTTCGGGGTGACGCAGTGTGCGCACTGTATCGTGATAACCGGCCTTCCAGTGATCGCGCATGCTAAGCTGGGAGAACTCATGGTCCTTTGAATCGCCTTCATAAAGCCGGGATCGATAGATCAGATGAACGATATTGTAGATTTTATGATCCGCGAATTCTTTCAGTGACGTCACACTCGCGCGATCCCCAAATTCGGGCGGCAACTCCGCAATCAGCCTGGCGACCGCATGGCGGACGCGCTGAACCCCTTCAAATCGGTCTGTGTTGTCACGTGTGCGGCTCGAGAACTGTATTTCCTTTTCGCGCGTCGCGACTTCCATGATATCGCGCGGAAATCGTCCCCGCGCACTCCATAAATCGACTTCAAATGCGAGCGTGTCCTGTCGCGGTCCGAATTGAAGCACCCATTGCAGCGGAGTATTGGAAATCAGGCCGCCATCCCAATAATGCTCGCCCTCGATCTCTATAGCAGGAAAGCCGGGGGGCAGTGCAGCGCTTGCCAGGATGTGTTCTGGTCCGATCTTGCGAGTCGTTGAATCGAAATAGGTGAAATTGCCGGTTCGTACGTTTACGGCGCCGACGCTAAGTCTAGTTTTTCCTGCATTGATGCGGTCGAAATCGACAAAGCGCTCAAGCGTCGCACCGAGCAAACTTGTATCGTAAAAGCTTGTTGCCCCAGGGTTTCCGGGCGGTTCAAAAAATGGCGGAGGAAATTGTGGTTTGAAGAAACCAGTCACGCCGAAGGTCAAGGCGGCTGCGGCACTCATTTGATTGACGAGCTTGCGGCCGGCATCGCCTCCCATTACGCCCCGTCCAAAAATGCTCAGAACGTCGAACTGGGGTATCGATGTAATATACTCCCAGAAGCCATTTAGCTTATCGATGCGAGCTTCGGGTGCATTGCCTGCGATAATCGCGGCGTTGATGGAACCAATCGAAATTCCCGCGACCCAATCCGGATAGATTTCGGTTTCGGACAATGCCTGATAAACGCCAGCTTGATACGCGCCAAGCGCGCCGCCACCTTGCAAGGTAAGTGCGATGCATTCGAACGGAGAGTGTTCCTTGATACGCGTCATTTCTTCTCGTTAAAGGCCCGTTTGCGATGATATAACGCGCGTGCCGGTCTAAATGAGCAATTGTGCACACCAGTTGAACCAGAAAGCCTTATTCTAGCATTCCACAAGTCGGATGCGTCACGTTGGCCCAGGGAGCTTTCATTCAATCGTCATGACGCTGCTGGCGGTCGCGATCCTGGCGCGATTTTGATATCGGCCTGGCTACATCCTGGACGCGTTGATCTGGATGCCAGATTAAATGCCAGACATTTTTGGGACCCGCGTCGGATAGCGCATAGGATCGGACCATGAAAAAGGGCATTGCCATATTTGTCGGCACGTTCGGTCTTATTTGCGCGATCGCAGCCGGAGCTCTTTATGTCTATTGGGATCAGGCGGTCCCAATTGTGGGAATGGTGATAAACTATGTGCGCTATCGCTCCGCGCCGGCTGGTACACTCGTCACGCAACTGGCTGCGCCTTCGGTAGGCACGAGTGTCGCGGGAGCAATTACTCTCTCTCCAATGCCGCCGCAGAGCGCTGTGGCAGGAGACTGGCCGAGCTACAACAAAACACTGATCTCGGATCGCTACGCCGGGCTTGCTCAGATCAACACGCAGAATGTCAGAAAGCTGAAGGTTCTTTGCACCTTCGACACCGGCCAGTATACCGGATTTACGTCAGGCTTAATCGAGGTGAACGGCGCGCTCATCGGCACGACAGAATACGATATCTTCTCGCTTGATCCCGCCAACTGCCATTTGAACTGGCGGACTCATGAAGAGTACAAGCCCGGCACCCTTCAAGGCGTCAATCGCGGCGCGGCTTATATGGATGGCCTATTGTTTCGCGGCACCCAAGACGGCCGCGTACTGGCCTACGATTTCAAGACCGGTAGACGCATCTGGCAAACCACGATCGCCGATCCCAAGATAGGCGAGACAGTTCCAGCCGCGCCGATCGCCTGGAACGGCCTTGTGTTCGTCGGTAACGCCGGAGGCGACGTCAAAGGTGTGAAAGGGCGCATGTATGCCCTGAATGCGAAAACCGGCAAGATCGTTTGG
>Ga0182024_10006069_pt1 | contig 26696 bp, 23 predicted proteins | sample P32metaG_FD_120480 | JGI IMG/M metagenome (GOLD analysis project Ga0182024, IMG submission 120480) | Permafrost microbial communities from Stordalen Mire, Sweden - P3-2 metaG (Illumina Assembly) | ecosystem: Environmental > Terrestrial > Soil > Wetlands > Permafrost | place: Sweden: Stordalen... | reverse complement strand
TTACATTTTTCGAGGCCTGCTCAGCGTTCACTCGCGTTACAACCTGCAGACTCGCCAAGTCGCCTTATGCGACCTTCTACACCGGAGGCTCCGACGGCTTTGTTGTCTCCACCGCCGCTCCGACTGGCTCCTCTCAACTAATGCACATGCTCCCCCTGCTTTCAGTGTTGACGATTTGCGTCGTGGCACTGAATTGCATTGAGCCGGGCAAAGCCCGCCCGGAGCGCCGTGGTCGTGCTAGGGATGCGAGCTCTTGGGTCGAAACTGCCAAAGGGTCTTTCGCCCGCGAAGGGATGAGTCCCCATTTCATGACAGAAAGATCACGAACGGGCTTTTTACAACGCTGGCGAATGACGGGCACTTGCTAAGTCGGGGCAATATTGAACCCAGGGACTCCAACCGCCGTCATGCCGCACATTCACGTATCAGATGAACCGCTTTTTGAAAACTCAACTCTGCATGTGATTCGTCTGGAAAGGCCTATCGGCGTGATCCCGGACGCCCCATTCGAATATCACTGCGTGGTAAACGTCTCGCCGCTCAGAATGTAGTGACCGTGCGTGTCCCAGGCCATGACCACCAGATGATGATTACCAGCGGTCAGCGATACGGTCTCTTCAATCGCTCCGGCTGGCGGCAGGCTTATGTTATAGAGACGTACATTGTCGACGTAAATCTGCATCGAGTAGATGATCGCGCTATCCCATCTGGCCTGGGCGGAGACCACCACCGGCGACGGAACGGTCGAACCGGCTGCGGGCGTGCAGATGTGAATAGTCTGGTCGGTAGAAGGCGGCGCGCAGGCATTGGGCTCGCCGGTTTGTCCGGTGATGATCTCCGTGTCAGGATCGGTTTCATAAGCGAAACCAACAACAGTGGTGGTCAATCCATGATCGCTCCCATTAACGCTTAATTCCGCCCAGCCATAGTGTGTTTGGCCGCCGATTTGAAACTCCAGCCCAAGGTAGTGGTTCGAGACATTAAGCCAATTACCCTCCACTCGACCACAGAAATAATTGAAAAACATCAGCAGGGTCTGATGTTCGGAGAAGCTTTGCGCAGGCCCCACCGGCTCTCCAGCCGCTAGAGCGGCGGCAAACGCGCCGGTGAGAATCACCCCGGCGCCGCTGTTGACTGGACTTACATTGGCGGAACCTTGAGGCCCACCACGATCGCCGCAGGCACCGATCCCAAAGAAAGAACCGATCCAGAAATCCTTGATTCCGTCGTGATTGAAATCGATGCCATAAGCTCCGTTGTTGGGAATGACAAAGTTAACCGGCGTATAGCTGATGCTTGCTGAAGCGGGCACGACTATCGCCGCCATCAGTGTGGCGAACAAGGTCAGCGCAGTGATGTATATTGCCAGATTCTTTTTCACGATTTCCTCCTTCAATTCTGTTTTGTTCTCTGCCTTGGTCGAATTCGCCGAGCGAGCATCAGATCCGGCCCGTCAAGCTGTACGTCGCGTACTCGGAGGTCCCCACAATCCGCTCTACCTACTCGTGCGCGAAACGGGGTGGAAACCGATCACGTGGAATGGTTTTCTTTTCAACTGCACATAACAAATGTCTTTTCATAATGGTGCCTGCATCAAAATGGGGGAGGAAGGCATGCTGCCTCCTGGTTTCTTACGTCCCGTTGGCGGGCATGATTGCTTTTTCGCCTGCTCCGGTCAACCGGAAGTCCGCCGGAATCTGTCTGAGTTTGCAACTCTCATCGCGGCAGATACTTGCAGACTCTTCTGAGCAAATTATGGCCGGGGCTTTTCAGCCGATCAGTGATACACTTCTCGCAACATCGTACGGGCGTGGGGTGCCGAAGCCGTGAAAGTGTCTCCTAGTGGCGCGTCCCGCCTGCGCTTCGGCCAGCTTGAGTTGGATCTTTCCCAGGAAAAGCTTCTCCGACGAGGCCTCCCGGTTCGCCTCGGAAACCAGCCTCTGCAGATTCTCGCCACCTTATTGGAACATCCCGGCGAAGTCGTCAGCCGTGAAGACTTGCGCGCCCGCTTGTGGCCCGACGGAACGTACGTCGACTTCGATGAGGGCCTGAATACCGCAATCAAGACCCTCCGCTACGCTCTTGGCGATACCGCCGACAACCCCACCTTCATCGAAACCATTCCACGCCGAGGCTACCGTTTCATCGCGCCGGTGCGTGCGGATCGCGTGCTGCCGTCTGGACCGCCGCCGTCGGTTGGCGAACAACAGTCGCCCCTTCTGGTAGAGCGCCGCCGCTCACCGATTGTCCTGACTTCACCACCCACAAAGCCGAGGCCACGCACCGCCTGGCTGATCGCTCTTGGGTTAGTTGTGGCTGGAGTTTGCTGGTTGGCGTATCGCCTCGCATTTCCCCCGGTTCCCCGCGTCACCCAGATCACCCGCTTAACGAACTCGGGCCATGTCGATCCCTGGGGAGGAATTGCGTCGGACGGTTCGCGCCTTTTTTTCCTCGAGCGCGATGGAGATCACTGGAATAACCGCCAGATTTCCGCAGCGGGAGGCGAAAGTGCGCCCTTTGACGCTCCGTTCAAGAACACAAAGACATTCGCAGTCTCCCCCGACCAGTCAGAGATCTTGCTGGTCCCGTTCACTTCGCGCGACTCCAACCGGCCCCTCTGGTCCATGCCCCTTGTCGGCGGCGCGCCCCGCCCCGTGGGAGACATTGTGGTGGACGGCGCGGCTTACTCCCCCGACGGAGCCAAAGTCGCTTTCACCAATCCTTCGGGCGTGTACATTGCCAATCGCGACGGCTCCGAGGTTCGCCGACTCGCGGGTTTTCATGCTTGGGGCATCGACTGGTCTCCGAACGGCGGGACCTTACGTTTCGCGGCGAATACTCCCGCTCCAGGTCCACATCTCTGGCAAGTCCGTTCCTCGGGCCGTGATCTTCATCCCTTCCTTCCCGGCTGGAACGCCTTCGACGGGCATTGGACCTCTGATGGCTCCTATTACATCTTCAGTGCTTTCAAAGACGAGCGGCAAACTCTCTGGGCGGTTCGCGAATCTTCCTGGCTGCCATGGCGGCACCCGATGCCCGTACAACTCACCTTCCCTCCCGTTGCCTATGCCACTCCTCTGCCCTCTCGCGACGGGCGCTCGATCTACGCCTACGGTGCGATCATTGGCGGAATCGACGTGGTCCACTTCGATCCCCTCACCCACCGATTTAAGCCTGTCCTGCCCGGATTATCTGTCGAGGAGGTCGCCTATTCTCCGGATCGCCAGTGGATGCTCTACAGCAATGGAAACCAGCTATGGCGCAGTCGGCCCGACGGCAGCGATCGGCGGAGACTGGTCGAGGATCCCGCCATTCCTAACATCCACGGCGCCCGTTGGAGTCCTGACTCGAAACACATTCTGTTCGAAAACAATCAGGGCGGTCTCAGGGGCACAATCTATCTGGTTTCGGCCGACGGCGGTCGTCCCCAACTTTTGCTCGCTCCCGATGCCTCCGCGTTCTGGCCGGATTTATCGCACGACGGAAAGACTGTGCTCTTCACTTCGAAGCAAGGAGTGGGAGCGACCTCAGAACAGGGTTTATACCTCTTCGACCTCGAGCAGCGACAACCCACGATGATTCCCGGCTCGGGCGGACGGATCTCTGGGCGCTGGTCACCTGACGGCCATTTCTTGGCGGCTGTATCAATAGATCAGTCCGCCATCACGCTCTTAGACCTCGGGACGCACCGCTGGACTCAGATCGCCCGCGGCGCAGCAATTTCATCTCCCGTTTGGTCTGCAGATTCCGTGCTCTATTTTCAGGATATTCTGGCACCCGGAGAACCTGTTTACCGCTTCCGGCCCGGCAACGCTGTTGTGCAGCGCGCCTATTCGTTCGAAGACATCTTGCTGGCGGGCGTTATGCGCTGCGCTTTTTGGGGTTTCGCTGCGGATGGTTCCTTGCTCGTCCAGGTCAACCGCGGCGGCGGAGACATCTACGCGCTGACCGTTAATCTTCCCTAGCGGGGAAACGCTAAGGGTGCGGACCCATCGCGCGGCCCGCCTCCCTCGCCCCCGTTCTCCCCAGACCGCTCATCACCACACCTTGCTCCGCACTCGCCCCCGCCCGCATTTGACGCGGGTGAAACGCATGTCACCTAGCTCTGAGCCGCATGAATACAGGGGATTTCACAACACGCAAAACGAGGGTGTGTACATCGTTGCAGCACACACACACTATCCCCAGCAGGGTTTGACCCTCGGCTTACAAGCCCTTAAACTGAATAATGTTCTCCGCCATCTTCATTTGAATAGGCTTTGAGTGGCCATCCTGCGGGAGGGATTCCTGAGTCGTTTCCTGGGTTGTAGGCTTCGAGGTTTGATGGTGGCGGTCTGGTTGGCGCTGCTGGCGCCGCTGTGTGCCGCGGCGGACAACAATAATCGCATCACGCTGGATACGAGCGAGACCCTGTTCGCCGTGCTGACGGCCATGAATACTTGTGGCTACAACGTCGACTTGAACATTTCCGACGCGCAGCGGCTTAACATTCGGGCCGAAGTGGAGAGGAATCTCCGGAACTCGGAGGATGCCCAGACGGCCATGAACGCGATGTGCGACTGGTACCTGGCACACCAGGCGAAGGATTCGGCGCATGATCTGTCGCAGTATGTATCGCTGGCCCTCTATCTGCAGGGGCCCCCGCATTTTCTTCCGCGCGTGAAGGAGGAGGACATGCCTCCGGATGCTGTTAGCATCGCGGCCTTCGGCGCCCAGTTGGAGAAGTTCTATGACCTGGCCCATTTGCATTCGATCTGGGAGCGGCATCGGGCGAATTATGCCGCGTTGATCGAGCGCTATCACGTACCCCTGGCCAAGATGGTGTTCGACACCGATATCTATCTGAAACTGCAGTCGGGGGGATATCTGGGGCGCTCGTTCACGATTTTCCTGGATTTCATGGGTGATCCCAATGAGGCCAATGCTCGCAATTACGGCGCCGACTACTACGTGGTGCTGTTTCCGTCGCCGGATCCGAACTCGGTCGATCCGCTGAAGATGCCCCAGATCCGGCATACCTACCTGCACTACCTGCTCGATCCGATGGCGGAAAAGCATTTTACTTCGATCAAGCGAATCGAACCGTTGCTGCAGTCGGTGAAGCGGGCGCCGCTGGAAGAAAACTTCAAGAGAGATATTTCGCTGCTGGTGACCGAGTGCCTGGTGCGGGCGATTGAGATTCGAACTACCGGCACCAAGCAAACGGCGGAGGCGATGCGCCTGCAGGCCGTGGATGACGCGGTGAAACAGGGGTACATCCTGACGCGGTATTTCTATACTTCGCTGCTGGCCTTCGAAAAAGATCCGGCGGGGCTGCGGAGCGCGTATTCGGCGATGCTCGACAATATCGACGTGAAGGCGCAGCAGAAAGCGGCGAACGAGGTGCAGTTTGCCAGCGTCTCCGCGCCGGAGTTGGTGCAACTGTCGCGCATGGAGGACCGGCGCATGCTGGTCACGGCCGAAAAAAGACTCGCGGCGAACGATCCCAAGGGCGCTCAGGACTTGGCGCAGCAGGCTTTGGACAGGAAGATCGGGGATCAGGGGCGGGCGCTGTTCATCCTGGCGCAAGTAGCAGTCGCCAACAAGAATCGCGAAGGGGCGCTGGAGAATTTTCAGAAGGCGATCCAGGCCACCAAAGATCCCAAGGTGGTCGCGTGGTCGCACGTCTACCTGGGCAGGATTCTGGATATGAAAGAGGATCGGGAGGCGGCGATGAACGAATATCGCGCGGCCTTGACGGTGGGGGGCGAACTGCCGGAGGTAAAGGCGGCCGCGGAGCGCGGACTGCAACAGGCGTACGAGCCTCCGGCGAAGCCGCAGTGAGGCGCAATCAGAGATCAGCCGTCAGCTGTCAACCCTCAGTAAACTCGGCTGAGGTTCTACGTGGCTACGATAGAATGCACGGTTGTAGACTTCGCGGGTCGATTTGAAATCAGAAAAGTTGGAGTTTGAGGAGAAGGCATGAAGCGAGCAGCGATCATGATCGCAGTGCTGGGCGCAGTGTTGGGAATGTGCGCCTGGAGTTTCGGTCAGAGTACCGACAAAACGGCGGCGCAGAATCCGCCGGCAGGGCAGGCTGCGCAGCCCGCGCGACCTGCGGGACAAGCGGCCGCGCCCGCGGGGAAGCGTCCACCCAAAGCGAACAGTCAAGAGGAATTCGCCGCCTACAAGACGGCTGCGGCGTTGACCGATGCGCCCGCGCTCGAAAAGGCGTCGGACGACTTCGCTGTGAAATATCCAGACAGCGAGTTGCGACCCTTGCTCTACCGGTCGGCCATGCAGCGCTATCAGCTGGCCAACAATGCCGACAAGATGTTGGAGATGGGCAAGAAGGTCCTGGCGATTGACCCTGACGATCCCGAAGCACTGGTGGGCGTTGCCCAAGTGATGGCGGAACGAACGCGCGACACGGATCTGGATCGCGACCAGCGGCTTGCCGAAGCCAGAAAAGACGCCGAGCGGGCGTTGCTGACGGTCGAAACCGACATTCCGACTTCAGGTTATCCACCGGAACAGTTGACTGCGTATAAAGCCTTCTTGCGATCAGAGGCCTATGCCGTTTTGGGAAAGCTGTCGTCCGACGCCAAGAACTGGCCGGATGCGGAGACCAGTCTACGGAAGTCGATCGACGCATTTCCGCAGCAAGTGGACTCCATTGCGGTACTGCGATTGGCGGTCGCGCTCGACATGCAGAACAAGCTTCCAGAGGCCTTGAAGTACGCCGATCAGGCCGTGGAACTTACCAAGGACCGGCCAGACTCGGGTGCTGGCAAAGCAGCACGCGATGAAAAAGATCGCCTCACCAAGCTGAGCGTGGGCACGGCGCCGGGGCCGACCGCGACGCCCCCGAAGAACTAGATTGCGAACGGCTCGGATATTTTCGTCCACTACGCCTTTGTATGAAGGAACGGGAAATCACGGCGCTGGAGCAGGGGCTGGGCTACCATTTCCGGCGGCGCGCCGTCATTGAGCAGGCGGTCACGCACAGTTCGCAGGCGCGGGAACAGGAAGCACAACAGGCGGGCGAGAGTAAGTACAAGGTCAGCGACAACGAGCAGCTGGAATTTCTGGGAGATGCGGTGCTGCAGCTCGTCACGAGCGAAGAACTGTTCCAGCGCTTCCCACAATTTCGGGAAGGGGAGCTTTCGAAGTTGCGCGCGCACCTGGTCAGTGAGCGGCATTTGATTCGAGTGGCGCAGCAACTGGAATTGGGCCACTACCTGCGGCTCGGGCGAGGCGAGGAAAAAAGCGGGGGGCGGGGCAAGACCGCGTTGCTGGTGGACGCGCTCGAGGCAATTCTGGCGGCGATTTATCTGGATGGCGGGCTGGACGTCGCGCGCGATTTTGTTCTGCGCAATGTGATTGCGCCGGAACTGGAGCGCATGGAGCGTGGAGGCGGCACGCTGCCGGTTACGGATTTTAAATCCGCTTTGCAGGAAGCGGTGCAGAGCCTGGGTCTGCCCCAACCCACGTACGCTCTGGTGGAGGAGGCGGGTCCGGAGCACAGCAAGACCTTTACGGTCGAGGCCCGTCTACACACGAAGAACGGCAAAGACGCAGAGTTTGTGGGACGCGCTCAGGGTACGACGAAGAAAACCGCAGAGCAGGATGCTGCCCGGCAACTACTGACGTTCCTGGCTTCCCGCCCGAAAGCCGTGGAAGCGAAAGCGGCTGCGCGAGCCTCGCAGTCGATCGATAAGTAGACGATGCATAAGTAGACTTCATGGATTTGTCAAACCAGCCCATTGCTTCGCCAGACCGCCCTCTGGTTGCGCCTGACAGGCCTATCGTTTCGCCAGGCGTTAATGTCGCATCGCCGAACCTCCCTGTCGCTGCAGCGCACCGCCGCGTTGTAACCACGCTCGGCGCCGACCTGATCAGCTCGCTGCAGTCGTTGCTGGGTACGGTGGTAATTGCCATCTTCGTGATCACCTTCATTGTGCAGGCCTTCCAGATTCCTTCCGAATCCATGGAGAATACGCTGCTGGTCGGCGATTACCTGCTGGTGAACAAGCTCTGTTATGGGGGACACGGGCTGGGCGACCACCTGATGCCGTACGAGAAGATCGCGCGCGGAGATATCATCGTGTTTCACTATCCGGTGGACCCGACACAGCACTTCGTAAAGCGCGTGATCGGAGTTCCGGGAGACCACCTGCGTTTGGTGAACAAGAAGGTCTGGATCAACGGCAGGCCTCTGGACGAACCCTACGTGCGATTTCTGGAACCGCCCAATAATATGTTTCGCGATAATTTCCCGCGCACCGACATCCCAGCCTTTGGCTTGGAAGGCAAGTGGTGGTTGGAGATGCGGAAACTGGTGGACGACGGCCAGTTGATTGTTCCGCAAGGCCACTACTTCGTGCTGGGCGACAACCGCGACGACAGCCAGGACAGCCGCTATTGGGGGTTCGTGCCGCGGGAGAATATTATCGGAAAACCGCTGGTCATTTACTGGTCGGTGCGGGACTGGGATAGGAATCCCTCGGCTTCCATCCAAGGCAGGCTGCATCACCTGGCCTATGCGATCACTCACATCTTTCAGATCACGCGCTGGAATCGCACCCTCCGGCTGGTACACTGAGTACTTCCACCGGCGGGCGAATCTGGCCCCGAGATTCAGTTCAGCTGCAAACTTAAAGTGATTACAGAAAAAAAATTGCCGAAGAAGGAAGTAATCGTAGAAGACGACGTCACGGAAGAGAAGCCCAAGGAATCTACAATCGAGTTTCTCTCCTCGCTGGCCGCCGTGTTGGTCACCGGGCTATTCATCATCACCTTCGTGGTTCAGGCGTTTGAGATTCCATCCAGTTCGATGGAGAACACGCTGCTCATCGGCGACCACGTTTTCGTGAACCGCATCCAGTTTGCTCCCAGGAGTTCCTGGGTGGGGCCGCTGCTTCCCTATCGGGACGTGCGTTTTCGAGACATCGTGGTATTTCTGTCCCCGGCGGAGCCGGGCCTTTACGTAGTGAAAAGAATTATCGGGCTACCCGGAGACCGCATCCACCTCCGGAACGGCGTCGTGTATCGCAACGGCGAGGCCTTGGACGAACCTTATGTAGACCACGACCGGGACACGACCGATCCTTACCGAAATGATTTTCCCTCGGTGGCCCCCAACGATGATCCCAATGTATTTCCCAACTGGATGGTGGATTTGCAGTCCTATATCCACGGCGACGACATCGTAGTTCCGCCGAACCACTACTTTGCCATGGGCGACCATCGCGGCGTGAGCCTCGACAGCCGCTACTGGGGATTCATTCCCAAGGAAAACATCATCGGGCGCCCCATGTTTATCTATTGGTCGTTTGAGACGCCGGACGATCAATATCGCAAGACCGCTTGGGGGGATCGCGTTTTGTTTCTGGGCAAGGTTGTCCTGCATTTTTTCGATGAGACTCGATGGAAGCGTACGCTCCAGTTCGTAAGATGAACATGAGGTCCGTCGAAGCTCCAGTAAGGCTGCGGTGAAGCTCCTCTCCTCCAAGCGGCGATTGGTTGTGGCGGCAGCATTGATCCTGCTGCTGCTTTTTCTTCTCCGCCCCGGCGCCTCCCATTTGAAATTGCGCATTATTTCCTCCATCAGTTCGGCACTCGGCCGTCCCGTGGACATCGGTTCGGTTCACTTGCGATTGCTGCCGCGCCCTGGATTCGATCTCGAAAACCTGGTGGTATACGACGATCCGGCGTTCGGAGCCGAACCCATGCTGCGGGCCAGCGAAGTGACGGCGGATCTTCGTTTGATTTCCTTGCTCCGCGGGCGCATGGAAATCGCGCGCTTGGACCTGACTGAGCCCAGTCTGAATCTGGTACACGCGGAGAGCGGACGCTGGAACCTGGAAGCACTGCTCGAACGCACCGCACACATCCCGCTGGCGCCGACGGGAAAAGCGAAGTCCGAACCCCGTCCCGGATTTCCTTACATTCAAGCCACCTCGGCCCGAATCAATTTCAAAAGCGGTCCAGAGAAAAAACCTTATGCCCTGACCAACGCGGATTTTTCCCTGTGGCAGGATTCGGAGAATAGCTGGGGCGTGCGGTTGAAGGCGCAACCCTTCCGCACCGACTTGAATTTGAACGATATGGGCCTTCTGCAACTGAGCGGCACCTGGCAGCGTGCCGACGCTCTGCGCGATACGCCGCTGCATCTCAGCCTGGAGTGGAACCGCGCGCAACTCGGGCAGTTCACGAAATTCTTCACCGGGAACGACCAAGGCTGGCGAGGAGAAGTTCTACTCGATGTGACGCTGGCGGGAACTCCGGCGGAGCTGCAGATTACCAGCAACGGTTCGCTTCAGGATTTTCGGCGGTACGACATTGCGACCGGCAAAGCCTTGCGCCTGGGCGCCCACTGCACCGGGGAATACACTTCGCTCGATCACGCGTTTCATGAGCTTCTATGCAGCTCTCCAGTGGGAAGTGGGCTCCTCACGTTGACGGGGAACATGGGCCTTCCCGGAAGTCAAGACTATGGTCTCGTGCTCAACGCGGAGAACCTGCCCGCGAGCGCGGTGGCGATGCTGGCGCAGAGGGCAAAAAGCAATCTACCCGAGGATCTGGTTGCCGGCGGAACGCTGCGCGGGAGTCTCCGAATCGAGCAAAAGGCCGGCACTCCAGCGGCGCCTCAATTCGACGGAAGGGGAGAGATTGCCGGTTTTCGTCTGGCCTCGCCTGCGAATAAAGCAGAGATCGAGGCGGCGACGGTTCCGTTTCTTTTGACGGCCCGCGATTCGTCGGGAAGCGATTCGCGCCGAGGGCAGACGATTCACAGAAGCGCATCGGCGATTTGGTTTCCGGATGGTCCGCACGTGGAGTTCGGACCTTTCCCGGTCGCGATTGGTCCCTTCTCGCCTTCGACCGCCCGAGGATGGATCAGCCGCAGGGGTTACAACCTTTCGGTTGTCGGAGAAGCCGAGATTCCGAAGGCTTTGCGCGTGGCGCGAATGTTCGGCCTCGCGGCGTTGCAGTCGGCCACTACGGAAGGCACGGCGCAGGTTGATCTGCAAATCGCCGGATCGTGGGCGGGGCGCAGCAATGGCACCGCATCCGCCTTCATCGCCCCGCAAGTGACCGGGATGGCGAAGTTGCGCAACGTCCGCATCGCACTTCGTGGCATGGGCGGTCCAATCGAGATTTCGTCGGCGGACATGCAGCTTTTGCCCGGCGAGGTCCGCGTTGAAAATTTGAACGCAACCGCCGCCGACGCATCGTGGACGGGTTCGCTCGCCATGCCGCGCGGTTGTGGAACTCCCGGCGCATGTCAGGTTAAGTTCGTGCTCAACGCAGATCAGATTGCACTCGGTGAACTGAATGAGTGGGTGAGTCCCAGCCTCGTGGAGCGGCCCTGGTATCTCGTTCTGGAGCCGAATGCGAAATCAGGTCCGTCGTTCCTGGCCAAGGTGCGCGCCTCCGGGGAACTGACCGTCGATCGGTTGCAGGTGCAAAGAGTGGAAGCAACCAGTGTTTCCGCCAAGGTAAGCCTCGACAGCGGCAAACTGCAGATCTTGGAGTTGAATGCGGATTTTCTCGGCGGCCAGCATCGCGGCGAATGGCAGGCCGACTTCAGCGTGAAGCCGGCAGTTTGCAAAGGCAGCGGGAGATTGACCGGAATTTCGCTGACCGACCTTGCGGATGCGATGAAAGACGCCTGGATCGCCGGAACTGCGAACACCAGTTACGAGGTGAAGGGACCATGCCCGGCGGAGTTCTGGACGTCTTTCTGGGCCTCGGCCGAAGGCACGCTGCAGTTTGATATGAGGGATGGAACCTTGCCACACCTCTCGCTCGCAGACGATGCGGACCCGTTCAACGTTACGCGGTTCGTGGGCCAGGCGCGATTGCACGCAGGCAAGATCGAGATGAAAGATGCCAAGCTGGACTCTCCGACTGGAAAGTTTCTGTTGAGCGGTACAGCGTCTCTGAAACGCGAACTTGATTTCAAGCTGGCGGCAAGGCCGAATGGCCCCGCGTCCGCGGGCTATACAATCACCGGGACGGTGGCTGATCCGCGCGTGATTCGATCATCGAGTGCAGAGACCCAGGCGCGTCTGAAGGCTGAACCTCCGAAATAAATCTACGGCACATATCCCGCCCCGCGTAGCACCTTCCCCGGCAGCGCCCCAGTCATCTTCCCCTGATCGATCACTGGCACCCCATTGACCAGCACGTACTCCATCCCTTCGGAAAGCTGATTGGGATTGTCAAACGTAGCTCGATCCCGCACGGTAGCGGGATCGACGATCACCACGTCAGCCCACATGCCCGCTTTGAGCACGCCGCGATCCGTCAGGCGCATACGTTGCGCGGGTAGCGCAGAGAACTTGCGGATGGCATCTTCCAACGTCAAAACCTTTTCTTCGCGAACATATTTGGCCAAAATGCGCGGGAACGTTCCGTAGGCCCGCGGATGAGGATGCGCCTGCCCAAGAATTCCTTCGGGCGAAGTCCCTTCGGAATCGTTGTCGATAGCGACCCACGGCTGTTGCAATGCCAACGTCACATCCGGTTGCGACATGGCGAAGACCGCAACCCCGGTGGAAGGATCCTGAATGAGAAAGTCGAAGAGCGCATCCATCGGATCCTTGTTCCACAACTTTGCGATCTCTGACAGGCGCTTGCCCTGCAGCGGCAGCAAGTCAGGATTCTCGACCGCCCCGATCATGACGGCATCAGGGCCAGGAATCTCTTGCCATTCGTTATCCCAGTCTTTGGACGCAGTGAGCATGTCCTTGCGAATTTTTTCGCGCGGGACCGGATCCTTCAGCCGCTCCACCAGTCTTGCCGTGCCGCCATCGTGCGCCCACGGCGGAATAAAAGCGGAAAAATCGTTGTACCACGCGGTATAGGCATAGGTGTCGGCGTTTACATCGGCTCCGGCGGCGCGTGCGGCATTGATCTTGGCGACAACCTCCGGCATGCGTCCCCAGTTGTTCTTGCCCGCGACCTTAATGTGCCAAATCTCCACCGGAATATGAGCTTCGCGGCCGATGCGCAGCGTTTCATCGATCGCCTCCAGAACAGAGTCGCCCTCGTTGCGCATGTGGGTCGAGTAAATGCCGCCGACCTTGCCGGCCTCGGTGGCGAGCGCGATCAGTTCCTCCGTTTTGGCATAGGGCGCGGGCGGATACTGGAGCGCAGTCGAGACGCCCACCGCGCCGTCTTTCATCGCTTCGCGCACCAGTGTCCGCATCTGGCCCAACTGTGCCGGAGTGGGCTGCTTGTCGTCATCGCCCAGTACCATGCGGCGGACTTGCGTCGCGCCCACGTAACTCGCGAGGTTGATCCCCATACCCTGCTTTTCCAGCCGCACGAAATATTCACGGAAGGTGCGCCAGTCAGGAGTGATCTTGAAATGCTGGTAGCCGCTACGGTCCGACTGAATGATCGCGTCATTGAGCGGAGCAATCGAATTGCCTTCGCCCGTGATTTCGGAAGTGATCCCCTGATAAATCTTCGAGGGCAGCCGCGGGTCGACCAGAATCGTGAGTTCCGATTGCCCGAGCATGTCGATGAACCCCGGCGCGACGACCTTGCCAGCCGCGTCAATCGTGCGCGTGCGCGGCGCGGCGGCCAGATTGCCAATGGCTGCGATCTTTCCGTCCCGGATGCCCACGTCTCCGGAATACCACGGAGAACCGGTGCCGTCGATGATGTGGCCGTGGGTGATGACCAGATCGAAGGCCGGTGTCTGAGCAGGCAGGGGAACCGCTGCGAACAGCAGGAGGAAACTCGATAGCACAACGAAAATGGATCGAAATGAAATCAGGACTTTCACGGTTTTCTGCCTCTTAGAGCGAGTTCATTGCTGGTCATACGAATTGGCCTCCGGGGCTAAAGAGTGTGCGTGAGAACTGAATTCCGGGGAAAGAGGTGGAACGAAACCATCAGATCCAGCCCCGAAGGGGCGGCATTTATTAGCCCCGGAAGTAACTCCGGGGTGCCCGTGGGACAGTCGAAAGAGTCCCGCGGGACGGTACTGGTTCCCACGCACACTCTAAAGCCCAGACATTTTTGTCGCTCCTACGGCACGACTGAAGTCGTGCCCTTCCCGATCATTTTAGAGCCCTTGCGGACTGTGGCGGCGCCGGCTCCGAGCGCAATCCAAATTCCCAGGGCCAGCCATTCGTAAATCGTGAAATGGCCAGGGACGAGTGGGATCACTTTCATCAGAGCCATTGCAATTCCCACTGCCAATCCGAACCACGCCACAGCGCGCTCGGCGCCCGACAGCGCAATCACGGCAGGCCTCGCGCGCGCGAGCGCCAGGCATGCCGCACAGGCTGCCGACCATCCAATCGCGCAGGCTACCGATCCCACCTCGGTGATCGGAACGAGGATCGCGTCCCCTAGCAGCATACCAGCGGCGGTGGCGAGGCCCACGCACAGAACCGCGGCCGACGGGGTCTGGTAAACCGCGTGGATCGTTCCAACGCGCGAGTCCACCATCCCACGGCGTCCCAGGGCAAAAAGCAAGCGGCTGGCAGCCACGAAATTTCCGTTGAAACATTTGAACAGCGACAATAAAGCAGCGGCTAGGATAACGTTCACAATCCATCGCGAACCGAGCGCCTGCTGGAACGCTACTGCCGTCATGAATTTTTCGCCGGTCAGTTTCCGCCACGGGGCCACAAATGCGACCGCCGCGACAATGCTCGCGTAGAAAAGAATCCCAATGAAGATTGCCATCCAGATGGCGCGAAAGAAGCCTCGAGCGCGAAAGTCCGGGCTGGCTTCTTCGGCGGCCTTCCCCACCGACTCGAAGCCAGTCATGAAATAAGGCACGACCTGAATCACCAGAAGAATCGAAATCAACGGAGTGTGCGTGAACAACGGCTGAATGTTGGCAGCCGAGCCGCGGCTCACGCCAAGACCCACAAAGACGATAAACAGAGCCAGCGTTCCGAAGCTGGTCCAATTCTGAAACGTGGCGCTGAGGCGAATGCCGCGATAGTTCAACAACGTCAGCAGCGCGGTCAGAGACAGCCCGATGATGAGGTGCGGCAGGTATACCGGGCGCCCCGCGATACGATACAGTTCCACGGAATCAAGACCGGGAACGATGTAGCCGGCGATGCGCCCGACGGCGACGGCCTCCCACGGGCACACGATGAAATAAGCCAGAGTCATCATCCATCCGGTGGCGAAACTGATGGGCCGCGAAAAGACGGCGGTGTAGGCGATTTCTCCTGCCGCGTCCGGCATCGCGACCACCAACTTGCCATACACCCATCCGATGGGAAGCAAGAGCGCGCCGCCGATCACGAAGCCGAGCAGTGCCCCCAGCGCGCCTCCGCGCAGCAGCCAATCATCCATGATGACCAGCCACCCGACTCCCACCATGGTTCCCCAACCCAGAGTGAAGTAATCGGTGGCGCGAAGCTGGCGGGCAAGAGTATTCACGAAGTCTAGGTATTCAATGAGAGGAGCGCCGCGAATTATAAAGCATCAGCGTTGAGTCCTCGGCTTCCGGCTTCCGCCATTCGGCATGTTAGTATCGAATTCAACCCTGCATGACACTTCAACACTTGCTCCGTACAGTCATCTGCAAGTCTTCCGGCCGCGTTTCGGGCTACGGAAGAACTTCGAATTCCTCCGTATCCTCTGTGGTTATGCTTGTTTTTTCGTAGGCAAATGACCCCTCCCTCCAAATCTCGCAAGCGCGTGCTCAGTGGCATGCGCTCGACCGGCAAACTGCACCTGGGCAACTACGTGGGCGCGCTGCAAAACTGGGTCCGCATGCAGGACGAGTACGAATGCTTTTTCTGCGTGGCCGACTGGCATGCGCTCACCACCGACTACGCCGACACCTCGCGTGTGAAAGAAAATTCTCTCGAGGTTGTGCTCGACTGGCTGGCCGCCGGCCTCGATCCGGAGAAGTCGGTAATCTTCATTCAATCGCATGTTCCCGCGCACGCCGAGTTGCACCTGCTGTTTTCCATGATCACGCCCCTGGGCTGGCTGGAACGGGTGCCTACGTATAAAGAGCAGCGGGAAAATATCAAAGACAAGGATCTCGGGACCTACGGATTTTTGGGATACCCCGTGCTGCAGTCGGCGGACATTCTGATTTACAAGGCCGACTGCGTCCCCGTGGGTGAAGATCAAGTGGCGCACGTCGAACTGACGCGCGAGATTGCCCGCCGCTTCAACGGATTCTATGGCGCGCGGAAGCAAGTGTTTCCCGAGCCGCAAGCATTGCTGACTCCCGCGGCAAAGCTACCAGGCACCGACGGACGCAAGATGTCGAAGTCGTACGGCAACACAGTGATGCTCACTGATCCCGAACCGGTGGTGCGCCAGAAGCTGAAGACGATGGTCACCGATCCGGCGCGCGTGCGGCGCACGGACCCAGGAAATCCCGATGTGTGTCCCGTGGGCGATCTCCACAAAATCTTCAGCGACAAAGCCACAATGGCTAAAGTGAACGAAGGCTGCCGCTCGGCCAGCATCGGTTGTATCGAGTGCAAAGGTTGGGCCGCCGATGCCCTGGTCAAGCTCCTGAATCCCATGCAGCAACGCCGCAAGAAATTCGAGGAGAATCCGCGCCGCGCCTGGGATATTCTGGAAGCTGGCACGGAACGGGCGCGCCAGGCCGCAGGCGAAACGATGAAAGATGTCCGCGCCGCGATGGGCATGTCGCTGGAATACGAAGCGCTGACGTCGAAGGAAACGAAATAATTCAGATGACGGAAAATGCAAAACTCGTTTCAGCGGATGAGTCGCGAGAGACAGCGTCTCCAACGATCGTTGCGGTCCAGTCTGCGACGAAGCCGGGGCAGAATGCGCAGAAGAAGGAAGAAAGCGATTCCCCATTCGCCGTCGCGGTTACCGACGTCTACGAAGGCCCCCTCGATCTGCTGCTGGATCTGATCCGCAAGCAGGACATCGACATTTATGACATCCCCATCGCGCGCATCACGTCGCAGTATCTGGCCTACGTCGAAAAGATTCGCGAACTCGATGTGAACGTGGCCGCCGATTTTATTTACATGGCCGCGGTACTGATCCACATCAAGTCGAAGATGCTGCTGCCACGCGATCCCGATGCAGCGACGGAGGACCAGGAGGATCCGCGCAACGAACTGGTCAACCGCCTCCTGGAGCACGAAAAGTTCAAGTCAGCCGCGCAGATGCTTTTGCAGAAGCAGCAGATCGAAGATGCGGTTCTCTCCAATCCCTCGCTGAAGGAATTCATGGAGGCGGAAGGCACCGAGCCCGAATTTGCCGCTGACGTGATCGACCTGGTCAAGACATTTCAGCAAGTGCTGGAGCGAGTGCGAACCCGCCCAGTACTCAACGTCGACGAAGAAACGGTGACGGTGGGCCACATGATCGATTACCTGCGGCGCCGGCTCTCGCTGGAAGAGCGGCCGATAAGGCTGAAGCAACTCCTCATGCGGATTCCGTCGCGGCCCGCCCTAGTGTGCATGTTCCTGGCGCTGCTCGAAATGGTGCGCCTGCAAGCGATCCAGGTGCGCCAGGAGAAAATGTTCGGCGAGATCGCAATCCGCAAGCACACGCACTTCGATGAGATCATGAACGAGCAGTCCGCCGTGCGCGACGACTGGAGATGAAATGGCAGTTACCAGTAAAACCCGGTGTTAACTGACAACTGACAACTGGCAACCGACAACTGATTCTATGTCCCTCAAAGCCCAACTCGAAGCCATCATTTATGCAGCGGAGACGCCCATCACGCTGGAGCAGATGACCCAACTCGTGAAGGAGACGGTCATCGCCGAAGGAGCGGCGGACGAGGCTGAGATGAAGTCGCGCGTCCGCTCGTCTCTGGAAGAACTTGTCGGAGAATACAGCGCACCCAATCACGGCATCGAGATCCGCCAGGTCGCGGGCGGATACCGCATGTCCACCAAGCCCGAGCAGCACGAAGTAGTCCGCGCCTTCGCGAAAAGTTTGAAGCCCCCAATCCGGCTCTCCCTGCCGGCGCTGGAAACTTTGGCTGTGATCGCCTACAAGCAGCCCGTTACCGTACCCGAAATTAACGACATCCGCGGCGTCGACTCCGGCGGCGTGATCGGAACGCTCCTCGATCGCAAGCTGATCACCACTGCAGGCCGCAAGCAGGTCATCGGCCGTCCCATTCTTTACAAGACGACGAAAGAATTCCTCATGCGCTTTGGCCTGAAAGATGTGAACGAATTGCCCAGCATGGAGGAATTCGAGAAGTTGGTGGCGGAATCTTTCCAGTCGGAGTTGATTCCCGCAGAGAGTGCAGCATCGTCAACCGACGTGACCCACCCCGCCGAGAGCGAGTCGCCCGAGGCGGAACCGGGAAGCGAGAGCGTTCCGGAAGCGGAGAAGGCCGGCTAACGACTTAGCCGCGAAGCGGCGTAAGAATGCAGCCCACGGCGCAAGCCGTGGGTGTGACGTAAAAGATGAGCGAGCCCCAGAGGGGCGAAAGAATGGTTCGCACGTACACGTCGATCGAAATCATTTTCACCCTCGCGGGAACTCGGAATTCATTATGCCGCTGGAACGCCTGCAAAAAATTATCGCTGCTGCCGGAGTTGCTTCTCGCCGCAAGGCCGAGGAACTGATCTCGTCAGGCCACGTCCAGGTCAACGGCACGGTCGTCACCGAACTCGGTAGCAAAGCCGATCCAGAAACCGACCACGTGCGCGTGAACGGAAAGCTTCTTCACGGCGCGCAGCGCCACGTCTACCTCCTGCTCAATAAGCCCAAGGGCTTCGTCACCACGATGAGCGATCCCGAAAAGCGTCCCACCGTCATGGATCTGATTCGCGGCGTCAAAGGCCGCGTCTATCCCATCGGACGTCTGGACTACGCCAGCGAAGGCTTGCTGCTGCTGACCAACGACGGCGAGCTCGCGCACAGCCTCATGAAAGCGGCCTCGCACGTGGCCAAGACTTACGTCGTCAAAGTCGCGGGCACGCCCAAAGAAGAAGCCATCGCCAAGTTGCGCGCAGGAGTTTCCATCGCTACCGACGACGGCAAGCGCGTAAAGACCGGCCCGGCTTTAGTCCGCGTAGTCAAAGAAGCTGCCAATCCGTGGTACGAGATTACCCTGATCGAGGGGCGCAATCGCCAGATTCGGCGCATGTTTGAGGCGGTAGGCCATCACGTGGAAAAAATCAAGCGCGTAAAGTATGGACCTCTAACGCTCGATGTTCCGCCGGGAAAGTTTCGATCGCTCACATTGAAAGAAGTGGAACGATTGAAATCCGCTAGCAAAACCAGCGCGAGTAAGAAATCCACGTCATGATGTGCGGGATCATGAGTCGATTTTTTGATCTGGTTTCAAAACCGGCGCGCGACATGGCCGGCTACTTTCCGACCTCGACGCCGAGCCAGGCGCCCGCGGAAGCTGAACCGCAGCTCATCAAGCTCGACTCCAACGAGAATCCTTTTGGTCCGTCGCCGCGGGCAATCGAGGCCATGCAGTCGGCGCTGGCTGCCGCGAATTTCTATCCTGACGACGACTGCGCAGAGTTGCGTCGCAAGCTGGCCGTCTACCACGCCGTGTCGACCGATCAAGTTCTAGTGACCGCTGGTTCCACAGAGATGTTGGCGTTGCTGTGCCAGACGATGCTCGCTCCCGGCCTGAATGCCGTGACCAGCGAACGCTCATTCATCATTTATGGAATGGCGGTTCGCGCCACGGGAGCGCAGTTGATCCAGACTCCGGTGCGCAAGGATGACGACGGTTTCGATCTGCCCGCGATCCTGGCCGCGATCAATAAAGATACGCGCATCGTGTTCCTGGCGAATCCCAACAATCCCACCGGCACCCTGCTCGAAGCCGCGGCAGTCGACCGCTTCCTCGCCGAAATTCCCAGCCATGTGGTGGTAGTTCTCGACGAGGCGTACTACGATTTCGCAGTGCACTTCTCAGCGCTGCGCCAGGTTGAATATTCACATTCGCTGGAATATCTTCGGCGCGGCGACAGCGTGATCGTGCTGCGAACTTTTTCCAAGGCGCATGGGCTGGCGGGACTGCGCGTGGGATATGGCCTGGGTCCGGCGGAACTTCTGACATATTGCGCGCGCATGCGCAATACATTCTCGGTTTCGTCCGTGGCCCAGGCTGCGGCCGTTGCCGCGCTCGACGACCAGAGCCACATCGCACGAGTCGTTTCCAACAATGCGTCGCAGGCGCAGATTCTCACGGAAGGACTGTCAGAACTCGGACATCGCGTAGTTCCCACAGCTGCGAACTTTCTTTACTGCGAAGTGGGAGAAGACGCTTCCGGCGTCGCGCGCCGCCTGCGCTGCGAAGGAGTCAGCGTGCGTCCGTTGAATGCGTGGGGCGCGCCGACCTGCGTCCGCGTCACAATCGGAACGCCGGAGCAGAACCAGTTCCTTCTCAGCGCCATGCGCAAGATCGCCGGAATATCGCGGGGGACCGCGCCCCGCTAAGCCACTGGCAGGCTGCTGAAAAACTCAGCCTGCGTCTCAATTTTGAAAGGGCGCGGCTTCCGCCGCGCCGTAAGTGCTGGCTGCGGAAAACGTTACAGATGCCTGCCTCGCCGTGGAAGAGCGGCCCTTCAGGGCCGCGTAAGACCCGTGAAATCAAACCGGGATTCAGTCCCCGCGGTGGATGTTCCTTAGGCGGATTGCATTTTTCAGCAGCCTGTTTAGCGGCTCAGGTAGCATTCGGTCGTCAACAGAGTCTTTTCAGCAGCCTGCCAGGCGCACCCAATCAGTGGTAACTCCAAGCCGATGACCTTCCCGCTCTTGCCCTATTTCTGGGTCCACGCAGCGCCGTCCCTTTGCTGCGCGACCTTCTGATCTGCTGAAAATAAATCACTTACGAGCGGGAACTCTCGACGCCTCAGCGGAGTCTATGTTCAATGAGAGTCACGGCTCCGCTCGCACTCTGCCGGACTTGGCCAGACAGCAAATTTTCAAGGGCGCAGTAGGGTGGAAAATCCTATAATCAGGGGACGCCATCATGGCGGGAGCAACCACCTTGGGTGATCTGGCAAGCGCAATCGGAGCACGCTCGCACCAAGAAGCGGCGATCGTCGCGGAGCTGAAGGCCGGCTCGGAAACGGCATACGCCTGGCTAATCGGTGCGTTTCAGCAGCCGGTGTACGGCCTGGTGTACAGGGTGGTGAACGATCCCGCGGACGCGGCGGATACAACGCAGGACGTCTTTCTGAAAGTGTTTCGTGGCATGAAGCATTTCCACGGCGGGTCGAGCCTGAAGACGTGGATCTACCGCATCGCGTTGCATGAGGCGGCAAACCGGCGGCGTTGGTGGTTCCGGCATAAGGCGAAAGAAATGTCGATTGAGCCGGCGGAATCCGACAGGCCCAGCGCGGGTGAAAACGCGACGCAAATGGCGCTGACCGATCATGCAGATTCTCCCTTTGACAGCGTCGCGCATCACGAAGTGCAGCACCGGGTGGAAGAAGAGTTGAGACACGTACCGGAACCCTACCGGACGACTCTGATTCTGCGCGATCTGGAAGAGATGTCGTACGAAGAAATTGCCGAGGTGTTGGAGATTTCACTGGGAACGGTGAAATCGCGGCTGACGCGCGGCAGAGACGCACTGCGGCAACGGCTGGCGCCCTACGTGCGCGAGGTTGGTGATGAACTGGGGTTGACCGCTCCGATGTCAGACAGGAAAGAACAACGGACTTTGCGGTCGCAGGTGGCTGGAGGGGGTAGAAGGGTCGAGGTGATGCGATGAAGCGCTCGGGGGAAATTCTGAAACTGCCGTGCCACCAGGCGAAGCGTATGTTCTCGCCATATTTGGATGGAGCGGTGACGGGCACGCAGATGCTCTCGCTGCAGGCACACTTGTCGGATTGCGCGCCTTGCGGCCACCACTACCAAAGCTTGCGCAGAACACAGCAGTTGTTAGTGAGCGTGAATCGTCCGAAGGTTCCGGCCGATCTCGGGCTGAAGTTGCGGCTGGCAATTTCGCGGGAAACGGCCCAGGCCAAACGGCCTCCGTTCGAGGGATTGAGGGTGCAACTGGAAGATGCTTTCCAGGCATTCATGGTACCGGCGACCGCGGGATTTCTCAGCGCGCTCATTATTTTCGGAATCGCGATGGTGTATTTCGTGGCGCCGTCCTCGCTGCAGGCGGGTAACGACGTGCCGCTGGTCATGGTCAACACCGCGCCGCAACTGGAACAGAGCGCCTTTGGCATGACCCTGGACACCATCGACGCAGACTCGCTGGTAATTGAAGCCTACGTAGACGCGAACGGCCGCGTGCAGGATTACCGCATTCTTTCCGACACGCAAGAGTCAAAGGAAGTATTGCCGCAAGTAAAGCGCATGCTGATCTTCACCACGTTCCGTCCGGCGCTCTCGATGGGCCGTCCCACCCCGAGCCGAGCGGTGCTCTCGTTTTCGAAAATCAGCGTGCGTGGTTAGTCTTGTCGCCAAGGCTGCACCACCCTTCGCGGTTTTGAAGCGTGGGACTGATTGAGCAGCGCTAGATGGTTGATGCTCTTTTACGCGCTCCGATGCCGAGGCGTACCTCATTCCGACTTCTTCTGCCCCGCATACTTTACAGCCAGAATCGATGTCACCGGACAAAACACTCGCGATCCATCAGATTCGGTCCACCGTACCCCGCTTCGCGAGGCCGTCTGCTCCTGGCCTTCTTTCGTTTGCGGGACAAGACTCTCTTGAGTCGCGGGCTTGGCCTCACGGAACTCGTAAATCTCGAGTCCGAACGAAGACCTTCCATCTCCCACCGCAGAAACCTTGTGCCATCCGTCAGCGAGTAGAACTTCCGAAATCTTCTCCACATCAATTTCAAGACTCATCGTGACTTTCCTCTTTGCGGACTTCGGCATCGACGGAGAGAATCCGTTCTCGATCGACCGATTCTAGGATGCATTTTCGCACGAGAAAGTCAGTACGATTCTGTTTCCGACCCCATGATCAATTTTCCGCCGAAGGACTCCGCCCACTCCCCAAGCGCGGAAGAACAGCACCACCGACCGCCCACCAGGAGACACGCTCAGCTTTCACTTCGCCAGCGCCCCTCCCGGAACCTCGAGCTTCAACCTCCGCATGATGCGCGCCAGCGCCAACAACAAGGCCCCAGACCCACGGTCCAGTCCCAACTCCGCTTTGTCCAGAAATGCGCAAGCCCCGTCCTGTTCCAGACGCCCCGCGTTCTTCTGCGACAGCCCCGTGAAAGCCACCACCGCGATCCCCGCCGTCGCCGGATCGTTCTTCAGCGCCTTTAACACGTCCAGCCCCGTCATCTTCGGCAGCAGCATATCCAGCAGAATCACGTCCGGCTTTTGTTCGCGTGCAATCTTCAGCGCATGCTCCCCATCCATCGCCGTGCTCACCTCGTACCCCGCCCGCGCCAGCGCCCGCTCCGTTGCCAGTCGCAGAAACTTGCTGTCATCCACCAGCAGAATCTTCGTCATTCCCGCCACGTCCTTCTTTATCCATTGTCGAATCCGACCACTTTCGGATCCCGTCACCGTGGACGGACCCCGGTGCTGGTTTCGACAGTCCTCTCCTTCCTTATCGGCAATTTTCCTCAATGGATCAGCGGAATGAGCACGCGGGAATGAACCAGAAAGAATGTACCGGATGAGAATTTTCTTAGACTCCCCGGACCCCTCAAGACGGCCGCCCCTCCTGCCAGTCTGAACGGCCGCTTCAATTCGCGGATTACTTCCGAGCGTGCCCGCCGCGCTTCCCATCACTTTTTTCAGAGAACTTGGCACCGCCCTCGATCAGTATTTTCACCGCCGTCCGACACGCCGAACGCAACTCCGCCTCATGCTCTTCCGGAATCGATTTCGACAGCAGCAGCTCGACTGTCCCGTGCAGCGTGGCCCACAGCGCCAGCGCCAATGGCGTGTGATCCTCCGGCGAGCCTCCCAGTCGCTTCGCCAGTTGCACTCTCACGAATGCCGCAACTCCGTCTCATACTCTTCCGGAATCGCCCCCCCCCGCACAACCAAAAAAGGGGCGGCTAACCCCGCTCCAACATCGCCTCGCATGTCGTGATCTCGGCCGCCTTCGGGAACCCGTGAACGCAGATGCAGATCATCGTCAAAAAGGGCGCTGGAATCGGTCGCCCGGTGCGCCACCCTTGGTTCTTTGAAGGGTGGGATTCCACGGTCGTTTCCGTCCCGTTCCCTTCAACCGCTCCGAATACGCCGACATTGACAGGGATATTCCGTCTGCTAGACTGCGGCCATGGAAGTCCATTTCACGCCCGAGCAGGAAGCGCAGCTTTCAGAGATCGCCAACCAGGCCGGTACCCACGCCGAACATTTAGTAAAGAAAGCCGCCTTGCGCCTGCTGGAACGGGACGCTCGCTTCCGCGCCGCCGTGCGGAAAGGCATCGAGCAGGCAGACCCGGGGAGACTTTGTAGAGAGCGAAATGGAAGCCCGCATTGACCGGATGATCCAGTCCTGATGCGCATCCGCTGGACGCTCGCTGCTGCAGGCGATCTGCAACAAATCCACAACTATCTTAGAGAGCACGAGCCGCACCTGGCGCGGCCGACAGTGATCGCAATACGAGAGGCCAGCCTTTCCGTGAGGAAATTTCCAAATCGTGGAAGTCCGGGAGTTGCGGAAGGGACTCGTGAACTCCTGCATGAGCAGCTCCCGTACATCATCGCCTAGCGCGTCAGGGAAGACGCCGTCGAAATCCTCCACATCTGGCACCCATCTCAAGAGCGCCAGTAGAAAAGCAAACGGGGCGGCTAACGCCGCCCCGCAAACGACCAACGACCAACGACCGCCATTACGTTCCTTCGCTCCAGCCAGCTAAATACTCTTCCTGCTCCGGCGAAAGCCGATCGATCTTAATCCCCATCGACTCCAGCTTCAGCTTGGCGACGCGCTTGTCGAGTTCGTCGGGGACGCGGTAGACCGTCTTCTCCAGCTTCTTGTGGCTCTTCACCATGTATTCGACCGAGAGCGCCTGGTCGGCAAAGCTCATATCCATCACCGACGCAGGATGCCCTTCCGCCGCGGCTAGGTTGATCAGGCGGCCTTCGCCCAGCAGGTTGATCTTGCGGCCGTCTTTCAGCGAGTACTCTTCGACGAAGTTGCGCGTGGTGCGCTTCGACGACGACATCTTGTCCAGCGCAGGGATGTCAATCTCCACGTTGAAGTGTCCCGAGTTGGAGATGATCGCTCCGTCCTTCATCAAGTCGAAATGCTCTTTGGTGAGCACGCTCTTGTTGCCGGTCACGGTGCAGAACACGTCGCCGAGTTTCGCCGCTTCGGTCATCGACATCACGCGGAAGCCGTCCATCACGGCTTCGAGCGCTTTCGTCGGATCGACTTCGGTGATGATGACTTCCGCCCCGTTGCCGCGCGCGCGGCTCGCCAATCCGCGGCCGCACCAGCCGTAGCCGGCGACCACAAACTTCGACCCCGCCAGCAGAAAATTCGTCGCGCGGATAATGCCGTCGAGCGTTGATTGCCCCGTGCCGTAGCGGTTGTCGAACAGATGCTTGGTGTCCGCGTCGTTGACCGCGACGATGGGAAACTTCAGCACGCCTTCCTTCGCCATCGCGCGCAAGCGGATCACGCCGGTCGTGGTCTCTTCGGTTCCGCCGATCACGTCTTCGAGCGCATCGGTCCGCTTGGTATGGAGAATCGTCACCAGGTCGGCGCCATCATCCATGGTGATGTGCGGCTTGTGGTCGATGGCGGCCAGAATGTGGTTGTAGTAGGTGTCATTGTCCTCGCCCTTGATGGCGTAGACGGGAATGTTGTGATCGCGCACCAGGCTGGCGGCCACATCATCCTGCGTGGACAAAGGATTCGAGGCGCACAGCACGACTTCCGCTCCGCCATCGCGCAAGCAGATCGCCAGATTCGCCGTCTCGGCCGTCACGTGCAGACAAGCCGAAACCCGGATGCCCTTCAGCGGTTGGTTCTTGATGAATTCCTTGCGGATAATCTGCAGCACTTTCATGGACTGGTTCGCCCACTCAATGCGCTTCTTCCCCAAATCGGCCAGTTCTACGTTCTTGATATCGCCATTCACTGCAGCTGTTGACATGCTTCTCCTATGTGGCGCGCTGAAAGCGCAGAAAAATATTTTGATTACAGTTTGCTTGTCATCCTGAGGCGGGACGATTTTCCCGCCGAAGGATCTGGGCGAGCCGCGCGATGCGTCGCGTTCTTTGCGACGCCGGAATCGCGCGTTTGGCTCGCCACCTTATTAAAACTCCGGGTGCCCCATTTCTCGCGTCCTTTGCGAGAAGTGGGATTTTCGAACCCTATTTGCGAGCTGCACCCACACGCTCCCGCAACCCCGCGTCGCTGGCCAACTTCGCCGCTTTGTCAGTCAACTCCCAAGTGAAGTCGGGGTCACTGCGTCCGAAATGCCCGTAAGCCGCGGTCTTCTTGTAAATCGGCCGCCGCAGGTTCAGCGATTCGATGATCCCGCGCGGCGTCAGCTTGAAATGTGAGCGGATCAAATCCGGGATGATTTCCGGATTCACAGTCTCGGTACCAAACGTCTCGACCAGCACGCTGACCGGATCGGCCACGCCAATCGCATAGGCCAGTTGCACTTCGCAGCGCTCCGCCAGTCCGCCCGCCACCACATTCTTCGCAATGTGCCGCGCCATGTAAGCCGCCGACCGGTCGACCTTGGTCGGATCCTTTCCGCTGAAGGCCCCGCCGCCGTGCCGTCCCATCCCACCGTAAGTGTCGACGATAATCTTGCGTCCCGTCAGTCCGGT
>Ga0182024_10006068_pt1 | contig 26696 bp, 25 predicted proteins | sample P32metaG_FD_120480 | JGI IMG/M metagenome (GOLD analysis project Ga0182024, IMG submission 120480) | Permafrost microbial communities from Stordalen Mire, Sweden - P3-2 metaG (Illumina Assembly) | ecosystem: Environmental > Terrestrial > Soil > Wetlands > Permafrost | place: Sweden: Stordalen... | reverse complement strand
GCTTGTAAGAATTACTTGAGGAAGAAATTTGTAACCGCTCCCTTTGGTCGCGGCTCGGAAGAACGTCGCGGCTCGGAAGACGGTCGCGGTTCAGAAGAAAGTCCGCGGCTGGGTAGGGCGCTTCTAAGAATTACTTGAGGAAGAAATTTGTAACCGCTCCCTTTGGTCGCGGCTCGGAAGAACGTCGCGGCTCGGAAGATGGTCGCGATTCAGAAGAAAGTCCGCGGCTGGGTAGGGCGCTTGTAAGAATTACTTGAGGAAGAAATTTGTAACCGCTCCCTTTGGTCGCGGCTCGGAAGAACGTCACGGCTCGGAAGATGGTCGCGATTCAGAAGAAAGTCCGCGGCTGGGTAGGGAGCTTGTAAGAATTACTTGAGGAAGAAAATTGTAACCGCTCCCTTTGGTCGCGGCTCGGAAGAACGTCGCGGCTCGGAAGAACGTCGCGGTTCGGAAGAAGGTCGCGGCGCGGAAGACGGTCGCGGTTCAGAAGACGGTCGCGGCGCGGAAGATATAGTCGCGGCTTAGTAACCACTTCCAGCATGCCCAAGCACGACTCCGTTGTCGCGAGAATCGAAGCCCTCCGCGACCAGCTTCGCCATCACGAGTATCTCTATCACGTGCTCGATGCGCCGGAAATCACCGACGCGGAATACGACGCGATGATGCGGGAGCTCAAGCAGCTCGAAAGCGATCATCCCGAGTTGGTGACCCCCGATTCGCCTACGCAGCGCGTAGGCGCCGCGCCGCGCGAGGGTTTCGTCAAAGTAGCGCATTCGAGCGCGATGCTGAGCCTGGATAACGCGCTCGGCGAAGAAGAGCTGCGTGATTTCGACCGGCGCGTGCGCGGATTGCTGGCGGACTGGCAGGCGACAAGATCGCCTGCGCCACCACTGTCCGATCGGCAGGCGACAAAATCGCCTGCCCCACCGGCCAAATCGCCTGCGCCACCGTATTCCTATGTGGCCGAATTAAAAATGGACGGGCTTTCGCTGGCCGTGCATTATCGCGACGGGCGCCTGCACCAAGCCATCACCCGGGGCGACGGCTCCATCGGCGAGGATGTGACGGAAAACGCGAGGACCATTCGCTCGATTCCGCTGCGCTTGAAGACCGGCGCGAAGGACCTGCGCGGAGACATCGAGGTACGCGGCGAAGTGGTGTTCAATCGCAAAGCCTTCGAAAAACTCAATGCCGAACGCGAGGCCGAAGGGCTTCCTCGTTTTGCGAATCCGCGCAACGCGGCGGCGGGCTCGCTGCGCATTCTGGATCCCAAGGTTACGGAATCGCGACGGCTGGATTATTTCACATACTTTCTGTTCGAAAACGGCGCACCGGTTTTACCGACGCAGTGGCAAGCGCTGGATAAATTGCAGGACGCGGGATTCAAAGTGAACACGCAGCGCAAACTGTGCCCCGATATCGATTCGCTGGTGGAGTTCTGCCGCGAGTGGGAACAGAAGCGCGACACGCTGCCCTACGAAATTGACGGCGTGGTGGCGAAGGTCGATTCGGTGGAACAGCAGAATCGCCTGGGCTGGACGGCGAAGGCTCCGCGCTGGGCGATCGCCTACAAATTCCCGGCGCGGCAGGAAGAAACAGTGGTGCAGGACATTGTGGTGAGCGTCGGGCGGACGGGCGCGCTCACGCCGACGGCGTATTTGCGGCCGGTCACCATCGGCGGCGTGACGGTCTCCCGCGCGACGCTGCACAACGAGGACGAGATCGGACGGCTGGGAGTCGAGACCGGCGATACGGTGCTGGTGGAGCGATCCGGCGACGTGATTCCGAAAGTGGTGCGCGTGGTCAAACCAGGGGCACATAGGCGCCCGTTCAAGATGCCCGACCGGTGTCCGGTGTGCGGCGGAGAGATTGTGCGCGCGGAAGGCGAAGCTGCCAGCCGCTGCATCAACACGAACTGTCCGGCGCGGCTGAAGGAATCGATTCTGCATTTCGCGGCGCGCGGCGTGATGGATATCGACGGCATGGGCGAGGCTTTGGTGGATCAACTGGTGGACACCGGGCTGGTGAAAAACGTCGCCGATGTTTACGATCTTACGCAGGATCAGTTGATGGGCCTGGAGCGCATGGGCCAGAAGTCGGCGGAAAAGCTGCTAAAGAACATTGACGCTTCGCGACGGTCATCGCTGCCGAGAATCATCAACGGGCTGGGGATTCCTTTCGTGGGCGAACGCACCGCGCAATTCCTGGCGGAGGAGTTCGGCAATCTGGATGAGATCGCTAAAGCCGATGAGGAACGTTTGCAGAAGGCGACTGAAGTGGGTCCGAAAATCGCGGCCAGTTTGCGTCGGTTTTTCGATGAACCACACAATCGAGCGTTGATCGAGCGGCTGCGCAAAGCAGGGTTTTCGTTCACCCATGAAATTAAGCGCAGGAAAGATGGTCCACTGGAGGGGTTGACGTTCGTGCTGACCGGGACTTTACCCACGCTCGCGCGAGAGGAAGCCAAGGAGAGGATCGAATCGGCCGGCGGAAAGGTGGTGGGATCGGTGAGCAAGAAGACCAACTACGTGGTGGCGGGCGAGGAAGCCGGAGGGAAGCTGGATAAAGCGCGGGCGCTGGAGATTCCGGTGATTGGGGAAGAGGAACTGCTGAGGATGATCGGATAGCGGATGGTCACACGCGCTCCATACTGTCGCGTGTCGGTTACACGCGCTCCGTACTGTCGCGCCTCTAGGGCGGGCCGCTCCCTGACGGTCGCGGTTCAGAAGAACGCGCTCCCTGACGGTCGCGCCTCAAAGAAATGTCGCGCCTCACGGGGATGATCGGATAACGGATGCATCATTTCTGGGAGCTGCTCAGTCAATGGGGGCCGTTCGGCGCGTTTGCGATCTCGGCCATCGACGCGGTGGGCGTTCCCAATCCCGGCATCGCGGACGCGGTGCTGATTCTGGCGGCCATCGCGAGCCCGGCACATGCGATCTTGTGCGCGACGCTGGCGGTGGTTGGCTCACTGATCGGCGGCGCGATTTTCTTCGAGATCACGCGGCGCGGCGGCGAGCGCTACCTGGTCCGATTTACGTCATCCGGCCGCGGCTTGAAATTTCGTGCATGGTTTCTGCGATACGGACTGGTGACGGTGTTCATTCCGGCTCTGCTGCCGCTGCCTTTCCTGCCGCTCAAGTTCTTCGCGGCCTGCGCCGGGGCCATGGGGGAAAGCCGGTTGAAATTCCTGGCGGTGCTGACGGCGGGACGGATTCCGCGCTACTTCGCGCTGGTTTATCTGGGGGCGACGCTAGGCAAGGAATCGGCGAACTGGATCAGAGCGCACCTGTGGCAGATGGGGGGCTTGGCGGTGGTGTTGTCCGTGGTGTTGTATGGGTTGATCCGATTGGCGGACCGCAGGCGAGAGGCGCAGGTTAGCTGACAAGGGCGGACCGTTAAGAAACGCCAGGTCCAGGGTCGATGACGCATTCTGGTGGGCAATCAATCCTGTGGCCGCGGTGTGGTCGGTCAGCTCCCTATATGACGCGTTACTCCCGCTGCTCTTGAAGCGCAGCGGACGCGATGCAGCAATTCCTAGACACGTCCGATGATGGATGTATGACCAGGCGGAATCGGCGAGCACTTTTGTTCGGACTTGCCGGATTCCTATCGGCATCATTCGCCCTTTCCACGCATAAACTGGTCGCAGGCTTTGGCTTGTTCTATCCCGGACTCGTATTCGGACTCGCGCTGACCGCGGTTTTGGCGGTCCTCGACGGCGTTCGATCGCCGCTTAAGGGAATCGCGTTTCTTGCCGCCTCGACGGCGGCGTTTCCTTTCTCGATATTCACAGCATTCTACGCGACGGCTTTGCTTCAGCAGTTCGGCTGGACGCAAAATGCAAGCTTCAACAGCCCAAGAGCCTTCGACGTTCCACTCCCGGCCGTGTTTGCCGCCGGTGCCGTGGGGGCTCTCGTCGTTCTTCTCGCGGCGTTCTTTCTCTTCGGACCCTCGCCGGCTGGCGGGCGCAACGTCGCCGCGCTCGTCGCAGCGGCACTTGCGGGAGGAGCCCTTGGCGAGGTCGGCTGGATGGTCTCCAGCGCCGAAGCGACGACTTACCGCGATCCTTTTGACTCCATCGCTCTGTATCTTCTCTGGCAGACTGGCGTGGCACTGAGCCTCGGCGCCGCTCTACCGGAAACATTAGACGAGGTCTCCGGACCCGCCCCTGCTCGCCGTTCGACCCCGATCAGAATCATGGGCGCGTTATTGTTCGCTGCGATTCTCGCGTTCTTCGGCTGGCAATCTTACAGCCAGATACAGGCGTACCGCAGCCGCGCTCACGCCGACGAAGCGCGGCGCAAGATGGTCGCGGAAGCTCCCTCCGTTCAGAATCTTCCGCCGATCGAGCCGATCGAGCCGGAGCAAGCGCTCATCGTCGAGGACATCGGGAGCTTCTACGCGCAGCCGCCGCGCGTAGAAAATGTCTTTGGCGCTCTCGCATCGTCCGACTTCGGTCCGGCTACGCCTCCATTCGCCAGTTACGTTCTCTCCTTCGCGACCTCGAAACAGCCGTCGCCCTACGGCAGCGTCGTGGTCACCGTCGATCACTACCCCAATGCGGCGTGGGCCAAATACCGGTCGAAATATCCGAACGTAAACCGGTTCGCCATGAACAGCGCAGGCGAGACCGTCTGGGAGTTTGCAAACCTGATTTACGTTTTCCCTCCGCCACCCGTCCCCGAATTCGGGCAAATCATCTGCCACTGGCCGAGCGGCGCGTTTTCCGTCACCCTGACCATCCGAATGCGCAGCACGGGGGCCGAAGAAGTCCTTCAGCGCTACCTCAAGAAATACCCCAGCTCCCTCTAAGCGAGGCCCTCGGGGCCGGAAACGGCGCTGTGAGAAATTGGCCCACTATTCGATTTCAAACTGGCCCACTACCGCCAGGTTAGGCGGCCCGCGATACAATGGATTTTAGAGACTTTGCCGTTCGCGGCCTGGGGAGCAGCGTGCTCGCCGTTCAATCTATTACCGACGAAATCCAGGAGCTCAAACAATCCCGCCGAGCGGTGATTCTCGCGCATCATTATCAGGATCCCGAGATCCAGGAATTGGCGGACGCGGTGGGCGACAGTCTGGAGCTGGCGCGTGCCGCGCGCGATTTCGAAGGCGGTGTGATTGCATTCTGCGGCGTGTGGTTCATGGCGGAGACCGCGAAGGTTTTGAATCCGGACCGGATCGTGGTGGTTCCCGATCGCGACGCGGGATGCAGCCTGGTGGATAGCTGCCCGGTGGGCGAGCTGCGGGCGTGGAAGGCAGCGCATCCTGAGTACGCCATCGTTTCCTACATCAACACGTCGGTGGAAGTGAAAGCGGAGAGCGATATTCTGTGCACCTCGCGCAACGCGGTGAAGATCGTCAACTCGATTCCGGCGGAGCAGCCGGTGCTGTTTCTGCCCGATATCAATCTGGGCAATTACGTTCGCGAGCAGACGGGGCGCAAGAACATGAAGATCTGGCCGGGCGCCTGCATTGTCCACGCGACGTTTGCGGCGCGCAAAGTTTTGGCCGCGCGCACCGAACATCCGACGGCGCTGGTGGCGGCGCATCCGGAATGCCCGCGGGACGTGCTGGCGATGGCGGATTTCATCGGGTCGACTTCGGCGATCGTGGATTGGTGCGCTACCCAGGACGCGCCGGAATTCATCGTCATCACCGAGAGCGGCGTGCGGTATTCGCTGGAGCGCCAGGCGCCGGAAAAGAAATTCCACTTCATCGCCAACGAGAACTGCAATTGCAGCGAATGCCCGTACATGCGGCGCAACACGCTCGAAAAGCTGCGCGATGCGTTGAAGAATCTCAGCCCGCGCGTGGAGCTTTCGCGGGAACTGATCGAGGGAGCGAGAAGGCCGATCGAAAGAATGCTGAGCGTCCGATGAAGAGCGCGTTGACAAACATCGAGGATCGGACGATCGAAAGTTCCGCGCGAGACGCGGGGGCGCCGCTCATCGACACCTTCGGCCGCATGCACGACAACCTGCGCGTCAGCGTAACCGACCGGTGCAACATCCGCTGCTTTTACTGCATGCCCGAAACCGGGGTGAAGTTTCAGCCGCGCGATCAGATTCTGACGTTCGAGGAGATCGAGCGATTCGTGCGCGTGGCTGTGTCGCTGGGCGTTCGCAAGTTGCGCCTCACAGGCGGCGAGCCTTTGGTCCGCAAAGATCTGGCGAAGCTGGTGCGCAAGCTGACCGCGATCGAGGGCATTGAAGATCTGGCGTTGACCACCAACGGCGTGCTACTGGGCGACCAGGCCGCCGAGTTGTATGACGCGGGCTTGCGGCGGATCAATGTGCATCTGGATACGCTCGACCGCGAACGGTTCAAACACATTTCGCGGCGCGACGATCTGGATCGAGTGCTCAACGGTATTGAAACGTGCCTGCGGCTGGGCTATGGACCGATTAAGATCAACGCGGTCGCGGTGAAGAACCTGGTGGAACCCGATATCGTCCCGCTAGCGCGCTATGGGCGCGAGCGCGGCATCGAGATCCGCTACATCGAGTTCATGCCGCTGGACGCGCAGGGATTGTGGGAACGCAATCGCGTGCTGCTGGCCGACGAGATGATCGCGATGCTGGCGCGCGAAATAGGACCGCTCATCGAAATTCCGGATCGCGATCAGCGCGCGCCCGCGACGGAGTACCGGTTTGCGGACGGCATCGGGCGGATCGGGTTTATCGCGTCCGTGAGCCGGCCGTTTTGTTTGAACTGCAATCGAATCCGGCTGACGTCGGATGGCAAGCTGCGCTACTGTTTGTTTGCGATCGAGGAGACCGACGTGCGGCCTCTGCTGCGCGGGATCGGAAGTGACGATGAAATTCGCGACGCGATCCGGGCTTCAGTTCACGCCAAGTGGTTGGGGCACGAGATCAATACTGCGCGCTTTGTTGCGCCTCCCCGGCCGATGTACTCGATCGGTGGCTGATCTACAGGGAAAAAGCTCCAATTCAGCGCACTGAAGCTATCCGGCCATTCCGCCGATAGATGGGCGCATGAGTTCAGCCGGTCCGCTCCCCCGTTTTTTCGTGCTCATCGGCATGGCGGCTATCGCGGCGGCCCAGCCAAAGGGGGAAGCGCCATCGCAACCCGCGCCGGACGCGCCGGGATGCGCGGATTCCCGCGCGCTTCCGAAACTTCCGGGCTGCCGCATCGATAATTGCGAAAAGAAAGATTCGGACCGCCGCGATGTCGTCGTCAAAGAAGATGAAAATGGGCAAGCCGTTACCAACGCCATCGAAGGCGATAGCCGGTCGGTCATGTATGAGTGCAACGAGGGCGCCAAGCCGAAGGGAATTATGGCCCAGGCCCTGGCGGTGTTGCGCGCGACGGGTTTCGAGGTGCCCTACTTGTTCAGCGACGAGGAGGGCGCGCTGACCGCGCGCAAAGGCGACATCTGGGTCACCATCGAGTCGGCTTCGCGCTATTACACCTTAATCGAGACGACAGTCACCGCACCCGATTGGGAATCGATCAACGATGCCGCGAGCATGGCCGAAATCATCGAAAAATACGGACGCGTGCCGCTGTATGGCATCCATTTTCTGGCGGGTCGAGCGGACATCGCGCCTGAATCGGTGACCGCGCTGCGCGAACTCGCAATCATGCTGGATGACAATCCCGGCTGGAACATTCGCGTCGAAGGCCACACCGATAATATCGGGACCAAAGCCGCGAATTCGGTGCTGTCGCTGCAACGTGCGTCGGCGGTGACTGCATACCTGTCGGGGCGCGGCATTAAGAAGGGGCGGGCGACGCCAATGGGGATGGCGGACGCGCATCCGATCGCGCCGAACGATACGGAGGCGGGCCGCGCCAAGAATCGCCGGATCGAAATCGTGAAGTTGCCGGCGCCATAAGAAAAGCCGAGATGAATCTCGGCTCTGCAGGCCTGGCGGCCCGCGCCACATCCATAAATCGCTACCTCCAGTACTTCCCACGTACCATTACTAGTTAGACGGTGAGTACCTTGTGGGCCATTGGGCTAGGCAGCACACTCAGAGACAGGAAACTGTCTCTTCATGGAGCGCACCGACTTCGAACAGTGGAAATCAAGAGAAGTCGCGCGGCTGCTAGCACTTGTCGAAACTGAGCGGCGTTACTACCAGGAAATGGTGGCTACGCTCCCGGTGGCTTTGGTGGTGCTTTCGGCGGATCGCGCGATCGTCTCGGCCAATCGGGCCTTTCGCCAGACCTTCGGTGTCCGGTCCGAGGACCTGCGCCGCAAGACGATTGAGCAGATCGTCCCTTCGGCGCAGTTAATCGAGCGGATTCGCGACACGCACATCAGCGGCGCCGCGCAGCCCGATCTGTACCTCGATATCGACGGCCGGCCGCTTCGCATTTCGCTGCTGCCCATCCGCAATTGGGATGAGGAGGGCGAACTCGAAACGCTGTTGATGGTGGAAGATTTGCGCACTATCGGCAACATGCTCGCGACCATGGGTTTCTCGGCGGGCTTTTCAGGGGGTCCTTCCACTCCGCCAGAAACCTCCACAAAGACCGCAGAACCTCCGACAGCGGGCGAAGGGTCGCCGGAGGCGCGCGCTCCAGAGAATCCGCCGGTCGAAACCGGGACGGCAACTGCAACGGCTCTGGAAAAGCCCGGCACTCCAAAACAGCCCAACAGTGAGGCAGCCGCTGGCGATTCGCTCGCCGGTGCGGGAATACCCGGTGTAGTGTGGCGTGCCGACGCGGCTACGTTCCGTTTCACCATGGTTCGCGGAGCGGCGGAGCAACTGCTCGGCTATCCGGCGTCGCACTGGACCGATACTCCGCAATTCTTCAGCGAGCGGATTCATCCGGAAGATCGCGCGGTGGCGATGTCGTGTTACGAAGCTGCGATCGGACGGGTGGGCGACGCCAGCGCCGAATTTCGCGCAGTGACGGCTTCCGGCGCCGTGATCTGGTGCCGCGAAACCATCCGCGTGCCTGGACCGCGAGTGCCCGGTGTACCCGAACCCGGATCGGAAGGCGAATCCGAGTCGCGCAACATCACCGGCGTGCTGACGGACATCACCCTTCGCAAACAGCTTGAAGATCAATTGTTGACGGGACACCGGCACGATGCCCTGCACGGCCTCTCCAGCCGGCTGGCGCACGACCTGAACAATCCCTTGATGATCATCACCGGCTATAGCGAAGAGATGCTGCAAACCCTATCGCCGCAGGACCCGATGCGCGACGATGTCCAGCAGATTCTCGGCGCCACCGAACGCATATCCGGGATTACGGGACACCTGTTGGCGTTCGCGCGGAAGACCGCGAATCCGCCGCAGCAGGTGGAACTGGGAGCGCTGCTGGCCTCCACGGAGGAACGCATCGCTAAGGCGGCGGGAGAGAATGTTACCGTCGAAATCGCTGGATCGGGCGCACCGGTGTGGGGCTCGGCTGATCCGGCTCAGCTCGAAGAAATCGTTCTGGCGCTGGTAGCCAGCGCGCGCGAAGATGCGCAGGAGCGCTCCCGCGTCACCATCGGTTGGGAAATCGACACGATCGCGGAGCGGGTGGCGGAAGCGACCCTGAAGCCCGGCAGGTATGCGCGAATCACGATTCACGATAACGGCCGAGGTTTGGACGCGGCCAAGCGCGCCGCTATTTTCGAATCCGTGCTGGCGGGAAAAGATCCGGATAAAAGCGCGGGGCCGGGGCTCGCGCGCGCCTACGCCATCGTTCGCGAATGGAATGGGGATATCGCGTTCGGGAGCGATCCTTTCCGCGGATCGACGTTCATGGTGTATCTTCCGTATGTGCCGCCGGAGCCTCCGCCGGTGGAGATTCCGCCTGCCGAGGTTCCGATGGAAGCGGCCGCGGCAGTCGAACAGGTTGGCGAGCTTGTCGTGGAACCGGTTGCTGAGCCGATGGTCGAGCCGCCTGCTCCTCTGCCCCCCGCGTTGCCCATGCGCGAAACCATTCTGCTGGTGGAAGACGAAGCCGGCATCCGCGCGCTGGTGCGCAAGATTCTGAGCCGCGAGCGGTATCGCATTCTGGAAGCCGCGACCGGCGAAGAGGCGCTCGGCATTGCGCAGACTTACGCAGATCCGATTCATCTGCTGCTGACCGACGTGATGCTGCCCGGCATGGGCGGCCGCTATGTCGCCGAAGCGCTGCGCAGCAAGCTGCCCGAGCTGCGCGTGGTCTACGTTTCCGGCTACACCGACGATGAGGCCGTGCGCGCGGGCTGGTTTCCGCCGGGATCGCTGTTTCTCGAAAAACCCTTCACGCTGAGCGCGTTGGTGAACAAAGTTCGCGAATCGCTCGACACGCAATAGCGGAGCATTCCGCCGAGGCCGTGTAAAGCTGAAACGGCGGCAACCGTGCGTTGCGCGCTCGCGTCAAGCCCGACCCTGAAGACTGGACAACGCGCGACCATGTTCAATATGGCCGCCGCTAGATGCCTCTGGTCATCGATGCTTCCGTTGCTGTCGCTTGGCCCTTGCCCCCCGGCCCTCTTTTTCGTAGGCTGGGAAGCATGGAATCGCTCACACCCGATGAGATCGTTCGTTTGACGCCCCCGGAACGCCTGGCGCTCATCGCGCAGCTTTGGGATAGTCTCGAACATGAGCAGCTTCCCTTGACCAGTGCGCAGGAAGCCGAGCTTGAGCGCCGCCTCAGTTCGTTCGAAGAAGATAGGCGCACGGGCGTAACGTGGGCATCCCTGAAAGCTGAACTTGAGCAGCGTTCCCCGTAGTGTATTCGGTTATCTTCACTCAGGCCGCGCGGGAGGAGTTGATCGGGGCGCAGGATTGGTATGAACGCGAGGCCACTGGGCTAGGCCGACGTTTTCGCCAGGCGATTGACACCCTGATCGGACGGATGAGCGATAATCCCCGCCAGTTTCCAACGGTGTTTAAGAATGTCCGCCGCGCCCTCTTGCGCCGCTTCCCGTACTCGCTGTTTTTTGTTGTCGAGGACGACGCCCTGATCGTAATTGCCTGTTTTCATGCCAGCCGCGATCCGTCGCATTGGCAAAAACGGACTTGAGTGCATTCCGCACCGTGTTTCACAAAGAGTTTTGCAACAGCGCCGGAGGCCGCAAACAGCGGGTCAAGCGTTCATTCACTGGTGCTTCCCGCCCCGCGTTTCCTGCGTGTGAAGAAACTCCTCAATCTCCGCCCGGCCTTCGTGTCTTGCCCAACCGGCTGGCGTGCCCTGCCACATCGTATCCTTCGTATTCAACCGCGCGCCGCGTTCCACGAGCAGGCGGACGACCTCGGTGTGGCCGCCGGCCGCAGCCTGATGGAGCGGGGTTGAATGGGCATGGGCTCCAACGGGGTTGTATCGATTGGGATCTTCGCCCGCGTCGAGCAGTAACCCGACGATGGCAGCATGACCGAACTGCGACGCCAGGGCGAGGGCGCGATGACGATCGTCGGCGTTCGCGCTCGCGAGCAACCGCCGGCTATCTTCAACACGACCGAGACCCGCCGCAACCAACAGATCGATCCGCGCGCCGTTCCGGATCAAAGCGTTCACCGCCTCAAACTCCCCGTGTCCGAGCGCCGGTGACATGGCGAAGTTGGGGTCGGCTCCGTGGCCGCAGAGCAGGTCGATCAACGGAACTTGCACCTTGCATTCACGCGGTACGCGACCGGAACAGACGAGCCCGAGCGTTTCGTTCAACGCATCTTCTGTCGCTCCCGCTTCCAGGATCACCTTCGCCACCTCAACGATATTGGCCGGCAAAGTTTCGCGGCGCACCGGATTCTCCGCCACAAATTCCAGGAGCGTCGGATTCCGGAAATAGTTTCCCCCTTCGAAAGTGACGTGTTGATGGACAAGATTCGGATGCTGCTTCAGGTAAGCGCGCAGCCCCGCAACGTCACCCTGGTCGAGAAGGTCCACGGCGCGGCGAAATACGGAGTCTTCGATGCGCTCATGATGAGGGAGTTTCAGGTCATCGGCGAGTGCGGGTTTCTCAATGCGCCGTTTCAATCTCGCCCAACTGGCGAACCCGCGCTCACGAGCGATGGTGAGTTGCGCGTCGCTGAGGCGAAATGGAGTGTTAAAGATTGCGGCGTCGGTCACGTGAGGGAACCGCGGATGGAATTCCCGGATTCGCTGGGCTACTTGTGGATCGCGTGCGGCGTGGGCCTTCATCAAGTCCTTCGCCTGATGTTTAAGGTGATCGAGATTTGGGTTCGGTGGAAGAGGTTTTACCGGCATGACGAACTTCCTTTCAAGCGCCCGATGGTCCGCAATCTACAGGCAGAAAGTCAGTTCGTAGAAACGAATTGTGGCGAGGTGGACTTCTGTCCTTTCCGCGGACCGGGAGCGCCCTGACGCGCGAATCCAATATAGCATCGGCTCCGCGTGTCTCACAAAGGGTGAGTCTTGAGACGCATCCGTGCGCCCGATATTCAGCGGAGCTCGGGGAAGTCCTGCGCGACGGTGATTGTAACCTAACCGTGGGGCGCCGGTATTCGTCACATAGTCAGGAGTGATGATGAAGAAGGCGCAAATATTACAACGTAACCGAAACGTGCGAACGGCCATCGTTGGAATCGCGCTTATCCTCTCGGCGACGAACGTTTGCTGGGTCATCGCTGACACACCTCCGGCATTTGAGGTGGCGTCCATTAAACTCAGCGACACAACGAGCCCTGTAGGGATTCGGCGTCTCCCGGGCGGGAGGTTTGTCACGTCGAATGCCTCCCTGAGATTGCTGATCACGTGGACCTACGACATCGGGGATGAGCGTTTGGTTGGAGCACCGGGGTGGCTTGACTCGGCTCGGTTTGATGTTGCGGCGAAGGCTCCGAGCGAGAGTCCCACCCTCGATGAGTTGCACTCCATGATGAAGTCACTTCTGGCAGATCGCTTCAGACTGCGTGTGCACACGGAAACAAAGGACCTCCCGATGTATACGTTGGATGCGGATAGGAATGGAGCCAAGGTTCACCTACTGGATGCCCCATTGGCCGTTAATCACGATCCGTTCAAAATGACCGAATCCGGGAGACTCGCTGGGACGAGCGTCACTGTAGGGATGCTTGCCAAGGTCTTGACCAATCAACTCGGACATTATGTCAGGGACAATACCGGGTTCAAGGGCGTTTTTGATTTCACTCTGGAGTGGAGACCGGACTCGGCATCATCAAGCGATAGCCCCGACGCCGATACCCGCGCGTCGATTTTCACTTCGATTCGGGAACAACTCGGATTCAGATTGACTTCCGGCAGGGCCCCGGTTGAGGTGATAGCCATCGAACATGTCGAGAACCACCCGACAGACAACTAGTCCATTACTGTCTCGTAAAGGGTAAGGTTTGCAACGGACGCGGCGGCCTTTAGAATCGAGGCCGTGCACGTTTCATAAGGCCGTGGCAAAATGGACCGGCGCGCGACGTAGAATCGAAGCATGTCCCACGCCGCAACCCAAGAACAAGAGACCAACCTGTGTTGCGTCACTTCCGGTTTTCGCGTACCTTGAATGGCATGGTAGTACATTTCCCACCCGACGTTGAAACGCGGCTCCAGCAACTGGCCTCTGCCAATGGCAAGGACGCCGAGCAACTAGTGAAAGACACGGTTGCCCGCATGCTCGAAAATCAAGCCCGTTTCATCGCCGGCGTGCAAAAAGGGATCGAGCAAGCCGACCGGGGCGAGTTTGTAGAGCACCAAGACGTGCTTAATCGTATCGACCGGCTGTTTCATCCGTGAAACTCATTCGGTGGACAACCGAAGCGTCCGACCAACTTGAAGCGGCTTTTCAACACATTCAGCAAGACAACCCAGCCGCTGCGCGTAATGTCGCTCAGGTGGTTATCGATCGAATTGAACAACTCGCCACCTTCCCCAGTCTTGGCCGACCCGGAGAGGTGGTAGGAACCCGCGAACTCGTCTGCCCGCCGTACGTCGTTGTGCACCGTTCCGCCGAAGAAATTATTGAAATCCTCTACATCTGGCACGGGGCGCAAGACTGGCGCTGAGAAGTTGCTCAGGGTTCACAAGTCCGTAGCAAAATGGACCTGCCCGCGGCGTAGAATCGAAGCATGTCCCACGCCACGGCTAATCTAGAACAGACCAACGAAGAACGCCAACTGATCCTCCGCACGGTTCACGATTTCGTCGAGCGCGAAGTGATTCCCGTGGCGAGCGCGATGGAGCATCGCGGTGAATATCCGTTCGCGCTGGCGAACCAGATGGCGAAGATGGGGCTGTTCGGCCTGAATGTGCCCGACGAGTTCGGCGGCACCGAGGTTGACTACGTCACCTTCGCGCGCATTTTCGCCGAGCTTGCGCGCGGATGGATGGGGCTCGCCGGAATCATCGGACCGCACCTGGTTCTGTGCGACGTCCTCGGGCGCTACGGCACGCCGGATCAGAAACAGCGATTTCTTCCGGGCCTCGCTACAGGCGAGCGCCGCGGCGGAATCTGCCTATCCGAACCCGGCGCAGGCACCGATCTGCAAAACATCACCACGCGCGCGACACGTGAAGGCGATATCTATCGGATCAACGGATCGAAAATGTGGGTGACCAACGGACGGCACGGCAACACCTTCATGGTGCTGACGAAAACCGATCCTTCGGCGAAACCGGCGCATCGCGGCATGACGCTGTTCGTGATCGACAAGGGCGCGCCGGGCCTCACCGTCAGCCGCGATATCGACAAACTGGGCTACAAAACCGTCGAAACCTGCGAACTGCATTTCGAGAATTTTCCGGTGCCGGTCGACAATCTGATTGGCGGTATCGAAGGCCAGGGATTCACGCAGGCGATGACCGGCATGGAGAGCGAGCGCATCAACGTCGCGGCGCGTGGGTTGGGAATCGCCCAAGCTGCGTTCGGAGAAGCCATTAAGTATGCGCAGCAGCGCTCCACCTTCGGCAAACCCATCGCGCAGCATCAGTTGATCCAAGCCAAGCTGGCGGATATGGCGACGAAGATTGAGGCTTCACGGCTGCTGGTCGAATCGGCCGCGGAGAAAAAGAATCGCGGCGAGCGGTGCGATCTGGAAGCCGGGATGGCCAAACTGTTCGCCACCGAAACCGCGGCGGAGGTTTCGTTTGAGGCGATGCGTATCTTCGGCGGCAACGGTTATTCCAAGGATTTTCCGGTGGAGCGGTATTATCGCGACGCTCCTCTGGTGGTGATCGGCGGGGGAACCAACGAGTTGCAGCGCCTGATCATCGCGCGGCGTTTGCTGGAGAAGTACGCGATTTAGATTGCGTTGCCGCTTTCAAGTCCTGCCCGTCAGGGCGGGGATGTCGCTCTGGACATCGCCTTAGAATCCCCGCCCTGACGGGCCGGGCTTGATACGCGCGCCACTCCTCAAGTTAGCGATGCTGATCATATGGGCGGAAGTATCTATATCAGTCGGGTTACCAGCAAGGGACGAATCACCGTGCCGCAGGAAATTCGCCGGCGTTTAGGATTACGCACGGGCGATCGGGTTGAATTCGTTGTCGAGGATCGCCGAACCACGGTTCGCCGCGCTACGCCGAAGCATAATCCCTTCGACAAGTTTATTGGGGCGCTTCCCGCGTTTAAAAACAGGAAAGAGATCAATGCCTGGATCCGAGAGATGCGTGACCCCGAGTGACACTCGACGTAGCGCGCTATCGTCGTGATTTTCCCGAGCTTCGGTTGATTACGATCCCCGCCTGGTTAAACCGTCGCCTTCAGGAACTTCGAAACCAGCGCCCACAACTCCGCGGTTTCCACCGGTTTCGACAGGAACGCCTGCATCCCCGCCAGCAGACAACGCGAGCGGATTTCGTCGGATGAATTGGCCGTCAGCGCGAGAATGGGAACGGTCTCATACCCCGGCAACTTGCGCATCGCCTGGGTGGTTTGGAGGCCATCCATTTCCGGCATCTGCAAATCCATCAGCACCAGATCGTAGCGGCGTTTGGCGGCAGCCTCCAGCGCGGCGGCGCCCGACATCGCGCAATCCACTTCCACGCTGCGCCGCGCGAGCGCATGCCGCAGTACCGTGAGCCCCACCGGATTATCTTCGACGGCCAGAATCACCGGCCGCAATCCGCTGACCGGCAGAACGGATTCTTGCGATGAACCGGCCGCCAGCCGAACCGGTAATCGAACGGTGAACGTGGACCCTTTTTCAAGCGTGCTCTCGACCTTCACGCGCCCGTTCATCAGCTCGACCAGCTTTCGCACCAGCGCCAATCCAAGTCCGAGGCCGGGATAGGTCCGCGACAGGCCGGCGTCCACTTGTCGAAACGATTCGAAGATGGCGTCCAGGCGGTCAGCCGGAATTCCAATGCCCGTATCGCGCACCTCCACCACGATCCAGTTTCCATCCACCGCGGGGCGATCGAGCGTGACGCGGAGCTCGACGGTTCCCGCGTGCGTGAACTTGATGGCGTTCGAAATCAGGTGCCCCAGCAGCTCGCGCAGGCGTGGCGCGTCGCCCAGCATGGTTTCAGGAAGCCCGGCTTCGTGCGTCGAAAACAACCGCAATCCTTTTGCCTGGGCCCGCAGCGCATGCTGGTTCAGCGCTGAATCCAACATTTCCTTGAGGCTGAATTCGCTTTCCTCGAGGCGAAACTGCCCGGCCTCCAGCGAGGAATATTCCAGAGTCGCGTTCAGGATTTCGAAAAGGCTCTCGGCGCACAGCCGGGTGGCATTTACGTATTCGCGCTGTTCATCGTCGAGATTGGTTTCGAGCAGAAGATCCGACATCCCCATGATCCCGCTGAGCGGGGTGCGGATTTCATGATTCAAACTGGCGAGGAACAGTCCCTTGAGATGATCTAGTTCGCTCTGCGGCGGTTCGAGTTCGCGCTCGCTCGGCGGCGAGGGAGGAGTCATCAACATGACTGGGCCAATTGTCTGTTTAGTCCATCGTCGGAATCGCGCTGGGAGTTTAGGGGATTCCCCTGAGACCTATATGGGTGTGAGCCTCGGCCGTCCGCCGCGCCGAGTGGCGGGCGCCTGGATTTATTTCCTATGCAATCATACGAAAGGCGCGAATTGGCTCTTTTCGACACTTTTCTAGCGAGAAACTATGTAAAAGATCTTGACACGATATAATGCGTATGTTAATATCCCGGCGTGAAGAATGCGTTTCCTCTTTTTATTTTTATAATAACGGGAATCGGCGCATGTTTTGGGCAACCATTAAACAGCGGCAGCGTCTCTGTGAGTCCGACCTTCGGGCTGCAGGGCATCCAAATCGTTACCATCGCCGACCCCGCCTTCACATCGAAACTCGGGAGCTTATTGCCCGCAGCCATCGTCTCGGAGCTTACCCCCCTGCTTCCGTACCTTGTTCTTATTGAAAATCATTCGCAGACTCCAATCACCAAGACGACGGTTCAATACGAGCGAACAACACCTGCCGGCCTGAAGGTGTACGGATGGAGCAGCCTCAATACCACGGCGCCAGGCGCGGCTTTGGGGCCGGGAGCGAGCCTGATTCAAGCGCCGCGTTCCGATCTTAGCCAGGTTCTTTTTGCGGCGCGCGCAGGAAATCCGCCTAATCCAGGTGTGGCGGCGGCGATGAGCGCGCAAATTATTTCTGGGCTTTTCGATCCCCGTAGGGCGACATCGACGGTTGTTTCGATGGATTCAGTCATTTTTTCAAGCGGCGGTGTCGTCGGTCCGGATAATTTCGACCTGCTTGGACAAGCTGAGGCTTCTGCGGAAGCAATGAGCGACATTGCGGCAAGGGCGAGCGACGATTCCGTTCCTGATCGCGTACTCGACGCTTGGCTTCAGCGGCAAGCCACGCAGTCAATGGCTTTGGTCGAGCAGCCCGACGGTAAGATCAACCATACGTTATTGGCGCAGATTTCGGCTGCTCGGGCGATGCAGTCAGTCCTGGCCACTCAAGGACGCGCTGTTCTTAAGGCGCGTGTCTCCGCAGTCGACCACACGCCGCAACTCTTTAGATTGGAGCAATAGAGACCCATGAGAACATCACTACTAATCTTGTTTGTCGCAGCTACCTTATCCGCTTCGACGGCGTCGGCGCAGGCGTACGTTACCTGGACCAGTCCGAATTGCTCGTACGGAGAGAACTCGATGTCCAGCGGGTCACCGATCGGCTGCTTTGCCTACTGCGGCTGCGCCGACGGCATCAGCGAATGGAACCTTTCGCTGCTAGCCTCCGCAGGGTGGGACTGTTCTATTGCCCCCGCGACTGGGTACGTGACTGCGGGGCCCGGCGGCTCCGGCATTTCGGGGGCCGCGGGCGTTACTGTTAGCATAGGCGTCGGCGTGTGGGGTTCGTACTATTACGCGTGTGACGGCTTCTTCATAGATTCCGGAATGATATACACCAACAACTGTTGACCGGCTGCGCCTAAGACGCTGTGGTCATCTTCGCGGTGCGCGCGATTGTCGCCCGCGCCGCCAGGCCCGCCCGCCGGATCCGGCCCTTTAGCTCGCTCGTGCGGATACATCAACTCCGTCGAGGAACAAAGGCAAGCTCATTGTAAGTCCTGGCCACCAGGTTTCGTGGGTGATACGTTAAGATCACAAGTTATGATCAACAAACGCATCGTCCCGGCTGGGGTCGCCTTTTCGCTCGCTTTAGGGCAGTGGAGCGGCATTTTCGCGCAAAACCAGACCGCCCCGAAGAAGTTCGCGCTGACTGTCGAGAACATCATGCGCGGGCCGGGTCTCTATGGCTACGAGCCCAACGCCGTTCGATGGTCTGGCGACAGCCAGCGGATTTACTTCACGTGGAAGCAGGCCAGCGATCCGATCGACCATCCTGTCGACACCTACGTCGTCAATCGCGACGGCAGCGGTCTGCGCAAACTCACCGAGGACGAGGCGAGGCTGGCGCCTCCCACAACCGGCGGCGGCCGAGGCGGTCCGGACGCGCCGCAGCAAGGCGGTAGCCGCACACGCGATCGCAAGAAAATGGTTTACGCATCGGAGGGCGATCTGTTCATTTACGATTTTTCGAGCGACACTCGCCGCCAGCTCACCAAGACCGTCGAAGCCGAGGCGAACCCTAATTTCACGCAGGATGAGAAGCATATCGCGTTCACGCGCGCGGGCAATTTGTACGTCATGTCGCTCGACACCGGGATGATCGAGCAGATGACTGAGATCACCTCGGCCGCGGCTCCCGGCGCTGCTCCCGCGGACGGCAGCGGGGGCGGACGCGGAGGTGGACGCGGGGGTCGCGGCGGTGGCGCGCCTCCGGTCGCGACCGGGACCGGCGCTGAAGCTCGCGGCACCGATAGCCAGGAATTCTTGAAAAAGCAGGAAAAAGAACTTCTCGAAATCGTGCGCGAGCGCGCGGCGCTGCGCGAGGAAAACGATGCCAGGCGCAAGAAGGACCATCCACGAAAGCCGTTTCAGCTTCAAGCCCGGCAAACCGCCAATCGGTTGGAGTTGTGTCCCGATGGAACCTGTGTTATCGCGATGGTGAACGAAGCGGCCAACGGATCGAAGCCGGAGAACGTTCCCAGCTATGTCAACGAATCCGGTTACACCGAGGACATTACTGGGCGCACCAACGTCGGCGACGCGCAAAACCGCCAGCGCGTAGCTGTTCTCGATGTCGCCACCGGCGAGGCGAAGTTTGTAGATCTCGGCGTGCCCAATCGCGAAGTGCAGATGCAGGCGCCCGTGTGGAACGAACAGGGCACCAAGGCGGTGATGACTGCGCGGTCGACCGACAATAAGGATCGTTGGATTCTCGCGCTCGATCCGGCCACCGGCAAGACCCGCACACTGTTCACCGAACATGATGACGCGTGGTTGAACGGACCGGGCGCGCAGACGCTGGGCTGGCTGAAGAACGGCAACCAGATTTATTTCCAAAGCGAGCGTGATGGGTATTCGCACCTCTACACCGTCGGTTTCGACGGGGGTGAGCCGAAGCAACTCACGTCCGGCAAGTTCGAGGTGAGTTCGGTGGAACTATCGAACGACGGAACGAAGTTTTACCTGACCAGCAGCGAAGTGGATCCCGGCGAGCGCCATTTTTATTCGATGAGCGTGGAGGGCGGCGCGCGGACCAAGATCACCAGCGAATCGGGCTCGCATCGCGTGATCTTGTCGCTTGATGAAAAGTTCATGGCGGATATCTACTCGTTCACCAACAAGCCGCCCGAGCTTTTCTCTGCGGACAATCGCGTGGGCGCGGCTGAAAAGAAGCTCACTTCGTCGCCGGCGAAAGATTTCGCGGACTACCCGTGGCAGGACGTGCCCATCGTCCAGGTGCTGGCGCGCGACGGCGCGATGGTTCCCGCGCACTTTTATAAACCCCTCAACTATCGTCGCGGTGGACCCGCGGTGGTCTTCGTTCACGGCGCGGGCTACGCTCAGAACGTCCATCATTATTGGTCGTCGAGCTACGCGCACGAATATCTGTTCCATCATTTCCTGATGGAGCACGGCTACATGGTGCTCGACATGGATTACCGGGCGTCGGCGGGCTACGGCCGGGATTGGCGCGCGGCGATTTATCGCCACATGGGCGGCAAGGATCTCGAAGACAATGTCGACGGCGCGAAATGGCTGGCGGAGCAGGGCGCGGACCCCAAGCGCATCGGCATTTACGGCGGCAGCTACGGCGGCTTCATCACGCTGATGGCGATGTTCACCACGCCGGACGTTTTCGCGGCGGGCGCGGCCCTGCGACCTGTGACCGATTGGGCGCACTACAATCACGGCTACACGTCCAACATTCTGAACAATCCTCAGAAGGACGAAGAGGCCTATCGCAAATCGTCGCCGATTTATTATGCGGAAGGGCTAAAGGGCGCGCTGCTGATCTGCCATGGCATGGTCGATACGAATGTGTTCTTTCAGGATTCCGTGCGGCTGATCCAGCGGCTGATCGAGCTGCACAAAGAGAATTGGTCGATCGCACCGTTTCCTGTCGAGGATCACGGATTCTTACAGCCATCGAGCTGGACGGATGAGTATAAGAGGATCTTCAATCTCTTCGAGACGAACCTTAAAAAATGAGGCGCGACCGTAAGGGAGTGCGTTCCTGAACGACTCTCCCCACCTCTTTGTCTACGGAACACTGCGCAGCATGCAGAACGAATGGTCGCGATTTCTCGCCGCTCGCGCGGAACTGCTCGGACCGGCTAAGATGCGAGGCGTTCTGTTTGACCTTGGCAGTTTTCCTTGAATGATCGCCTCGGCCGCTGGGCCGGGGTTCGTGATCGGCGACGTCTTCCAACTCGCCGAGGCGAGTAACACACTTTCAGAGCTCGATCGATACGAAGGGGGCGACTTCGAGCGGCGCATCGTTTCCGTCACTCTAAACGACGGCCGTGAAATGGAAGCCTGGGCGTATCTCTACAAACGCGACACCACAGGCAAACCACGCATCGACTCGGGCGACTATCTTAACCGCTAACACCCACCGCCTGCTGCGCGACGATCTTCTGAATCTCCGTGACGATCGCGTCCAGTTCCTCGTCCTTCGAATAGAAATGCGGTGCGACCCGAATCCCCGCGCCCGGACGAAAATCCACCAGGCAATCCCGCCGAGCAAGTTCGCGAGTCACTTCATAACCATTCGGAACGTCCATCACCACCGTCCCGCCGCGCTCCGCTGGATTCTTTGGCGAGTTCACTTTGAAGCCCGCGTCTTCCGCCAACTCGATCAGCCGCGCAGTCTGCCGCAGCGACTTGGCTCGAATATTCTCGACGCCCGCCTCATTGATGATTTCGTAACCCGACCGCGCCGCATACATCGCGGGAACGTTGGGAGTGCCGTTCAGGAATCGGAAAATGCTATCCGCATATTCGTGCTCGATCGAGAACGCGAACGGCTCGCGATGCGCCGCCCATCCGGTCATGCGCGGTTTCAATTCCGGCCACAGGTCGCGCCGGACGTAAAGATATCCCGCGCCGGGTCCGCCGCACAGCCATTTAACGGACCCGCCCGTCGCGAAATCGACGCCCCATTCGCGCACGTTCACCGGCACCGTCCCGGCCGATTGATAAACGTCCGCGAGCACCTTCGCTCCCACCTCGTGCGCCCGCTTCGTAATCGCCGCCAGATCCTGAATGAAGGCGCTGCGGAACAGCACATGCGACACCGACACCAACGCAGTCTCTTCGTCGATGGCCGCCAGCATTCGTTCCGTCGACACTGAAATGCGATCGTCCGACGCCACCGTCACCACCCGCGCGCCCTGCTGTTGATAAATGTACAGATTCGACGGGAAATTCATCTCTTCCGTGACGATCTTGTTGCGCTTACCGCTCCAATCGAAGCACGACAGCACGATGGCCTGACAGATGGACACGTTCTGCTGCATCGCCACTTCGCCCGGCCCCGCGCCGATGATGCTTCCGATCAGATCGCCCACTGTGACCGGCATCTCCCACCAGCCTTCTTCCCAGGCACGAATGCTGCGTGTGTCCCATTCGTCCGCGTATTGCTGCAACCGATCGCGCGTGCGGCGGGGCATAGCGCCGAGGGAATGGCTGATCATGTACAGCGTGCGATCGAGAATCGCGAATTCAGAACGCCAGTGAAGAAGTGGGTCCACAGATTTCTTGATAACATACTCGCGGGTCGTGAGGCAGCGGTTGTGGATTACTCTTCGAGGCCCGCGTAGACTTCCGCGAGCGAGACTTCGATTGCGGGATCTTCCGTCCGCAGTATTCCATCCTTGGCCTCGCGGCGTCCTTCGGACGTGTACACCCACGCACGACGTTCCACCGGGTCGATCAGCCACACGTAACGCACGCCGAACTTAAGGTAGTCGTCAATCCTTTGCTGAACGCGAGGGAGCCGGTCGTCCTTGGAAAGAATCTCGATGCAGATAAACGGTGGTTCGCGATAAATCGGTGGATGCGGACCACCGGCCGGCACTACGCAAACGTCCGGAATGCGAAAACGAGTGGGCGCGACCTGCACACGTTGCTCGACTACTGTGTGCAGCTTCCACTGCTTACGCCGCGTCCGAAAGTAGTGAGCGATCTCGGTCTGTAAATCGCTGTGCTCGTGTTCGCCCAAGTTTCTTTCGAGGACCTCCCCATCGACGTAATCGCGATCAGGCCGATACGTCGTGCGAAGATACTCTTCAACTGGAACGAGCGTCACCGCTTTCATACCCATCAGTCTAGCCCCTCCCCCCGCACCAGATCCTCATAACTCTCCCGCTGCCGGACGACTCGCCACGACGATCCGTCCACCATCACTTCCGCCGCCCGCGGCCGCGAATTATAGTTCGACGATTGCACGAACCCATACGCGCCGGCGGAGCAAATTGCTACCAAATCCCCAGGCAGCACCTGCGGCATTTCACGATCACGCGCCAGGAAATCGCCGCTTTCGCACACCGGCCCCACCACGTCGGCTCTGATCTTCTCCAAACCGCGATCGAGCACCGGAACAATTTCGTGATGAGCGCCATACAGCGCCGGACGAATCAGATCGTTCATCGCGGCATCGATGATCACGAATTCTTTCTCGCCTGTGGTCTTTCGGTACAACACGCGCGCCAACAGCACACCAGCCTCGGCCACAATCGATCGTCCAGGCTCGATCATCACGTGCAGTCCGCGTCCGGCAACACGCTCGCGCAATTTCGTGACAAATTCCGCGATGTCCGGCGTGGTTTCGCCGTCCTTATATCCCACACCCAGCCCGCCCCCCAAATCCGCGTGCCGGATATCGAATCCCTTTTCGCGCAGCCGGCCGATCAGTTCCAGCACCCGGTCCACCGCCTCCATCACCGGCCGCGGACTCATCAGTTGCGAGCCGATGTGGCAGCTCACGCCTTCGATCAGCAGATTCTGGAGCGACCTTGCGCGATCGTATACGGCCTCCGCGCAGCCAATGTCCACGCCGAATTTATGCGCCAAGCGGCCGGTCGAAATATACGCGTGAGTAGCGGCATCCACATCCGGATTCACGCGCAGCGCTACGCGAGCCTTGACTCCGCGCCGATGCGCCAGCGCATCGATCAACGTTAGTTCCGGCTCCGACTCGCAGTTGAAAACGAAAATCCCCGCGGCCAGCGCTTCGTCAATCTCGCCGGCCGTTTTTCCAACTCCTGAAAACACTACCTTGCCCGGATCGCCGCCGGCTTTCAAGACGCGATACAGTTCGCCGCCCGAAACGATATCGAATCCCGCGCCGGCGTCCGCGAGCAACTGCAACAGCGCCAGATTGCTGTTCGACTTGACGGAATAGCAGACCCAATGCGGAGTGTCGCCAAACGCCGCGTCATAAGCTCGAAACTTTTCGAGGATCGCCGCCGCCGAGTATATGAAAGATGGAGTTCCCGCGCGCGCCGCGATCTCGGCCAGCGCGACATCTTCCGCGAACAGCGCGCGATTCCGATAGCCGAACCGGTTCACCTCAGCACACCCTCATCACCACTATGGATTGGTCGTCGGTGATCGGCGTCCCGTCGCGAAACTTGTCGAGGTCGACAAACATAGCCTTGGCGAACGTGGCCGGCGATTCCGCCCCGTGTTTCTTGAGCATGCGAATCACACGCAACCGGGAGTAGTCTTCCTCGCGCGCGTTGAGCTGATCCTCCACGCCATCGGAGAAAAATAAAATCGTATCGCCGATCTCCGCTAGAAACTCAGTCTCCTCGTATTGGCGATCCTCCAGCAGCCCGATGGGCACACCCTCCGCTTTAGGCTTGATGATCTCGCCATTCCGGAGAATCATCGGCGGCTCGGCGCCCGCGTTGCACAGCGTCAGGCGGCGCTGCCGCGATTCCCACAGCGCGACCAGCAATGTCGCGTACTGCGCATCCACCTTGCGCTCCAGAAGAGATTCGTTCAGCGCTTGCATCAGCACCGCCGGACTCCTGCGCCGCGGCGCCAGGATTCGCAGCAACCCGCTCACTAGCGCGCCATACAGCGCGGCCGCCGCGCCTTTCCCGCTCACATCGCCGAACACGATCACGCTATAGTCGTCGCCGTGATCGAAGAAATCGTACACGTCGCCTGAAATTTCACGAGCCGGCCGCGCGCGCAACGCGATCTCCAACCCGCGCAGCTCCGGCGCTTCCCGCGGCTGGAGGACGTGCTGCAGTTTCCGCGCGGCTTTCAAATCCTGATCCATGCGCCGCTCGCGCTGCGCCAGCTCTTCATACAGACGCGCGTTTTCCACCGAACTCGCGATCTGCGGCGCCAGCAGTGAAAGCGTCCTCTGATGCTCCTCGGTAAAATATCCGATGCGCTCGCTCTCCACGTCCAGCACGCCCACCACCCGATCCTGCGCGATCAGCGGTACCGCCATCTCGGATCGAATCTCCGGATGCGACGCGATGTAGCGCGGATCTTCCGCGGTATTCAGCACCCGCACCGTCTCGCGCGACTCCGCCGCCGCCCCCGTGATTCCCTTCCCCAGCGGAATATTATCGAGGTTCACGCGCTGGTCGTAACGCACGCTGAAACGATGCCGCAACACTTTTCTCTCGGTGTCGACCAGAAAAATGCTGAAGGCGTCATAGTGGATCATCGTGCGGACGGTCGCCGCGATTTTTCCCATCAAGTCGTCCAGGTTCAGAATCGAGCTGAACTCCTGCGATAGCCGGGTCAGCGTCTTCAGCGTCCGGTTTTGACGCTCCACCCGCAGATACAATCGCGCGTTGTCGATCGAAGCCGCCACCCGCGCCGCGATCAATCGCAGCATGGCGCGGTCCTGGTCCGAATACGCCTTCACCCGCGTCGATTGCACATCCAGCACGCCCACCAGCTTGCCGCGCGCCGTCATCGGCACCGCCAGCTCGCTGCGCACCGCGTCGAGCGCGTTCAAGTAACGCGGATCCTGCGTGACATCCTCCACCAGCACCGGCATCCGCGACGTTGCCGCCGCTCCCGTCACGCCCTCAGTCAACGGGATCACCAGGCTGCGAACCACCTCGTCGCGATGGCCGATCGAATGGCGAATCCGCAAGCCTTGCGCGCGCTCGCTATAAAGAAGGATGGCGAACAGATCGTACGGCACCACCGTCTTGACGATCTGCGCGACGTTCTCGAGCAGCTTATCCAGATCCAGCGTCTCCGCCGTCACTCTCGACACTTCCAACAGGAAGTCGAGCAATTCGGCGCGCTCGCGAAACACCGCTGATTTTCGAGTCGTGGCCATGCGATTCGCCGCGCTATCGCGCCGTAGCCTCGACGATTTTGACGCTGGCGCTGGCGCCGATGCGCGTCGCTCCAGCCGCTGCCATACTCTTCACGTCCTCCAGCGTGCGGATTCCGCCCGAAGCCTTCACGCCCATCTCGCCGCCCACCACCTGCCGCATCAGCGCGATATCGTGCACCGTCGCGCCGTGCGGTCCGAAGCCTGTCGACGTTTTGACGAATTCGGCGCCCGCCAGTTTTGCCAGCGTGCACGCGATCGCTTTTTGATTATCGTCGAGCAGTGCGGTTTCCAGAATCACTTTGACGATCGCGCCGCCACCATGCGCCGCGTTCACCACCGCGCGAATGTCCTCGCGAACCACGTCGTAACTTCCGCCCCGCAGCTCGCCGATATTCAGCACCATGTCGATTTCCTGCGCGCCCACGCGAATCGCGCCTTCTGTTTCAGCCACTTTGATCGCCGTCGTGTTCGCGCCCAGCGGAAATCCCACCACCGTGCACACCTTCACCGGCGATCCGGCCAGTTCGCCCGCCACCAGCGCCACCCAATACGGATTCACGCACACGCTCGCGAAGCCGTATTTGCGCGCCTCTTTGCATAGCTTGCGGATATCGGATGCCGTCGCTTCCGGCCGCAGCAGCGTGTGATCGATGGATTGCGCGATGCTCGCGT
>Ga0182024_10006067_pt1 | contig 26701 bp, 28 predicted proteins | sample P32metaG_FD_120480 | JGI IMG/M metagenome (GOLD analysis project Ga0182024, IMG submission 120480) | Permafrost microbial communities from Stordalen Mire, Sweden - P3-2 metaG (Illumina Assembly) | ecosystem: Environmental > Terrestrial > Soil > Wetlands > Permafrost | place: Sweden: Stordalen... | reverse complement strand
TAACGGAATATTTCTTCATTTCAATCCTCCTCTCCTGATTATTGTGTTTTCCAGAAACACGACACTCGCTATAGTCTCATTAACATGTTCTTATAATATCATAAACCTATGTTATCCAGTGTTTTTGAAACAAGCGGAGGGCAAAGCCCTGCGGCCCCGTTTCCTGGGCAGTCTGGTTGCGAACATTGATTGCAGGGCTTCGTGCGGGACTAATCCGGCGTAACAAGTTGCTGAGACGAGCACGTCTTTCATGCGACCCGAACCGAGCCGCCGGAGGTCGGCGAGGTGAAACACCAGGGATCGGACCGCCAGACTCAGATCGATATTTCAGCGAGGTTTGAAATGTTCGTCGATTTCCACCTGATAACCGGCTGCCAGCCGGTTTGTCTCGTTGGCCATGCCCACCACAGCCATCAGTTCGTGAAACATCGCCTCGGTCATCCCTTTCTTGCGGGCGGCCACCGTGTGCGATGCAATGCAGTAGCCGCACCGATTGGTTGCGCTGACGGCGACATAGATCATTTCCTTGGTGAGGGGATCGAGAGCGCCCGGCGCCATAATCTGCTTTATGGATTCCCAGGTGCGCTTCAACGTGACCGGGTCGGCAGCGAGCGCCTTCCAGAAATTATTGATCCAATCGGTTTGGCGCGTCGCCATGATGTCGTCATAAACGGCGCGCACTTCGGGAGCCGCGTGTTCGTATTCGATCAGACCCGCGCTGTTGGCCATCTCTTCTCCTCTGAAACATTTTGCCGATATGCACTGGCCATGTTGCAGGGCCGCCAAAGAGGCATATTACCTCATCGACGCGGCTACGAATCCGCGGTGAGAGACCAGGACGCGCTTGACCACATCATGCATCATCGGTCGGTGAATGCCGCTCACTCGTTGCAGCTCTTTCTGACTCAACGTAACTGTCTCCTGTCTCATAGGGTGACATTTTCACGCTGCCGGTACGCGGTGACAAAATTATGGAGCTAAGACACCATTCGCTTCAATTCGTTGACGTACGCCGCGCCGCCACCTATAATCGACGTTTGCCAGTTGTGCTGGGAGGCTGTATGTACGCCGTGATTCGCAGTGGAGGTAAGCAGTACCGCGTCGAGCCGGGCAAGACGATCCAGGTCGAGCGGCTGGACGGCAAAGTCGGCGGTGAGGTGACTTTCGCGGAAGTTCTAGCGGTCCGTAACGACGATAAGAAAGTGCTCGGCGGCGAGCATGTTGCCAAAGCGAAAGTGACCGGAAAGATCGTCAAGCATGTCCGCGGCCCGAAGCTCAAAGTCATGAAGTACAAGACGGGCGGACAATACAAAATTCAGACCGGCCATCGGCAGGGCTACACGACCGTCGAAGTCGGCGATATCCAATTCTTTTAGAGGCTTTCAATGGCACACAAAAAAGGCGGCGGGTCATCTACAAACGGGCGGGACTCGCAGGGGCAACGGCTTGGAATTAAGCGTTTCGGCGGCCAGCTGGTGACGAGCGGCAGCATCCTGATTCGCCAGCGCGGCACGCGTTATAAGGCTGGGAAAAACGTTGGGCGCGCGAAAGACGATTCTCTGTACGCCTACATCGACGGCATCGTGCGCTTCGAAGACCGGGGCGGCCGCGGCAAGTTCATCAGCGTGCTTTCGCCCGAACTGGCTACAGCGGCTCCAGAAACAAAATCCGCGGAAGCGGCGGCCGACTGAAGCCTCCGCTTTCATGACGCACCAGCCGGGCGTCGTGTATTTTTGTTTTTCCTCCCACCCGTGGCGTATGCTTCCTTGAACAGTCTCACATAGCGAGCTAACCGTGTTTGTTGACGAAGCCAAAATTTCACTGAAGGCCGGCGACGGAGGAAACGGCTGCATGGCCTTCCGGCGTGAAAAATACGTCCCGCGCGGCGGCCCTTCGGGCGGCGACGGCGGGAACGGCGGCGACATCTATCTCGAAGCGAACCCGAACGACAACACGCTCCTGCGCTACCGGTATAACCGCGAATTTCGCGGTGAGCGCGGCCGCCACGGCGAGGGCTCCGATTGCCACGGCCGCTCCGGCGAAGATATGGTCCTCACCGTTCCCGTGGGTACGGTTGTGTTTGACGCGAATTCCGGCGAGCAGCTTTTTGATCTCACAGAACCCGGGCAGCGATTCCGCGCCGCGCGCGGCGGCCGCGGCGGCCGCGGAAACGGCAATCCGAAGTTCGTCCGTCCATGGCATCAGGCTCCGCGCGAACACGAAGAAGGCCATCCCGGCGAAGAACGCCATCTCCGGCTCGAATTGAAACTGCTTGCGGACGTGGGCCTGGTCGGATTTCCCAATGCGGGCAAGTCCACCTTGATTTCCCGCATCTCCGCCGCGCGCCCGAAGATTGCGGCTTATCCTTTCACGACGCTCGAGCCGCACCTGGGTGTGGTTTCCGCCGACCCGGACGCGGGTCCTGGCCGCGGCCGCACGTTCGTCGTTGCGGACCTTCCGGGTTTGATCGAAGGCGCGCATGAAGGCGTCGGACTGGGGATTCGATTTTTGAAGCATGTCGAGCGTACGCGCCTGCTTGCTCACCTCGTGGACACCAGCGACGCGAACGACCACAATCCCGTCCACGATTTCGAAATTATCGAACGCGAACTCGCCGCGTTCAGCCCGGCGCTTGCCGAGAAGCCGATGATCGTCGTGGCCACGAAGCTCGATGCCACAACGAATCGCGAGCATCTCGAAGAGCTTCGCTCCTTCGCCGCGAATCGCGGCATCGAGTTTCACGCCATCTCGTCGGCCACGGGTGAGGGCGTCGTCGAGCTGGTGCGAGCGATGGCCGACGCCCTTGATCGCATCCCGAAGCCGGGCGTCATGGAAGATTCGGCTCCGGCGCTTCCTGAAAATTCACCTCCGCTGGCCGTGGCGGAAACATTCGACCCGAATACTCATCGGGAGGAACGTTGAGTTCACACCCCGCTCACAAATCGCCGCGCGGAATTCACCGACGCTCCGTCGCGCTTTTTGGCGGTACTTTTGATCCGATTCACACGGGACACATCACCGTCGCCCAGGCAGCCCAGCGTAGATTTCATTTGGACGCGATTCACTTTATCCCTTCGTCGCGCCCGCCCCACAAGACAAAGCTCGCCTTGACGCCCTTCGTTCACCGCTATGCCATGGTTGCGCTCGGTTGCGCGGAACATTCCAATTTCCTGCCTTCTCTTGCGGAAGTCGAAATGGACGGCGCGGCGTCACACGTCTTCTACACGATCGATACTGTGCGGCGATTTCGCCGCGAATATCCCGACGATCATCTGTTTTTCATCGTGGGCGCCGATCAGTTTCTCGAAATCCCCACCTGGAAGAGCTATGATTCGCTGCTTGATGCCTGCGATTTCATTATTGCCAGCCGACCCGGTTTCAAAATGGAGGCGTTGCGGCTCCTGGTCCCGCCGGAAAAGCTCGGACGAACATCTTCGCCGGAGCCGAACAAGATCGTCCTGCGCAAGTCCGTGATCCATCTATTGACCACCGTCGCGAGCCATGTCTCTTCCACGGAAATCCGCGAGCGGCTCGAAAAAGGGCAAACCATACATGGGCTTGTGCCCGCGCGCGTAGAAGAATACATTGTCGGTCAGGCTCTTTACAGGTGACGCTAGACTCTTTTCGCCCCGAAATCCACTGGGCTGTCGAAGCCGCCCAGGAAAAGCAGGCCGTGGACGTTACGGTGCTGAAGCTTCCCGGCACGGGAGCGTTTGCGGAATATTTTGTGCTGTGCTCGGGTGAGAGTTCTCCGCAGCTCCAGGCGATTCGGGAAGCCATCGAAGAGCGGCTGGATCGCCAAGGTGTGCGCCTCGCTCACCGCGAGGGCAAACCGGGCGCCGAATGGGTTCTGCTCGATTACGGTTTTTTCGTGGCGCACATCTTCAGCCAGCGCGCGCGGGCGTACTACGATCTCGAGCGCCTCTGGCGCACGGCCGAGCGCGTCGCTTTCCCGGCACCCGAGAAAGCTGCCGGCTGGCCGGCGGGCTCTGAAAGCGGCTCCAATCCGCAATGATCGCGAACGCCACCCTTTGGGTGACCGCTGACCCGGCTTCGCAGCGCGTTCTCGAAATCGGTGAGAAGGTCGTCGAGGCAGGCACTACCCTCCTTATCACGGGAGAAAGCGGAACCGGCAAGGACCAGCTCGCGCGATGGATCCACGAACGGGGCCCACGCCACGACGCTCCCTTCCTGAAAATCGATTGCGCCAGCCTGCCTTCCGAACTCGTCGAATCCGAACTCTTCGGCCACGAGCGCGGGGCGTTCACGGGCGCCGTCGCGCGCAAGCCCGGAAGGCTCGAGATGGCGCAGGGCGGCACGATTGTGCTCGACGAAGTGGCGGCTCTCTCTTCGCCCGTGCAGGCGAAATTGCTGCGCGTGCTCGAAGACCGCACCTTTAGCCGGCTGGGCGGCTCCGAAACCCTGCGCATGGAAGCACGCGTGATGGCGCTCACCAACGCGGATCTGCATCAAGCCGTTGCCGCCGGCCGCTTTCGGGAGGACCTTTTTTTCCGCCTGAACGTGCTCGCGATTTCAGTGCCTCCGCTACGCGAACGCCGGGGGGATATTGCGGCTCTGGCTTCGCATTTTCTGGCCCGGTTGGGGCCTGTCCACGGCCGTGCGCAGGCCGTGCTCGATCAGTCGGCTCTAAAGGTGCTGGAATCCTACTTCTGGCCTGGAAACGTCCGCGAACTGAAAAACGCGATCGAGCATGCTCTCGTATTTGCCAAAGAGGATGTCCTTCGTCCGACGGACTTTCCGCAGATCGTGAATTCTTCGGGAAACGCGCGCGACTCCGGTGATCCCCTGAAATCGCTCGAGGAACTTGAGCGCGAGGCCATCCGGATCACACTCGATCGCACGCATTACAAAATCGGCCGCGCCGCGGAAGTGCTCGGCATCAGCCGCAAGACGCTGCTCGAAAAACGCAAGAAGTATGGTTTGGTCTGACGATTGGTATGTTTGATCTGGCGATGCCCCGAGCCTCTCTCGGAGAGTCGTGCCGGGAAGGCCCCGGCGTCAGCATCCCGCTGCAACTGACGTTCACGCCATGAAGATTTGCCTCGTCATGCTCGGGAAGACGCGCCGCCGGGAAGCGAGCGCGCTTCTTGACGATTACGCGGCCAGAATCGGGCGTTACGCCGATGTCCGGATCATCGAATTGCGCGAGGCTTCCCCCTCCGCTCTGCGCAAAATAAAACTCGACCCCGCGTCCCTCTTCGTGCTGCTCGATGCCGCGGGTAAGCAATTCACCTCGCAAGAATTTGCGGCATGGCTCGGCGATTTGCGCGACCGCGGCGCCCGCGAAATCGTCTTTCTTTGCGGTGACGCCGTAGGATTCCCCGACGCCATTCGCGCGAAGACCACGCGGAAGATTTCTCTTTCGGCTCTCACCATGCCGCATGAATTCGCCCGCGTCATTCTGGCCGAGCAGATTTATCGCGCCTTCGCTATCCTCGCGGGCCATCCTTACCCGAAATAACGCACGGTTTGCCCAACGAAAGCGTTACCCTTCCGACATTGAAAGGATCGTTCTGACTATGATACCTTCCGGGGTAGAGCTCTACTGGCCCCAAGCGCTTACTTTTTAGGAGACATCCATGAGACACATTCTTGCCGGCATTTCGATGGCTGCCCTTTCCTGTTTTGCCGTGGCGATGCCTGCATCCGCGCATCACTCATTTGCCGCGGAGTTTGATGCGAATAAGTGCACGGACCTGTCCGGCACCTTCACGGGTTTCGAGTGGCAGAATCCTCACGGGTATATCCACGTGGATGTGAAAGACGCTAGTGGAACCGTCCAGTCGTGGACCTTTGAAACCGTGTCGTTGTCCACACTGAAGAGGAGCGGAACCACCCGGCGCGATTTTCTTGACGCCATCGGCAAACCGGTCATGGTCCGCGCCTGCCTCGCCAAGAATGGCGTGAAGAACAGAGCGGCTGCCGAATTTATTAAATTGCCCGATGGCACGTCCCACAGAATCGGGCAAGACGTCGAACACCAGGGCGCCGGCGGCGAGCAATAGAGCTTCGTTCACAGGAGACTTCTCTTCGAGAATATCTCCGGTTCTGGCCTCGGAATCTGAAAGGATCGAAGACGATGAGTCGAAGCCTTGCCTGTCGCGTCACCGCTCGGGGAATCCTGCTATTAGCTTTGTGTGTGGCGTGCACACCTGCGTTCGCCCAGCAGAAGCAAAAATCCACCGCTCCACCGCTACCCGTTGGTAAGTCCAAGACGCAGTCGGTGCCTCCCGGCGGACCTCCGCCGAAGGATGTCGATGGACATGTGGACTTGTCGGGAGTCTGGTTTCCGGGAACCGGTGGTGGCTTTACTTTCGTTGGTTCAGTCCGAAAACAATACGACGCCAAGGCAGAGGAGCCGCCTCCGTTCCAGCCATGGGCGGCCGCCAAAATCAAGGCCATGAGTGGGACGGATTACGAACTCGGCCGTGCCTCGGTGAATTGCCTGCCGCGCGGCGTTCCGGGCATGTTCCTCATCGACCCCTATCCTTTCCAGATCGTCCAAAAGCCCGGGCTGTTTGCGCAGCTCGACGAACTCAACAATAACTGGCGCGTCGTGCACACCGACGGTCGCCCCCATGATCCGGACCCGGACCCATCCTTTGATGGTGATGAGGTTGGCCATTGGGACGGAGACACCCTTGTCATCGATGTGATCTCCATTGACGAGCGGACCTGGAACAACTTTACCGGCTGGTTCCACAGCGACCAGGAACACGTAATCGAACATATCAGCCGCCCCTCCATGAACTATCTTTCTTATCAAGTCACGATCGAAGATCCCAAAGTGCTCACAAAGGCGTGGAACTCAGTGCCGCGCGTATGGACTCTCGCCCACGAGGATTTGCTCGAATACTACTGCACCAACAACCAGGATGTAGACCAGTACAAAGCGCTCAAAGAGAAGGAAGAAAGCAAGTAATACCCGCGCGGGGTGCCGATCATAAGCCTCGCAAGCTCCGCTGGAGAGAATTTAGGGAACTTACGGCTGCCCCAGCCCTTGCGGTGTGGACGAGGGTGGGGGCGTGATCGCCCAAAGGAATCGGAGAACATAAAGGCCCTAGGGTTATTTTGTGGAGTTTTTGCACATACTGACCAAAGTTGCTTCCCCGAAAGATCGTTCTAAGCCATGTTGGATGCTTGAATTAGCGTTGCCTTACCTCCAGACTCACAAAGGAAATTTGCGTGCTGCCGCAGACTGATTTTCCGCTCCCTCCAGATCTCCCTTGCCCCATCGATGACGGCGCTGCGAATCACCTAATCAATATCACTCTGCCTCAAATTAGCCTCTATTCGACCGCCGGCAGAACCGTCGATGTTTCGGCGCTCAACGCTCCCCGAACAGTCATCTATTTTTATCCGATGACCGGAGTGCCAAGCCAACCCCTTCCCGACGGATGGGACATGATCCCAGGTGCGCGCGGCTGCACCCCCCAAGCGCGTAATTTCCAGGATCGTTATCAGGAGTTTGAGAATCTCAACGTCGAGGTGTTCGGTTGCAGCACGCAGACGAATGAATATCAGCGGGAGATGGCACGGCGCCTTCACCTCCCGTTTGAGATGCTGAGCGATGCTGAATTCAGACTATGCGACGCGCTGCGTCTGCCGACATTTGAAGCGGATAAAATGCGATTGGTGAAGCGCCTCACGCTGATCGTTCGCCATGCACGAGTAGAACACCTGTTTTATCCGGTGTTCCCGCCGAACGAAAGCGCCGACGAAGTTCTGCGCTGGTTAAAGGATCATCCGATTACAAATTGACCCGCCCGCTGTTGAATCCTGCTCAGTCGAACCGCCGGAAAACAGCCGATTCGTAAGGGATTTTATTTTTTGGATGGCACCGCAAAATTCAAAGGAAGGAAAATCAAAGGGAGTCCCCACCGGACTCCCTTTATCTCTTCTAGCCCCAGTCCGGTTCGTAGCACCAACCGGCCCACCCCGGGATTAAGACAGCCGCAGGCTCATTTGCAAGTTGAATGCCACGGATTAGAATTTTCTATGGAATAGGCAGTTTGCTGTAATCTAAAGACTTACGTCCTGCAGAAGTGTTTAGCGTAGTTCTCTGGCCCCCCGGAATCCTATTTCCTGAAATCGTAGGGGTTTTTACCTATGAGGTTTGGAAGAATCATTTCTGCTACGAGTGTCGTACTTTCTTTAGGCGCCAATCGACGTTCGGAGCGCATTGGCTATCGAGTCGGTCCAGCGCCGGACGTCATCTTCGTGTTCGGCTTCGACCATGACGCGCGCCAGCGGTTCGGTGCCTGAATAACGCAGCACGATGCGCCCCGAATTACCCAGCGTCGCCTCCGCTTGCGTAAGCAGTCTCGAAACTTCGGGCAGCGATTCCATCGGCGGTTTGGACCCCACGCGAACGTTCACGATCTTCTGCGGGAAAATTTTCATGTCCGAGACCAGCCCGTCGAGCGGCCCTTCGATCGAAATGAGCGAAGCCATTTTCAACGCGGTGAGCATCCCATCGCCGGTTGTCGCGTCATCAAGAAAGAGGATGTGCCCCGATTGTTCCCCGCCCAGATTCGCGCCGATTCGCAGCATCTCTTCAAGCACGTAACGGTCGCCAACGGCCGTGCGGACGAGAGCGAGTCCCGATTTCGCGAGAGCCCGCTCGAGCCCCAGGTTCGCCATCGTCGTTCCCACGATCACGTCTCCCTTGAGTTGCCCGGTCGACTTCAGAAAACGCCCGGCCGCGAGAAGGACGCCGTCGCCATCCACCAGCTTTCCCGACCCGGAAGCGAAAATAGCGCGGTCCGCATCGCCATCGAACGCCACCCCAAGCGCGGACCCGGTCTCGACCACTTTTTTTTGCATGGCTTCCGGATGGAGCGAACCGCACCCGGAATTGATGTTCTTTCCGTCCGGTGAATTGTTGATTGCGGTCACGCTCGCGCCTATCGATCGAAAAAGTGCAGGTGCGAGTTTGCTCGCGGCTCCATTGGCGCAATCGAGCACGATCTTCATTCTCGCCAGGTTCGCGCCCGGGAAAACAGCCTTTCGAAGCCCCGCGAGATAGTCCTCATGCAGAGTTTCATCCCCATTGATATGCACTGCGCTCGCGGAGGGCTTGGTTCCGTTGCCGGCGAGAATAAATCCTTCGAGATGATGTTCGACGGCGTCCGGAAACTTCATTCCCGACGAAGAGATCAGCTTCACGCCATTGTCGTGGTATGGGTTGTGCGAAGCGGAAATCACCACGCCCGCCGCGAATCCTTCCTGGTTCACGAGCCACGCAACTCCCGGCGTTGTGAGCACTCCCGCCGACACAGGTTCGGCGCCGGCTGAGGCGAGCCCTCCCGCAATGCGCTCCGCAATGTGCTGCCCGGATTCGCGCGTGTCACGGCCGATCAGAACGCGCGGCCGGCCAACCTCTTTTCGAAGATAATTACCCACGGATTTGCCGACGCGGTCCAGCGTCGCATCGTCGAGAGGGTATTCCCCGGGAATCCCTCGGATTCCGTCCGTACCGAATAGTTGCTTCGCCATTTGTGGTGATCCCCAACACGCCGACAGTGCAACAAATTGTATCATTTTGAATGGTCTCGCGTTGGTTCGACGTCCTACGGATTCCCGAAGTATAAACGCGCGAAGACGCACGAACCGTGCTCGCTATTGGCTGTTCAGTTCACCTGCGTCAATACCCGGCCGCCTATGAGACTGCTATGCTATCGTTACGCAATGCCCGTGGAAGAAACCAGAATCGTCGCTCGGTCTGCCAGTGCCCGGATAATTGCCGCGGGCATCGTCATCGCCTTCTGCTATTTCGCCGCGACGGTTCTCGTGACTCTGCTGGTCGCGGTGCTCATGGCGTATTTTCTCGATCCGGTCGTAACCCGGCTCGAAGACGCGCGCCTCCCGAGGCCGCTGGGCTCGCTGCTGGTAGTCTTGGTGACCCTGGCATTGTTGGCGGTGGTCGGATGGTCGCTTATCGAACGCCTCGATCAATTTGGCGATGACTGGCCTAAATACCGCGCACCCCTGCGCTCCGCCACGGAAAGTATTTCCCGTAGCGTGGAAAACCTGGAAGCCCACGTTTCGGAAATTGAACCGGCGCAGCCTCCCGGCCAGCCCGTACTCACGATCACCGATTCGCATCCCGTGCGCACCGCGCTCCTCGGCCGGCTGAGTTCTCTCTACGCGCTGATGGTGGGCGCAACCTTCGTTCCCTTCCTCGTGTTTTTCATGCTCGCTGAAAAGCGCCAGGTGTGGCATGCGACGATGCAGTTATTTCCCGCAAGCGAGCGCACGAACGTAAAAGAAACACTCGCGGAAGTAACGCTTGTTCTGCGCAGCTATCTGGTGGGAACGGTTCTGGTCGGACTCATTTTGGTCACCGCGACGTGGCTCTTCTTCTGGGTGCTCGGGCTCGACTTCCCCTTCCTCACGGGGCTGGCTTCCGGACTGTGCAACTTGGTTCCCTATCTCGGCGCCGTCCTGTCCTGGATTCCGCCGCTCCTCGTCGGGCTGACGAAATACCATTCGGCGGGGCCCTACGTCGGGATTTTTTCCATGCTCACGATTTTCCACGTGATTGCCGCGAACTTACTGATCCCCACGCTCATCGGCTGGCGCATGCGATTGAACGCCGTTGCGCTAACCGTTTCGTTGCTCTTCTGGGGATGGCTCTGGGGCGCGATGGGCTTCATTCTCGCGATTCCGATCACCGCGGTCATTAAGGTGATTTGCGATCATGTGGAAGAATGGGAACCGGTGGGCCAGTGGCTCAGTTCCTGATTGTCTTTACCGCCGTTTCGGATCCGATGGATCGCAGCTGCCAACCCGCTGGCCGTTCGCGCTTCCTGGAATAGACGAATCGCGGCGATTCCCGCGGCGCCCGCCCGCATGCAGTCAATGCTGTTTTTTTCGTTCACTCCGCCGATCGCTATCACCGGCATTCCCGCTCCGCGGCACACTTCCCCGAGCTTTTCTATTCCTTGCGGCCGTCCAAAAGGTATTTTCGAAGGCGTTTCGAAGATCGGACCGAAGAAAACATAGCTCGCCCCGTCCTGCTCCGCTTGGCGAGCTTCTTCCAAACTGTGGCAGGACACACCCACGCAAAAATCGGCTGGCGCGTTTCCGCTCCGGCGCCAGCGAACCACGTCTTTCGCCGGGATGGATTCGTGGCCCAGATGCACGCCGAGCGCGCCGGCTGCCAGCGCGACGTCGATACGGTCGTTCACCACGACGCGGACGCCGGCGCCGCATTCACTCGCAATGTCCGCGGCCCTCTGAACCAGATTGAGCAGCGCGCGCGCGGTCAGATCTTTCTCACGCACCTGCACCCAATCGGCCCCCGCCAAAATAGCGGCGCGAATCTGGTCTACGAGTTTCTCGACAGGATCGCGCGCCCCCAAAGTTTTCCGGTCGGTAACGTAACAGACGATTGGGCGATCAGGTGCGATTGGCAACGGCGGTCGTCCGGCGGCGGAATGCCTCGATAGAAAGGAACACGTTCATCACTCCCAACCCGGATATCCCGCCCCGAAGAAACGGGTTTTTCAGGAAGAATCCCAGCGCCGGGTATTGGTAAAGAAAAAAATTCGCTTCCCAGATATCCGACCAGGGGGCCAGGACCAGCACCAGTCCGAGCTCGAGCCAGAACAAAAGCATCACAACGCGAAAGATGCGGTTCATCATCCCTGGAAGATTATGGGAGATTATCTTCGGGGTGGCAACCCTAAGTCTCCGGACTAATTCGCGACCGGGTGAAAATCAAGCGGAGTCTCTCTCTTATTTCTTCGGTTGTTTTCCGCATCGATCCCCGAGCCGCAGGTAGGGGGGCTACTGATGTTGTAACATGGCGATACGGTCGGCAACGTCGCGGTAATCGATGTTCATCGCGTAAACTTGCCGAAAACTTTCGAGCGCCTCTCCCGATGCTCCAGCCAGTTCGAGAGCGACGGCGAGATCGTAGCGCAGCGCCAGAATCGCCTCGGGATCGAGCCCCGGCGTTTCGAGCGCCCGTTGATACCACAGAGATGCGATCTTCGGCTCTCCCTTATCGACGAAAGAAACCGCCAGCAGCGTTGAACAATTCATCGCGTAGCGGAAGGGTCTTCCCTTTTGGATGGCTTTCGCCACTTTCTGAAATTCCCCGATGGCTTCGTCGAGGAGTCCCATCTCCCGATACGCGATGCCGAGGTTGTAGTGCGTTTCCAGGTCTTCATTTTCCTCGGCAATCCCGCCCATTTCGTTACGAAAATCCTGAAACACTTCAGCGAGCTGGTGCAGGCTCTCCGCGGTCGCTTCGGGAATGGGCGAAGACTCAGGCGTTCCCGGTGCCGCGGCAATCGCTTCGGCAGCATCCAGGTTCGCAGCCTCCGGCGGGAGCGGCTCCATGCCATCGATTTCCGCAACAAGTTCATTGAGGAAGTCTTCCGTCGTGCTGTTATCGGCGCTCTTAATCTCGCTCGCCTTCGGCGTCAGCTCCAGTTCGAAGTCGAGGTTTTCGGGAGCAATTGCCTCGGCGGTCGCAGGCTGTACTTCCGTTTCCGACGGAACTTCCTCCCCAAAACCAAACGACGGGCCGGATGACTCCGAGTTTACATCCTCAATTTCGAACGCCTCAGGCTCGGCGGAAGGTTCAGGAGCAGACTCGGTCTCAAGAGCAGTGCCCTCGTTCTCCGTTGCAACCGGTTCGACCGTGGACGCGGGCGGCTGGTCGGCCGGCAGCGCCGGCTCGCTTACTTCCTGCACCATCGCTTCCCATTCGTCCGAGAGGTCGAGCTCTTCTCCCGCGGCAAGCGACTCGATTTGGGATGAAAGCGACACAGTAGACGCTTCGCTCGAGACCGGGTCAGGCTGCACCGCAACCATGGGGATTTCGAATTCCGGTACGGAGGGTTCGGGAGCAATCGGCGCGGACAGAAGCTCTTCCGTCGTCGCGCCCACGATCTTCTGGAATCGTTGGCGTGTTTCGCCGAACCGGCCGGTATTCACGTTGTCGCCGCGTTCACCGCACACCTTTTCCATCCACGCGGCGAGTTCAGCCGTGCGCCGATCGTTCCCCGCGCCGAGATAAAAATCCAGCAGTCGTTCCAGCGTCGGTGTGTGCCGCGGAGCGCGCCTCAGCACGTTCTCGAGCAGATGAATTGCCTTGTGATTGAGGCCGTAGCTCGAAAAAAGATCGACGTCCGTGAGTGCATGCGCGATGTACGTCTGAGTTTCTTCATCGAGAGGCGGCTCTTCGGTCGCCGGCTCGGACGCCGCCACCGGTTGGTTCTCTTCTTCCAGCGCGTCGGCTCTCGTCTCGGCCTCTGCTTCCGGTTCTTCCCGGTCTCCACGAAGCCTTTTAAGCTTTGCTACGATTCTCTCGTCGTCCTTGTTTCGGTCGATCAATTCCTCGAGTAGCTCTGCCGCCCGAGCCTGATTCCCGGCGGCCGTGTACAGCTCCACCAGCTTCGTGAGAGTGTCGGTCAAATGGAACGGGTCGCTCGTATGGCGGAAAAATTCCGCGAGCATCTCCAGGCCTTCCGTTTGATCGGGAAGCTGCCCGGTAGCGCTGGTAAGCGACTTCTGAAATTTATCCGGCTCGCCCGCCTCGATCATCGGATCGCGTAATTCGCGCAGAAGGGAAATGGCTTCGGCACCCTGCTTGCCTTCAATCAGTGTGTCGGCTACTTTGAGCAGGAGGGCAAAATGTGAATTTCCGCGGACGAGTTGGTTACGGGCCCGGTCGGTGGCTTTCTCGATCTGCCGGGACTTAAGCTCCAGATCCACGAGAAGTTTCGTAACGTCGCCGCCGGCGTCCGCCTCCGGATGCCTTTCCAGGATTGCAATCGCCTGTTCGTCTTTGTTCGTTTGCGTAAAAATCTTTGCCTTCAAAAACAGGGCCGCCGAATGGCCCGGTTCCACTTCAACTGCCCGATCGATCAGCTTCAGCGCTTCTTCGTTGTCTCCGTGGCCGGAAAGCCGCTGCGCGTAAGCGTAATAGGTCTGGGCGGCATCCTGCTTTTTGCCCATCACGTTATAGAGTTCGGCCAGCCGCATCTGGACGCGCGGGTTCTCCGGTTCCACTTCCAGCAGGTGGTGCAGCACTTCCACGGCCTTCGTCGCGCGATTCGCCTTCAGGTGAGTTTCCGCGATCTGCAGGAACAACGGCCGCGCTTCGCTCAACACCCCCTGTTGCACGTAGAGATCGGCGAGCCGTTCGAGAGGGGCGCTTTCCGTAGGCGCCAGTTTGGCGATCTTCTTGTAGATGGCGATAGCCTTGCTGTTGAACCCGTCCTGCAGGTAAACCTGCGCCAGCCGCTCGAAATATTCGATCGCATGCGGCATGTCTCCCTGGCGCGCGTAGAGATCGCCGACGGTCATCAGCGTGGCTTGATCCTTCGCGTCGTGCCGCAGGATTTGCTGGTATTCGGCGATGGCCTGGGTCACCCTGCCCTGGTTCAAATATTTCAGCGCGCTGTCGAGCGATTTGCCTTTATTGAATGCCATAGTTTTTTCGCGGCCCTGATCACGTCCCGCTGGTGGGCGCCAATCGCGGCTCAACCATGAGGTTAGCACGCGCTAAAAACGAGGGTCAATGAACCGCAAGCCCCAGGTTGAGCAAGCGGATAACAGTCCAAGCCGGCCCCAAAGCGCTTCCAGTCTCACTCATGATGACCGATGTCGTCAGCTTCCATCCGGTGGCGCAGAGGCGGAGAATCAAATGCAAGCGCGAGGTTGGGCGCAGCGATCCTCCGCGCTCCGGCGATGAGCCGAAGGTTAGACAGAGCCGAATTCTTCGCCAAATTGACCCCGCGCAACGGCGCGCACTATACTTGTTAATCGATCGAACTTTCAGCGCAACGAGGAGCCGCCATGGATCAGCCCGTCATCTTGAGCGCCGTTCGCACGCCGATCGGAAAATTTATGGGCGCGCTTTCGCCGCTTTCCGCGCCCGAATTAGGCGCGAAAGTCGTGGCTGAGTCCGTGCGGCGCGCCGGAATTGATCCCAAGCGGGTGGACGAAACCATCATGGGCAACGTCGTGCAAGCGGGACTCGGGCAGAATCCCGCGCGGCAGGCGGCCCTGCGCGGCGGGCTTGATCCGCGCGTAGCGGCGATGACGATCAACAAAGTTTGCGGCTCCGGGCTGAAAGCCGTGGGCCTTGCCGCGCAAGGCGTCGCCCTTGGAGAATCGGAAATTGTGGTGGCGGGCGGAATGGAGTCGATGTCGAACTGTCCCTACCTGCTGAAGGGCGCGCGCACCGGCTATCGTCTCGGCAACCAGGAAATTTTCGATTCGATGATCGTCGACGGCTTGTGGGACGTTTACGACAACTACCACATGGGCCAGACCGCCGAGTTCGTGGCCGAAAAATACGGCATTTCGCGTCAGGAGCAGGATCAGTTCGCGTTCGATAGCCATCGCAAGGCGGTTCGCGCGACCAAATCGTGCTTCGTGAGCAGCCAGATCGTGCCGATTGAGATACCGCAGAAGAAGGGCGACCCGATTGTCGTCAAGACGGACGAATCGCCGCGCGAAGATACCTCCCTGGAAGCTCTCGCGAAGCTCAAGCCCGCGTTCAAAAAAGACGGTACGGTGACGGCCGGCAATGCTCCGGGCACGAACGACGGCGCCGCGGCGGTTGTCGTGACGTCGGAACGAAATGCCTCGCGCCTTGGAAAGACGCCGATGGCGCGGATCGTCGCGCAGGCTGTAAGCGGCGTCGAGCCGAAGTGGATCATGATGGCACCCGTGGACGCAGTCGAAATGATACTGAAGAAGACGGGGTGGGATCGCGACAAGGACGTCGATCTCTACGAACTGAACGAAGCTTTTGCTGTCGCGGCGATTGCGGTCACGCGCGCGCTGAAGATCGATCCCGAAAAGGTCAACGTGAACGGCGGCGCGGTCGCGCTCGGTCATCCCATCGGCGCGTCGGGCGCTCGCGTGCTCGTCACGCTGCTATACGAATTGCAGCGCCGCAACCTGAAGCGCGGCGTGGCTGCACTGTGTCTCGGCGGCGGCAATGCCGTTGCTCTTGCCGTAGAGCGCGCGTAGCCAAGCGCTCGGCGTATTGACGACCCGGCGGGGATAACTGCTGGCTGCGCCCGCCTTTCCCTTGACGTTCCTCTGCTTACTGTGTTCCCTTTGCTTGTCTCGGTTTCCGCGATCTTCAGGAGGATTCATGGCGGTGGATTCGATCAAGACGATTGGAGTGGTTGGCGCCGGCACGATGGGCAACGGAATTGCCCATCTTTGTGCCCGTTCGGGGTACAAGGTGATACTGCGTGACATCGAGCAGCGCTTCCTCGACCACGGAATGGCAACCATCTCAAAGAATCTTGACCGCGAAATCAAGAAAGGAAAAATCAGCGAAGCCGATAAATCGGCGGCTCTCGCGCGCATCCATCCTGTCAGCGAGATTGAAGTTCTGAGCGGCGCCGATTTTGCCATCGAGGCGGTGCCGGAGCAGCTTGCGCTGAAAGTCCGCGTGCTGAAGGATGTTGGCACTGTCCTGCGGCCCGGCGTGATTCTTGCGACCAATACCTCTGCGATTTCGATTACGCAGTTGGCGGCCCACACCGGCCGCGCCGGCCGATTCATCGGCATGCACTTTATGAACCCGGTGCCGGTAATGGTTCTCGTCGAGGTGATTCGCGGCCTGGCAACCGACGACGAAGCGTTTGGCACCACTATGTCCCTCTGCGAGAAATTAGAGAAGACGCCCATTGCCGTGAACGATTCGCCCGGATTCGTGTCCAACCGCGTGCTCCTGCCTATGATCAACGAGGCGGCCTTTTCCGTGATGGAAGGCGTGGCGACGCCCGAAGCCGTGGATTCAGTGATGAAACTCGGAATGAGCCACGTGATCGGCCCGCTCGAACTCGCCGACCTGATCGGTCTCGATGTGTGCACCGATATTCTCGATGTTCTTTACAAGGGGTTCGGCGATCCGAAGTATCGCGCCTGTCCGCTGCTCAGGAAGTACGTCGCGGCGGGCTGGCTCGGCCGCAAATCCGGCCGCGGCTTTTACAAATACTAGAAGCCATCTAGCCATCCCATGAACGTATTCGCTCGTGAGGCATTTGATTCTGGGAGTTGCTTTCCCGGGTGCCCATCCTCGGTTTTTGAGGGCGGAGCCTTTCCTCTACAATCCTACTCGTTGTTCGCCGGAGCCGCCCTTGTGTTCGCAACATTCGCAACCGGCTTCTCTCGATCAGGCGGGTCCTATGAGGGCAAAGAAATATGGTTTGCTTTTTGTTCGCCTCCTGCTAGTATGGGGCTCCAGAAATCCCGGACCGGGTTTCAGCGCACTCTGCTAAAATCGGGCCGCCCGCGTCCCGTGACGCAGGATCTAAACGAACGCTCCTTCAAGGACACACAATGAACGACGAAAAGACAAAAAATCTGGATTTGGCAATCTCGCAGATTGAAAAGCAGCACGGCAAAGGCTCGATCATGCGCTTGGGCAACCGAGACGTGCTGGTCCCGGTCAACGTGATTCCGACTGGCTCGATCTCCATTGATGCGGCGCTGGGCGTCGGCGGGTTTCCCCGCGGGCGCGTAATTGAGGTGTATGGCCCGGAATCTGGCGGTAAGACCACGCTAACCCTGCACGTAATCGCAGAGGCGCAACGGCTCGGTGGGCAGGCGGCTTTCATCGACGCCGAACATGCGCTCGATCCAGCCTATGCGCGGAAGCTGGGAGTAGACGTTGATAACCTGCTGGTCTCGCAGCCGGATAACGGAGAGCAGGCCCTTGAAATTGCCGAGACGCTGATTCGCTCGAATGCAGTAGATGTCGTGGTAGTGGACTCGGTAGCCGCGCTTGTGCCTAAAGCCGAGCTCGAAGGCGATATGGGCGACCCGCAGATGGGTTTGCAGGCGCGCCTGATGTCGCAGGCGCTGCGCAAGCTCACCGCTATCGTTTCGAAATCGAAAACCTGCCTGATCTTCATCAACCAGATTCGCGAAAAGATCGGCGTCATGTTCGGCAACCCGGAAACCACCACCGGCGGCCGCGCGCTGAAATTCTATGCGTCGATTCGAGTGGACATTCGGCGCATCCAGTCCATCAAGGAAGGCGACCGCGTAATCGGCTCGCGCACCCGGGCGAAAGTGGTCAAGAACAAAGTGGCGGCGCCGTTCCGCGAGGCCGAATTTGACATCATTTATGGCGAGGGCGTCTCACGCGAGGGCGACCTGCTCGATTTGGGCGTGATGAAGGGCATCCTCGAGAAATCGGGCACTTGGATTTCCTACAAGGGCGAACGCCTCGGCCAGGGACGCGAAAATGCGCGCGTGCTCCTGCGCGATAATACAGATCTTCGCGGGCGAATCGAACACGATCTCCGCAAAATTCTGGGACTCGTTCCAAATTCCCCCGAAGAACAGAAGAAACCGGTCGCCGAAACTGAGAAGCCGGCCGCCGAAACTGAAAAGCCGGTCGCAATGGCGGCGGCCGCAGCCTCCAAAGGCCGCGCCATCAGGTAACGGTCGCCGGGAAGAAGTTGTCAGCTTGCGAACAGGGCGCTTGATTCTTGCGCCACGGTTAGGGTTTTGCGTTATTGTATGTCCGGGTGCATCCTCTGCGCCCGCACCGCTGCGCCAGCGGCAACCCCCGACGAAACGGGGGCGTCCGGAGAGAGGCTCGGGTGCATCCCGCCGCCCAATCCGGCATTCACCCTTCGGAAAAGTACCAGTCGCTTTTCACCCTGGGTCCATAACGCGCGAACACAATGTGTTCCGCTCAGGAGGACTTTGATGAAACGTTTTGTATTTGGCGCAGCAGCTTTTCTCGTATTGGCAATGACGCCCGTGGTGCACGCGCAGTCGCAACAGCTCGTTCCCGGCACGCAGGTCCGGCTCAGGCTTATGGAAGGATTGACCACCCGCATTGCCCACAACGGTGATCCGTTCACGGCGGTGGTCACCGAGCCGGCGTTCATCGGTAATCAAATCGTTCTGCCGGCGGGCGCAAAGGTCCACGGAACGATCACCAGCGTCGAGCGTCCGAGATTGTTCTCGATGTTCCGCGGCGGAGCCTCAATGAATCTCGTTTTCAATTCGATTGAAGTCGAGAGCCGTATTTTTCCGGCGCGCATGAGCATTCTCTCGATTTACAACAACGATGCCGATACGGGAAAAGAGCGTAAGGATCTTTCCACCGTGGAGGGCGTTGTCGTGGAGGAGAGGCATGATGTGAAAACGGACGTCGAGGACGTAGCTCTTGGAACGGCGGGAGGCTCTCTCTTGGGCACCGTTTTTAGCCGTATCGTGCGAGGGACGGTGATCGGCCTCGTCGGTGGTTCTGCCTATGTGGTAGCGAAGAAGGGTAAGGACGTCGAACTGCCTGCCCAAACGGGACTGGTGGTTCGGATGGACTCGAGCGTCTCACTGCCCGCGTCTTTGCTGCATAACGCGTCATTCACCACAAGCGATCGGTCGCAGGGCTCGAACTGATTTCGGCGTGAGATAGTCGTTCCGGCACCGGGAAGAATCGCGTGGCCCGCTCGGATGAGCCACGCGCCGTTTGGGTGGTGCGGAGAAACGTCAGGGTCGTTTCGTCCTGTTGCTGCGTACGGGCGTCTTGATCGATAGCACCGATGCGGGCAGCAGCCTTGTCGCTTCGATGTGCCATCCGCTAATCGTCGGCTCGACATGGGCGACTTCAAATAATTCCGGACGCGAATTCGTCGCCCGCGAATTTCGGCGGATGAAGCAAATCGCAACCACCGAATCGTGCGGCACTTCTACTCGCACCTGAAAACTGCAGTGTGTTTCGCTGGCGTTCGCAAGAAACGTTCGCTCGGTGAAGTAGCGTCCGTGACCATCAAATCCCGATACCTCAATCGGAAATACGGAAGAATCTCGATGATCCTGCCGTGAATCCAAGTTCGAAACCGCTATCATCTTTTCCCACTGTGTTATTTTCATGTTTTCCATCTTTATTCGCTCGTTTGTGAGTACACGGAATTTTCTAAATGCTCCGCCGAAGCATAAAACCTTCTGGGTTCAATTGAGAACGTGATTAGACGCGATTGTCATAAGCGGAAGACGTCCCGTTTATTATCTTGGCGCTTTGGATCGCCCCTGCCGTCTCGCGCCCTGTTCGCTTCAGGAAACGATAGAGGCTCGTGCGGCCGATACCCAGCACGTGCGCGGCGCGAACTCGATTGCCGCGGCACATTTCAAGTACTCGCTCGATATGGATCCGGCGCACCTCATCGAGAGGCAGCGGCCGCCAGTTTTCTTCCAGCGCTCCCGCACGGCGTTGCGGCTTTTGCAAATGCGCGGGCAGATCTCCGACGTCGATGAAATCCGCGCTTGCGGTAATTCCCGCACTCGAAATCACGTTTTCCAGTTCGCGAACGTTTCCAGGCCACCCGTGCCGCAACAGCACAAGCTGCGCGCGCCGCGAAAGTCCGAGGAGTGGTTTCCCGTAGGCTTGGCTGTATTTCTTCAGGAAGTGCTGCACGAGCAGCGGAATGTCTTCGGGGCGCTCGGCGAGTCCCGGGACCCGGATTTCGATCGTGCTGATCCGGTAGAAAAGGTCCTCGCGAAACCGGCCCGCAAGAACTTCAGCCCGCAAATCGCGGTTTGTGGCGGCAATCAAGCGCACGTCGATTTTTCTTACCTCCGGCGATCCCACGCGCTGGATTTCGCGGTTCTGAATCACTCGGAGCAATTTCGACTGCATTTGCAACGACGTTTCGCCGATTTCGTCCAGAAAGACAGCGCCTCCATTGGCGTATTCGAACAGGCCCGGGCGGGTTTCCGTGGCGCCCGTGAAGGAGCCGCGGATGTGCCCAAAGAGTTGGCTTTCGAGCAACGTGTCGACAAGTGCGGAACAGTTGCAAACCGCGAAACGCTCGTTGGCCACCGGGCTGAGCTGGTGCAGCGCGCGCGCGACAAGTTCCTTTCCGGCGCCCGTGGGTCCCGTGATGAGCACGTTCGTATAATGCCGCGCGATCTTTCTCACCGATTCAAACACTTCGATCATCGCCGGACTTTTCCCGACGATGCCTTGAAACTCAAGGCTTTGGACGAGCCTGTCTTCGAGATTTCGGATTTCCGAACGCCGCGTGAAGGACTCGGCGAGTTCATCCAGCGTTTTCTCAAGGCGAGCGTAATCTATAGGTTTGCAAAGATAGTCGTACGCTCCGTGCTTGATCGCTTCGATAGCCGAATCCACCGAGTAATGGCCGGTGATCAGAATCACGTTCATTCCCGGATCGTATTGCAGCGTTCGTTCCAGGAACGCGAGGCCTTCCATATGCGGCATTTTGAGATCGGCCAGGACAGCGCGGCAATCTCCCATGCGAATCTTCTGCAAGGCTTCTTCGGGATTTGTTGTGCCGGAGACGGGAAACCCGGCTTTGCCCAAGTGTTCGGTTGTCGACTCGACCTGATCGGGCTCATCGTCCAAAACGCAGACGGGCAAATTCTTGCGCGCAACGTTGATCGTTGGTTTTTCTAATGTTGTGACCATGAAAAGCTTTGAGGCAAGAGGTGTGCCAGAAAGCCGCTGAATCACAGCATTCTGGAAAAGTCATGAAACCGCGCGTTGTCCGAGCCGTAAGACAACCAAACTGAATAGCTTAGTAGCGCCACGCAAGGGTCACACGGTAGGGTAAATTGGCATCTCGAAAATGCAGTTCCGCGCGACTCGGCCTGCGAGTCGTTCCGCGCTGGGACGCCAGTTCCGAAGTGGCACTAAAATGAAAACAGCCCTGCATTTTTGAGGAAACGAACCACGAAATTTTGCGTTTGCGGCTTCACGCAACCTTAGTGGTGGAATTAATAGTCATGCCTGCGGCCTCTTTGTAGGTCTCACGAGGTCTTAATTGCTCCAGAAGAACGCGAGTTCCGCCGGTGGAATCTTTAGGTAACACCTTCACGGCATGATACGCGATCGGGAAAGCATTGGTATTTGACGTCCCGAGTGATTGGAGCAAGCTGACAAAAACAACACATCCCTCAAGGAGGAAAGAACGGAGCACGATTTCCTTTTTTTCTTCGCGGTTCCACTCCAGCCCCGTCTTTTCGACAAAAAAATTCTCCGAAGCGTCCCATCCCGATACCTCTACTCGATAGCTCGCCGGCAGTTCCAAATGGAAGTCCATTGCTACGTTCCTCCATCGGTAGAACTGCAGCGCGGATGCCAAACGACTGAGATGCCGCGCGGTGGAATGCAACGGGTTAGCGAGATGTTGCATGAAACGGATGAGGCGCAACTGTTCCTTTCGCGAAAGATGTGCTTGATTGAACCAGGAAGAATACGGAAGAGGCAGAAGACTCTAAAACACTAAGCGATCCCGCCGATAGAAGTGCGAACGCATCCCTTTCCTCAGCGGGAAAGCCGGGAAGATGCCGTACCGCGCCCCGGGCGGCACTGTGCGGCTAGGTTAGCCCCAGTAAGAGCCGGGATAAAGAACAGCGAGCGAAAAACTGAAAATGTATGGGAACGCACGGTCAAACAGCACCCACGCAAGCAGCAGGCCCGCCATTCCGAGCCCCTGGTTACGGGTCCAATCCAAAAACCGAAGAGCCACTGGTTGACTCATGAAAATCGTAATACCCGTATTGCCATCGAGCGGAGGCACCGGCAGAAGGTTGAACGTACCAAGAAGAAGATTGAGCACGAAAAGGATACTGAGAAACGTCGCCGCAAAACCGGCGATTCCGGGAACGGCAGCCTCGGTGATGTGCGTGAATCCCGCGGATTCCGGGGGACGGAAGACCCCGAATGCGATGCCGCCCCGAATTGCCAGCGCCGAAAGGATCACCAGCGTGAAATTCGCCGCCGGACCAGCCAAAGCCATCCAGGCCGCGCGGCGAGGATATTGTCGTTGCCACGCCGGGTCGTAGGGAGCGCTGGCCCAACCAATCATCCAGTGGGCGAACACGTAGGAAAGGATCGGCACAAAGACCGTCCCAATAGGTTCGCGGCGGATGTGCGGAAGCGGATTGAGCGTTACTTGGCCGCCATGAAACGCGGTGGGGTCGCCGCCGAGGTGCGCGACGAGCGAATGCGCGCCTTCGTGGCACGTCGTGGAAAATAGAAAGACGATGTACCAGATTACTCCCAGGATTAAGAATTCGGGCGTCATGCCGAAGGATAGACTACGAGTTCGACCGGGCTTCCGCAAGGAATTGAATCAGGATCACGGCCTCAAGAGAACCCACCACCCGCTTGTCGGTTGGGGCGGACACCTGATTCCGGGTTATGCGCCCCTGTTCCTTCTGTCTCTCCGCAGCGTCGGGCGCTGCAACTGCTCCGGTTCTCTGATGTGTTCCCTGAGAAATTGGTTCCGGGACTTGGACTCGAACCAAGATTTTAGGCTCCAAAGGCCCACGTGCTACCGATTGCACCATCCCGGAATAGTTGTTAACAGACATCTTATTCAACAACGGACTTTCTCGAAACCGAAATTTGCGCCTTTTCGGCGGGTTTTCCGTCGTGGGGCCGCTTCTGATGGTGTTGAGCACAATTCAGACTGCCCCACGGGCCGCCAATTTCGTTGCGACATGGCAGGTCACAATGGAAAGGGGAGGCCCTCGCGGTGGAGGGAGAGGAAACGGTAAAGGGCGAGGCCGAGGCGTCGCCGGTGGAGGCGCAGACGACTTACGATCACACAAGACGGCGAGAGAGGAGTGCTGGACGGGATAAATTTTGTCTTCTTGTAGCTAGCCTGTGGGATTAGTCAATCGAGCGGAAACTCCCCGGTGCCATAAGTGCTTTAGATTGGCTCTGGGTTTTGGCATGAGCCATGCTTTAAGTGCTTCAGACTAAGGAGACTACGAGATGAATATCCGTCCGACGATAAGCTTCTCCAACCGGTTATCGTGGCGAGAATTCGAAAGCGAAATGTGGAGGCTGTACTTCGGATTCGTGAAGGGCTCTTTGATGGTTGTTGCGTCGGTGCTTTATCTCTTCATGCTCCCCGCGTTCTTTCTAACCCAAAATCTGGCGTCCTTGACGGCCAAACTTGCAGGATGGGTGATTGATTGGAATCCGGAAAGACCGAAAGCGTTTCGGGTGAATCACGTGGACGGAGATTAAACAAACCGCAAAGGATTGGCCTTCATCGTACGGAACACAATCATCGAACTAAACTTCCCAGTGGGTTGAAATGCGAATAGGCGATCGGGACGCCTATGATCGCTTCAATTGATCCACGAACTTTTGGCGAGTTCGATCTCCAGCACCAGATCGTCACTTTCGAGCGCATAACTCACGCACGACGTGCATTTTAGCAGGGCAGTGAGGGACTGCGCCGCCTGCTCAAGGCGTTCATCCATACCCGTCTTAACCGCTTGCCGGCTGGCGAGAGACTCCATTACAGCCTGCCCTTTCGAAGTGGGAATCAGCACGTACACGAGCACAGGCTAACAATCGTTTCGATGCGTGTCCAATTGTTCCTTTTGATGGGAGCAATCTACTTTGCACATGGACCGTACTGGCCGGGTCCTCTTCCTAACAGATTAAAGCTTGCGCCGAGGGCCTAGCGGCTGAAACGTGGGGTGTTCGACGCGAGCGGAAAACAATTCGATCACCACCGGGGAATTTCGTTCTCTCCACGGTTTCCGATTAACATTTGGTGCGGATTCGAGCGGAAGGGCGCCGCAAAGATTTTACGTTGAATTTCGGCATTCTAGATTTAAAGTGCGGGCAGCATTCATTTGCCGGCTTGGCTTGTTGAGCGTGAAAGCACCATGGGGAGCTAGCGAATCACCTCGGACCGACTTCCGAACCGCTGGAGCATTGCCGTCGCGGCAGTTTGCGTTCAGGTTTGTCTCGGCGGAGCGTACGGCTGGAGCGTGTTCAAGAATCCGCTGATGCGTTCCGAGCACTGGTCGGAAACATCGGTTCAACTCAATTTCACGTTGATCTTCATTTTTTTTGCCTTCGGTTCGATGATCGGCGGGTTTAGTCAAGACCGCTTCGGTCCCCGCAAGGTGGGGACTCTTGCCGCGATTCTCAACGGAACCGGTTACATGGTAGCGGGATTCTCCGCGTCGCATCATTTCCTTGAAGGCCTTTATCTCGGCTATGGGCTTCTGGCCGGCCTCGGGCTTGGGATGGGGTACATCTGTCCTGTTGCAACCCTGGTGAAATGGTTTCCTGACAGGCGCGGCTTGATGACGGGCGTCGCCGTGTGCGGTTATGGTTTCGGCGCTGTATTGATGAGTCCTTTCGCGGCCTGGGAAATCATCCACTACGGCGTCCCGGTAACTTTCTACACTCTTGGCGTCATCTACCTGATTGTCTTATTTGCCGGAGCGCAACTGTTTGTGAATCCGTCCCCAGGATGGCGGCCCGCGGGTTGGGAGCCTCGAACGGCCGTCGCCAAAGCGGCGGGCCTCCACGACTTCACTGTCTCCGAAACCCTGGGAACCTGGCAATTTTACGTTCTTTTCTTGCTGACGGTCGTCAACCTGTGGGCGGGATTCATGATTGTCAGCCAGGCTTCGCCGATGGCGCAGGAAATGGTCGGAATGACGGTGCTGAAAGCTGCCGCAATGGTGGGCCTCATTTCCATTTTTAACGGGCTCGGGCGCGTGTTCTGGGCATGGGCTTCTGACTACGGGGGGAGAGCCCGGATCTACTTTGTGCTGATTTTCATTCAGACCGGAATGTTTTTTCTGTTGCCCCGCATCCATGATTGGACTCTGTTCAGCGTCGCCTTCGGTTTGATCGGTTTTTGCTATGGAGGCGGATTCGGCACGATGCCCTCTTTTGTAGCCGATTATTTTGGAGCAAAGGCGATGGGCGGAATTTATGGAATCATACTGTTCGGGTCAAATATCACCGCGGCTGCTTCTCCGATTCTCATCGCCCGTGTTCACCAGAGCCTCGGCAGCTATGCTCCTGCCATCCGCGTGACGGCGATTGCGATGCTGTGCGTGATGGTTCTGCCGCTCGTGGTACGCCGGCCGGGCAAGAAAAATGCCGGCACACCGGTGATCGCACTTAGCGAATAAGTTGTGCGCTCTGCCCGCAAAGATTCCGAAGTTTCGCCCGCGGTTTATCGCTTTTGCGTATCGTTGAATCGACGATCAATTCAAGCCGCCAATGAACGTGTTCTCCCGGCCGGCGGAAACTCGATCGACTCTCGCTAGGCTTTCCATTCGATGTGCCGGCCGCGAAATATGATAAAGTCAGCCAAAATAGGGTCGGTCCAAGCGAAATTTTGGTCGAGGGAGGCGGAAACCGAAGCGCAAATACATTTCTAACTCGTCAGAGCCTGATCCTCATCGGCGGCTTCGGGGAGGCGCGGGCAGAGTTGACCAGCCGGGTGCACCGTGGGAAATTAGATCGTAGGGAGACTTTTTATGAAACGCTATGTGTCAACTTTTCTGGTTTTAATAGCTGGGCTGTTTCTGGTTTGTGGTTCTGTTTTTGCTCACCACGGCGGGGCGGAATACGATCGGACGAAGCTGTTGAATCTGAAAGCGACCGTTACGGAGTTCCGGTTTATCAATCCTCACGTGTTGTTTAAGTTCCAGGTAAAGGACGACAAGGGCAACGTCGAAGATTGGCAAGGCGAAGTGAGCAATCCGCTCCAGTTGGCCAGGCAAGGCTGGAACCGGAAGACGTTCAAGCCGGGCGATCAGCTTACCTTCATAGGCAATCCGACGAAGACCGGCGTGAAGTCCATGTGGATTACCAGAATCATTTTGCCGAATGGCGAGGATGCCGGGACGCTTCACAATACCTACTGAGCGCCTG
>Ga0182024_10006066_pt1 | contig 26704 bp, 22 predicted proteins | sample P32metaG_FD_120480 | JGI IMG/M metagenome (GOLD analysis project Ga0182024, IMG submission 120480) | Permafrost microbial communities from Stordalen Mire, Sweden - P3-2 metaG (Illumina Assembly) | ecosystem: Environmental > Terrestrial > Soil > Wetlands > Permafrost | place: Sweden: Stordalen... | reverse complement strand
CAATTCACGCACGGCCTGCAAGGTGCTGCGGCTCTCCAATAAGGTCTCTGTGAGACCGCGTTGCAAGGGCGATTCCACGTCCAAAGTCCGCTCGGCAGAATCGAGCGTGCTATGCAGGGCCGAGAAAGTATCCACGGCGTTCGGCAGTACCTGGGTGTGGAGCTCGCTCAAGGTTTCGTGAAGGTCCTTCAAGTCCATATGCAAATCCGCCGCGATTTGCTCGAGCGGTAGATCATTCACCTTCTTCACCAGCCCGCCGACACTTGCTTCCAGTTCTTGAAAAGTCCCATTCACCGTCGGCAGTTCGAGCGGCCGAATCGATGCGTCAAAGGCGGCTCGAGGGCTCGCCGGCTGAAAATCGAGCGCAAGATAGAGCTTCCCGGTCAGCAGGCTTGCTGATCGCGGCTGTGCGCGCAGGCCTCGGTTGACCAAAGTTCCCACGAACGCTGCGAGCGTCTCGTCGCTCTCGGTCTTCCCCTGCGCAGCGAGTACGGCATAGGCTTGACCCATACGGCGGGGATAGACTTTGGCGGTCACAATGACGGGAAATGACTTATCTTGAAGCTCGTAGCCCAGGTCCACGGCGACCACGGACCCAATGTTTACGCCAACAAATTCGACCGGCGCGCCTACATCGAGGCCCCGCAGCGCTTGTGCGAACCGCATCCGGATGTAGCGCGGGTCCCCATCGGGCGGCGCCATCGCCTCGGTTTCGTTTTTGTAGAGGGTGAATTCACCCGGCATGTTCGCCGCCGGGATGGCTTCAGTCGGCCCGTCGTCGAAGGCGATGCCTCCGGCCAGCACCGCCGCCAAAGATTCGGTTTGCACGTTCAGGCCATCGGCGCCGAGCCTGACGTCGATTCCGCTTGCATTCCAGAAGCGCGTCACGGGCTTCACGAAGCCATCATAGGGCGCCTCAACAAACACGGTCACTCGCGCGCTGCCGTCGGGCTGCAGATTCTCATCGATCACGCGACCGACTTGGAATTGCCGAAAATACACCGGCGCACCTATGCCAAGGGAACCGGCGCGTGCAGCATGCAATTGCAACTCGCGACCGCGCGGACCGTGCGAAAGAGCGGGCGGATTCTCCAACCCGACAAACTCGCGCTCACGGAGCGTGGCGGCGCCGGTCTTCATGCCGATATACACCCCCGATAGCAAAGTATCGAGCCCCGACACCGAGCCCACGCCGAAGCGCGGTCGCACGATCCAGAATTGGGTGTCCGCCTTCAGCAAGCTCGCGGCGTCTTTCGACAAATCGGCGCTCACCAGAACTGTTTGGTGATCCGCGCTTAAGCCGACGGCCGACACGCGCCCCACTGTGACGTCCCGATACTTGACCAGCGTTTTGCCCACTTGGACCCCCTCGCCGCTTAAGAAGCTGATCGTGATCCGCGGACCTGCGTTCTCCCAATTCCTGATAAGCAGTGAAATACCGATGACGGCGGCGACGATCGGCACCGACCACACCAATCGCGGAATCCAACGTCGGTTCTGGACCAGCGGCGTGGGAAGCTCCTCTTCGGAAGGTGGCGTGGGCGCCGCGCTCATGCGCGTCTATCCCAGATCAAGCGCGGGTCGAAGCTCAACGCCGACAACATGGTCACGACCACGACGGCGCAAAAGAAGGCTATGCCGGCGCGCGGTTCGGCGGTGCCTAACACCTGAAATTGCATCAGTGCCGAGGTTAACGCGACAACGATGACATCGAGCATCGACCAATAACCGATGAACTCCACGAACCGGTAGAGTGCGGTGCGCTGATGTTGCTGCCATCGGCTGTTGTTGCGTACCGAGAGGAGCAGCAAGCCGATTGCGATAAACTTCGTGAATGGCACCGCAACGCTGGCAATGAATATCAACAGGGCGATATCCCAGTCTCCCGAGCGCCAGAACTCGATAATTCCACCCAGAATGGTGCTGTCCGCATCACCCAGCAATCCGCTGGTGTGCATCACGGGCATCAGGTTCGCGGGAATGTAAAGGACAATACCTGCAATCAGCCAGGCAAGCGTCATCTCGGTGCTGAAGGGCGTGCGATGCTCGATTCGACTTCGGCAGCGCGGACAGCGCCGATCTACCTTAAGAGATGCGCGGGACACCGCAAGACCGCAGGTTCGGCAAAGAGCCAGCCCAAGTTCGAGCGATTGCCGGAGCGCCGTCATGTCTTGACCGCCGGGGCAATCGACCACCACGACGCCGGGTCACAGCGCCCGAGTAGTGCAAGCACCGTTGTTAAGGCCGCGATCGCCCAAATGCCGGCCCCCGCCGTAATGGGGACCCAATTCGCGAGTTTCACGATTGCGACCAACGCGCCCAGCAAGAAAACCTCTGTCATGCTCCAGGGACGCATCCGGTGCAGCAGTCTCATAATCGGTCCAAAGCCGGGCGGCCGGTGCCCGGCGCGCGCGAACAGCAGCACCCAGAAGAGGAGCGCGATTTGCACCGCTGGGATGAGAAAGGTAGTGAAAGCCAATCCTAAGGCAGCGACCGAAATCCAGCCCTGCTGCAAGGAGCGCACGGCAAACCAGATATTGGCCTTGGTCTCAATCCCGGCGATGTCGATGCTTAGGATGGGCGTGAGATTAGCGATGGCGAAAAAGATCGCCGCCGCGCAGACGAGTGCCAATCCACTCTCCACGTTCGCGCCAAAATAGCGTGCTAGAACCGCATCACAGCGTCGGCAAAGGGCCACATCGCCCCGCCGTAACGGAATCGCACGATACACGGTGTCGCAATCGCGACAAATGAGTATCGTGTTCACCGTCGCGACACCGATTGCGCCCCTAAAGATTCTCGCCGATCATTTCGAAAACATCACCCGCCTGTCCATGCATAACGGCCTTGATTGAATACATCGCCATCCCATAAACGTTCTCGAGTTCCGCGTGCGGCGGCATCACGAGTTCCATCGGTTCGACCTTGACATTGAGCAATGCTGGGCCGGGCTGCCCGAGCCACTCGGCCACGGCGCCTTCGAGCTCTTCTGCCTTGCTGACGGTCCTGCCCCAGAGGCCCATGGCTTGCGCGACTTTGCCAAAATCCGGATTGCGAAGATCGGTATAGACCGGTACCAATCCCTCGCCCTTCTGCTCGAGCTCCACGAATCCCAACTTGCCGTTGTCGTAGACCGCTATTTTGATCGGCACATTCTCTTGTACGAGGGTGATCACATCGCCGAGCAACATACTGAAACCGCCGTCTCCGGCCAAGGCGATGACTTGGCGACCCGGCTGAGCCTTCTGCAATCCGATGCAATTTCCGATCGAGGTCGCCATGGTCCCATGCAGGAGGCTGCCGAACATGCGCCGTTTACCGTTCGCCTCCACCATCCGCAACATCCACACCAGCGGTGTCCCATCGTCGGCTGCAAACAAGGCGTCTTGGTTGGCGAGTCGATTGATGATCGATGTCAAATATTGGCCGGGAATTTTGCCGCGAGGACCCGGCACGGCCCTGCCCGCCTGCGCTTTGAGTGCCTTCTTGTGGCGTTCCACATACGTATTGAGGAATGCGGCATCTTTGCGCTCGGCAACGCGCGGCAGCAGCGCCTGAAGCGTGTCCTTGATATTCCCCACCACGCCGAGATCGACCGGATGGCGACGGCCAACGTGGGTCGAATCAATATCGACTTGGATGATCTTGGCGTGGTCCGGGTAAAATTGGCGCCACGCAAAATCCGTACCGAGAAGCAGCAAGGTGTCACAGTTTAAGACGGCGTGATACCCGGACTCCGTCCCAATCACGCCCGTCATGCCCACATTGTTCGGATTGTCGTATTCGATCTGGTCCTTGCCGCGCGAGGTATGCGCGACCGGCGCTTTGAGGCGCTGGGCCAGCTCGACCACCTCGTCGTGGGCGTCCACACAACCGGCTCCCGCGTAGATCGTGATATTCGTGCCTTCCGCCAGCATGTCGGCAATCCGATCCAAATCCTCATCGCTCGGCCGTATGACCGGCTTGTTGACATGCACGCGAAACGGCGGCTCGCTGATCGCATCCGAATCCGCGATGTCGACGGGCAGAATTAGAACGGCCACCCCCCGCTTGGTGATCGCGGCCTGACACGCCATGACCGTCTTTCGCAGCGCTTGCTCCGGCGTCAGGATCATTTCACAAAATACGCTGCAGCCCCGATAGACGTCTTCGAAATTCACTTCTTGAATGAAATTGAATCCAAGTTCGCGTCGCACCACTTGGCTGGCGATCAGGATGACCGGCGCGCGATTGCGGTTCGCCTCATACAACCCGTTGATGAAATGCAAGCTGCCCGGTCCACAGCTGCCGGCCACGGCGGTCAGTCGGTCCATCAATAGTGCTTCACTCTGTGCCGCATAGGCGCCCGTCTCCTCATGGCGCATGTGAACGAACTTAATGTCACTGCGACTTAAGCTGGCAGCGAACTGGTTCAGCGTGTCCCCCACGATGCCGTAGCAGTGCTTGACACCCGCTGATTGCAAAGTCTCGACGACGACTTGCGCTACTTTCTTACTCATTGGAATCTCCGTCACGTTAGGAGGGCGGCAATTGGATGGCCCGCGACCTTAAGATTGACGCAGGGTCTGAGGCAGACCCATCCCCCCAATGGGTGACAGACAGCGGTTGACCGTTGGCAATCCGCATCCTTACAAGAGCAGCCTGCAATAGTGATCGGCGATGAATGCACCGAACAGAGCCATAAGGTAAGTGATGGAGAAGCGAAAGGTTCGAATGGGAAGGTCGGGCCGCACGCCCTGCCGAAGAGCCAGGGCCAGGTAAAGAAAGCGCGCATCGAGCACGAGCGCGGCCGCCAGATAGATCAATCCACTCATGCCAATGACTACGGGGAGCAGCGTGCATAGAACGAGCAAGACCGTGTAGAGCAGAATCTGTCGGCGCGTGTACGGGATGCCGTGGGTCACCGGCAGCATGGGTATGCCCACCTTCGCGTACTCCTCGCGCCGCGCAATCGCGAGCGACCAGAAATGCGGTGGTGTCCACATAAAGATGATCAGGAACAACACCAGTGCCTGCGCATCGATGGAGTGAGTCACGGCCACCCACCCGAGCAGCGGGGGCGCTGCGCCGGCGGCACCGCCGATCACGATGTTCTGGGGCGTCGCGTGTTTGAGCCAGCCGGTATAGATGACCGCATAGCCGATGAGTGAGCAGAACGTCAACAGCGCACAAAGGCCTCCGGCCGAGAGCCATAGCACCATCATCGAGCCCACACATAGGACTCCCGCGAAAACCAGGGCCTGACTCGTCCGCAGACTCCCCGTCGCCAGAGGTCGCCGGCGGGTGCGCGCCATCTGTTTGTCGATGCGCCGGTCGAGGATGTGATTGAGTGTCGCCGCGGAGCCGGATGCCATGGCGATACCTAGCGTGCCGAACACTATCGCCGGCAGCGGTACCATCCCGGGTGAGGCCAGAACCATCCCGACGATCGCTGTGAACACGATCAACAGGCTCACTTTAGGTTTCGTGAGCTCAAGATATTCGCGCCACCCAGGCCGGGACAGTGCGGTTATCAGCGAATCATCGGGGGCGATCGCCATGAGCAGTGCGTTGATTGCGGCTGCAACGCTACCGCTGCATCTGCAGCTGCATCAGTCGATCCGTGGGCATCATGTTGTGGTTCAAATGAGCCATGATGATCATCGATCCGAATACCAGCAGACCCACAACGAAAATGCCAAAGGCGAGCGCGAGAATATTGTTTGTCTGGTCCGGCGCACTCGAGATGTGCAGAAAGAACACCAAGTGAACCCCCATCTGCGCAATCGCGAGAACCTCCAACAGGATTGGGACGCCCGGTGAATAGATTAGATCGGTTGACGAAGCCCAAAAGGAGGCCAGTGTCAAAACGAGCGCATAGCCCAACCCGATCAGGTAACTTCGGCGCGTGCCGTGCGTGTGCACGTTGACACCCGGCGCCACGCCTTGAGCTTCGACTTCGGTACTCATAAGTGCGCTCCCAAATACACGATGGTGAATACGCCGATCCAAACGATGTCGAGCGCGTGCCAGAACAGGCCAAAGCAGAAGAAGCGGCGGCTGACCATCGGTTGGAATCCAAGCGTTGCCACCTGCAATAGCATGACGACCAGCCAGCACAGGCCGAGGGTCACATGCAGACCATGGGTGCCGACCAAGGTAAAGAAGGCCGAGAGAAAGGCGCTGCGGGAGGGCCCTGCGCCTATGCTAAGCATGTGACTGAACTCGCTCACTTCGAGGCTCAGAAACGTTACACCTAAAATGAAGGTGATCGCCATCCAAAAATAAGTCGAGGTTCTGTCTCCGCTTTGCACCGCGAGTGAGCCAAAGCCGCAGGTGACGCTCGAGGCTAAAAGGCAAGCAGTCTCGATCAGCACGTGCTTCTTGTCGAACAAGTCGGCGGCCGTTGGGCCGCCGGCGGTCTCGCCTGAAAGCACCGCGTACGCGGCAAAGAGCGCGGCGAATATAATGATGTCGGAGAGCAAGAACAACCAAAAACCGTAGCCCGCGACCACGCGCGTTGCTGCTGGACCCCGCAGCGACAGCGGCACCGCATCACCGTCCAGGAGCGCTTGCTCCGCAGCGCTCATACCGCGCTCTCCTTCAGTCCATGGAGGCGCTCAAACGCGGTGATCTTCTCCGCGGGCACCTCGATCTCGCCATCGGTGCGCCACGCCTGCCTGAGACAAACCACGATCGCGCCTAAAAGGCCCAATCCGGCGCCCCACCAGATGTGCCAGATGAGGGAGAATCCCAGCAATACCGCGCAGAACGCGAGGAAGAAACCTGTCGGATTATTCCGAGGGACATGGATCGTTTCGTAGGTCCGCTTGCCATTGCGATCCTGCGCAGTTCCGCGCTGTTGCTTCATGGCCCAGAACGCGTCCGCGCGGTCCACTTGCGGCAGATGCGAGAAGTTCCACACCGGCGGCGGGGACGGGATCGACCACTCGAGCGTACGACCGTTCCACGGATCTCCCGTCACATCGCGATTCCGTTCGCGCTGGCGAATACTCACAGCGAGTTGCACGCCGGTCAGTGCGATACCTAAGAGGATCAGCACAGCGCCCGCAAGGGCGACGAGCATGAGCGGCTGCCAATGCATGTTTGAATAATGCTGCATGCGCCGCGTCGCACCCATGAGTCCCAGCACGTAGAGCGGCATGAAGGCCAAGTAGAAGCCGAAGAACCAGCACCAGAACACCGCCTTACCAAGCCGCTCATTCAGCGTGAAGCCAAAGGCCTTGGGAAACCAATAAGTGATGCCCGCCATGACACCGAAGACAACGCCACCAATTACCACATTGTGAAAGTGCGCGATCAAAAACAGACTGTTGTGTAGAACGAAGTCGGCTGGTGGGATCGCCATGAGGACACCGGTCATCCCCCCGATGACGAAGGTCACCATGAACCCGAGCGCCCAATAGACGGGCACCGTGAAACGGATGCGGCCACCGTAGAGAGTGAACAGCCAATTGAAAATCTTCACGCCCGTCGGCACTGCGATGAGCATCGTCATGACGCCGAAAAAGGCGTTTACGTCTGCGCCGGCACCCATGGTAAAAAAATGATGCAGCCATACCAAGAAGGACAGCACGCAGATCACCATCGTTGCCATCACCATCGAGCGGCGGCCGAACAACGGCTTGCCCGAAAATGTCGCGACCACCTCCGAGAACACGCCGAACGCGGGCAGTATCAAGATGTACACCTCCGGGTGTCCCCAGCTCCAGATAAGGTTGACGTACATCATCGGATTGCCGCCGAGATCGTTGGTAAAGAAATGAAAGCCGCCATAACGATCGAGCAGCAGCATTGCAAACGTCGCCGTCAAGATCGGAAAAGCCGCAACGATCAGGAGATTCGAGGCGAGCGCGGTCCAACAAAAGATCGGCATTTGGCGGTAACCCATACCCGGCGCCCGCAACTTCAAGATGGTGGTCGTGAGATTAATGCCAGATAACAACGTTCCTAAACCCGAAATCTGCAAGGACCATAGGTAATAGTCGACGCCGACCCCCGGGGAATACGCGAGTTCACTCAACGGCGGATAGGCAAGCCAGCCGGTGCGGGCAAACTCGCCCACCACGAGCGAGACGTTGACCAACAGCACCCCCGCAGCGGACAGCCAGAAGCCGATGGAATTAAGCACGGGAAAGGCGACATCGCGCACGCCAAGCTGTAACGGCAGCACGAAGTTCATGAGCCCGATGACGAACGGCATGGCCACGAAAAAGATCATGATGGTGCCGTGCGCCGAGAAGATCTGATCGTAGTGTTCGGGCGGCAGATACCCCTGTGCGTGACCGGCGGCAAGGGCAAGCTGGCTTCGCATCAACATGGCATCCGAGAAACCGCGCACCAGCATCAGGAGCGCCAAGCCGATGTACATCACGCCGATGCGCTTGTGATCGACGCTGGTAATCCATTCGCGCCACAAGTAGGGCCACCAGCCTTTGACCGTCACCAGCGCCAACACGCAAAAGATGAGAAAGCCCACACTTCCGGCGGCGATCATCACAACCGGTACATCGAACGGAATTGCCGCCCAGCTGAGCCTGCCGAACATTTTACTGCCCTCGTTGCGGCGAGGTTGCCGCCATGTGACCCGACGAAATCCTGTCGAACAGACCCTCGCTCACCTGCGCGTAGGTCTGCACCCCCTCGGCCTTGGCGGGCCTCGTTAGCTCCTCAAATGTCCTCGCGTCCAGCACGCCACCCTGCGCCTTGGTAGCGTTGACCCAGGCCTTGAAGTCCTCGGCTTCAGTCGACACCAGATCAAAGCGCATGTCGGAGAAGCCATCGCCGCTGAATTGCGCCGAGAGACCCTCGAAAGTGCCCGGCTGGTCGGCCAGCAAATTGAGCCGCGTGACCATGTTCGGCATCGCATAAATCTGGCTGCCCAACTGAGGCACGAAAAAGCTGTTCATGACCGTCGTTGAGGTCAGGCGAAATCGCAGCGGCACTCCCGCTGGGACAACCAAGCGGTTCAAGCTCGCGATCCCCTCATGCGGATAGATAAAGAGCCAGCGCCAGTCGAGCGAGATAACTTCGATATCGAGGGGTACCGTAGATTCTGCCAGCGGCAGCGGAGGATCGAGGTCATGTGACCCGGTCCACGCGATGCCGCCGAGAAACAGGACAATGAGGGCTGGAATGGACCAGATAATCATCTCGATCCGACCGGAATATTCCCAGTCTGGCCGGTAACGCGCTTGGCTGTTTCTGGCTCGAAACCACCATGCGAAAACCAGCGTGAGCACGATCACCGGAATGACGACGGCCAGCATGATCGCGGTCGAATCATAGAGAATAACTCGCTCTGCCTTACCCACGGGACCGTGCGGGTCGAGCACTCCTTCGTTACATGACGCCAACAACATCGCGGTGCTCGTCATCGAAATTGCTCGCAACCACATTGCGGATGCGCTTGGTGTTCTCGTGGCCTCCGGGGACATCCGATCGGGGCTGGCGGCGTGCATCACGGACTCCATCGGTACTCACTGACGCGGTTAGACATGCGTAGGAATTCTGTGGAAATCTCGCGCGCTTCCCAATCCCCCCAATGGGGGGCTTACCAGATAGCGGCGTTCTGCCCCCCGGAAGGGGGACTCCACGACGCAGGGCAGTCGCACACACTGCAGGCGTGACTACGTTCGATAGCGAACCTGCGCCAACCACGAGCCAGAGTTCGCGCGATCTATTGGTGGTGACCGCTCAGCTCATCGAGGCCGCGTGTCGTGCAAAGGACGGCGACAGCGACGGCACCAGAGCACATATCGCCCGTGCCGTCGCGTTATTGGACGGACGTCCGGGACTCAAGGTTACCAGGCAAACCAGGGACCGAGGCTCAAGACAGATCCCGCGCGGCGGTTTCGCGGCGTGGCAGTCGCGACGGCTCGCGGCGCATGTCGATGCCAACCTCGCCGGCAGGATCGTCATAAAGGACCTTGCGGCGTCACTCGACATCACGATCGGTCACTTCTGTCGCGCGTTCAAGCGCACCTTCGGCATGCCTGCTCGCATCTGGATCAGACGGCGGCGCATCGAGCTCGCTCAAGGTCTCATGCTCACGACGGGCGCCTCACTAAGTGAGATTGCCTTGAGCTGCGGCATGAGCGATCAGTCGCATTTCACCCGTTCGTTCCGGCGCATTGTCGGCGAGACGCCCTCTTCCTGGCGGCAGACACGACATGGCGCCATTGAGGAACGAGTTACCGAACTCGCCTATCCTGGAACAGCGAAGCCGATCGTCATCGAGAACGCTTAACGACTGGAACGCTGTTAGCAGCGGTCTAAGTGCACGCGCTCACAGCGCGCTTGCCGCGGTGGCGTAGGCCGCGCGCTCGCGCACGCTGTGATAGAGGGCTTGCGTTTTGGCGTTGGGCGGTATGCCGAGGAAGCGCGTCAGCAACTCGCGGCAGCGCCTGTAGGCCTGCAGCGCCTCGCTGTGATCTCCGAGCTGCTGGTGGCAGAGCATCAAGCCCCGATACAGACCCTCGTTGAGCGAGTCGAGCTCGATCCCGAATCGATACAAGTTCGCAGCATCCTCCCAACGGCGCGCGTGTTCGCACTCACGCGCCGCATCGCGGACGGCGCGCAGCAAACGATCGCGCAAGTCCTGCCGCGTCTTCAAGACCCACGGCTTTTCCGTCTCGTGCTGGAGGAAATGTCCCTGATAGAGGCGTCGGAGACGGCCGATTCTTTCGATGCCATTCGTCCCCGGATCATGAGGACGCCGCAGCTCCTCCTCGAACGCCCACATGTCGACCCAAAACTGATCCCGGTTCAGGCTGACCTTGCCGCCCTCCATGCGTAATGCGTCGCGTGACCTAAGCAGCTGGCGCAGCCTGTAAAGCGCGCTTTCCAGTGCGTGGTACGCAGCATCGCCCTCAGAATCCGGCCATAGCGCATCGATCAGCTCGCCGGCGCTCACTTCGGTCCCACCAAACGCGACCAGGGCCTGGAGCAGCTCCTGCGGTTTGCGTAAGCGCGGAGGGATGGTGATAGGGATATCCTCTGTGAGTAAGCGAAAGCGCCCCAACACATGGACCCTGAAACGTTCTCGGCCAGACATAGCAAACCCCTTTTGAGGAGCGATGACATGTCTCGAAGCCTAGACCGCAGGCGCGAGGTGCGCTTGTAGGTAGAGAACGCCGGCTTGTGGAATCCTGCGGACGCGTCATTGTGCGTCCACGGTTAGGACGGGGACGCATGGCGTGTTGCGAATTCTCGTCAGATCCAGCGGGCAGCTAAGTATTCACCGTGCGATAAATGATCCCGCCGGGAACAGTGAGCGTGACTACCGTACCGAAACCGGCGGAGCTCTCGATTGATAACTTGCCCATGATGCGGGCAGTACGCTCGCGCATGCTTTGCAGACCGAAGTGCCCTTGCTTGCCACGATGCACGATATCTGGATCGATGCCCGCGCCATTGTCACAGATACTTAGGCTGAGATCTTGCGCATAAGAAAGCTCAACTCTCAGTTGCGAGGCCTGCGAATGTACGCAGGCGTTGCGGATCGCCTCATACCCGATGCGATATACCTCGTCACGGACTATGGGATGCATCTCCTGAATCTGCCCCGACACCTGCAGCGAGACTTCCATTGGGCTATGGATCCGGCACTCCTCGAGTGCCCGCCGGAAGGCGTCCGCAAGATCACTCACCTCCGTGGCTGAGGTGCGCAAGGAATTCAGGGCGGCCCGACCCTCCTCGGTCGCTCGTCCCAGCCACGCCGACAGTTTCTCCATGGCTTGACGCATGTGCGACAGATCGGTTGTGGCGCTCAGCGCATCGTCGGCAACCAGCTTGCTACCCTGGATGGTCTGCAGGAACGTGTCGTGCAAGTCGCGCGCGATTCGGGTGCGTTCGGCCAAGCGCTCGTCGAAACGAGCCTTCATGGTTCCAGCAATTCGGCGCACCCGCAATCGATAAATCGCCCAGAGCAGCAGCACGCCGACGACGAAACACAGCGAGCGAAACCAGATCGTCTGATACCAAGCCGCGGCAACCTTGAAGTCCAGCGTAGCTCCGGTTTCATTCCACACCCCGTCGTTATTCGACGCGATCACGCGAAAGCGATAACTTCCGGGTCGAAGATCGCTGTAGAACGCCTGGCGGCGCAATCCCGGATCTTCCCAGTCCTTATCACGGCCTTCGAGAATGTAGCGGAAGCCCATCTTTTGCGGCATGACGAAGCTCAGCGCGGCGTAGTCGATGTGAAGGTCTCGCGTGAGTGGTGGAAGAGTGATGGGAGAAGATGGAGAGTAGCTTTTGCCGTCGGCAACGAGCCCTTCGACATGTACCGGTGGTGGCATCGGGTTCTTATACGAACGCCCGGGGTCAATCATTTGGAGAGATTTTAAGCCGACGAACCAGAGTCGACCATCGGGTGAGATTGCAGCGTTCGGCTGGATCCGGTCCGCATTCCATCCCGGGTCTGCCCCATCGAGTGTGCCTACAGTTGTCACCGTGACTTGGGCTTCGGGGCTGGCCGTCCAATGTGCCAGGTCTGCCGCGGAAATCCGCTCATAGCCGCAACTTCCCTCGAGCCATAGTGACTCAGAGCGATCTATGAGCGCTGCAGTAACCTCGGAGCACGGTAAGCCGTTGTGCGCGTCCATGACACTCAATTTGCCATGGTCCCATCGATATAAGCCTTGGCTGGTTGCGCCCCATACGACTCCTGCCGAGTCGACTGAAAGGCTGTACACCAGGACCAGGGGGGTGCCGCTGCGTCCGTTCGAGACAATGTTTGCTACGCCATTGAGATAGTGCGCAAGTTTGCCATCCCGCGTGCCGATCCAGATTCCGCCGGCGGGATCCGCGCCGAGAAAATGAGCGCGTGGCACGAGGGATGCGATTGGAATGTCCTCCTGCACTCGGTGGTCTCTGATGCGCAGCAGATGATCCAAGCGCTTCGGTTGGTCGCGGGCCATAGCCCAGATATTCCCGTCAATGTCTTCAGTAAATGAAACGACTTTTCCGATCGGGTCTAGAGGGCGCGCACCCTGCCCCTTGATCTCAGAGAACCTGCCCATCTGGTACACCATCACTGTGCGATCGATCCCCAGCCAAACCTGACCCAAGTGGTCCTCGATCAGCGCGGACACATCTTGAATGGGATGTCCGTCAGCCACCGTGGTCAGCGAAACGGAGTCCCCACGAATGATGGCCAGGGCCCCTCTAAGCGCGACCCAAAGAGAATTGTCGTTTCGAGCAATTACGGCTCTAAGATCGCTTCCACTTAAGCCCTCGGTCGAGGAGTAGCTGACGATGGGAATATCTCGGAACAGATCCACACCCCTGTCAGTCGTGACCCACAAATTCCCTTCTTTGTCTTCGTAAATTGAATGGACTTCATCGCCGGTCAGACCCTGCGCGGCGCCATAGTGATCCGCATGGCCGTCATGAATGTGGTAGAGACCCTGAGACTCGGTTCCGACCCAGAGCGTTTGATTGCGATCCGCAAACAGCGCCACCGCTCGAATAGTCGCGCCGTCGAACCCGGGGACCACATAGCTCAGAAAGCTTCCATTACTGTAATAGCGCACTCCCAGCCCCGGCCCCACGCCGTCCAGGGCTATCCAGACCGAGCCTGCGGTCCCGGCAGCAACTGCTACTACGCCGTCACCGGATGGATGATCCATCTGCTCTTCCATGTAATGGCTTATCGAACTGCCATTCCAGCGGCACAGCATCTGGCATGCGAACCAAATGTCTCCTGAACTATCTTCGGCAACGGCGGCGCCAAATTGGGCGGGGTTGCCATCGCTCTTGTCCTTGCCATAACACTTCAGATCGTCTCCAACGATTCGGCAAAGCGCCCCTTCGACGCCGCCTAAGTGATTGCGAGTAATCCAGATCGTACCGGCGTGATCCTCGAGAATGCTCTCCACACTGCCCCGTTTGATCGGGAAACTGAATCCCTCGCCATCCTTGTCGAGACGGTTCAAACCCCGATAGGTGGCCATCCACAGACTTCCGTCGCTGCTGCTCAAGAGCCGGTTGACCCCCTCCTTCGTGGGGAAGGACTTCTGCGTCGGCACCAGGGCCATGGTCACCCCGTCAAACCGAAGCAGACCAGGGCCGGTCGCAATCCAGATGTAGCCGTCGTCTGTCTGAGTGAGCTCTTCTGGCCCGTGTGGGAAGCCGTCCTGAGTCCTCCAGACTGTGTGCGCATATTGGGAAACCATCCGGTGAGGATCGAGCGCCGAGGCAGTCCCGGTGAGGAACAGCAACAGAAAACCAGAGATCGCCAGGGCGGTACGGTAGCCGGGCCAGGAACCAAGCGACGGAGAATTCCGACGGTGTTTCATGCACGCTTTATATGTTCCGACACAAAGAATCCCACCGGTATGAGAACCGCTCGACAGTAGTTGCGGCACGCCAGTCCTGCCACGTAAGAAGGCAGAGCACCCGTCCTATGGTTATCTACAGGTGCTATCCGTGCATCTGCAGCAGGCCGCGGCGCAGCGCGATCGTCACCGCATGCGTTCTATCCTTTGCCTCTAGTTTGGCGACGAGATTTTTGACGTGGAAGTTGACCGTCGTCTCGGCAATGGCCAATTGGTCCGCGATCTGTTTATTGCGATACCCATCGCGAATGAGCCTGAGCACTTCCAATTCGCGCACGGTCAGGTCGTCCTCGCCGAGATGCTCGGCCAGCCGAGCGGCAACTTCCGCCGGCACGTGCCGCCGGCCTGCATGCACCGAGCGGATCACTGCCAGCAGGTCGTCTTTGGCCATGCTTTTCAACAGGTAAGCAGCGGCACCGGCCCGCATGGCGCGCTGAATCTCACCATCGCTGTCAGAGGTGGTCAGCATGACGATGCGGGCTCGAGGGAACTCGCCTCGAATGGCGATAAGAACGTCGGTGCCGTTCGAGCCGGGAAGTTGGAGGTCCATCAGGGTCACGTCTGGCTGGTATCGGCGAAATTCAGCGACAGCCTCCACCCCATTGCCCGCAAATCCTATCAGCCGCATATCGGGCTGCGATGCGATAACGGTGGCCAAACCCTCCCGGAAAACCGGGTGGTCTTCGACGCACAAGATTCTTATTGGCGCAGCGGAACTCAGGGGAATACCTCTTGGGGTCGATTCTAATGATGCACCACACCTTACAAGGGGTGTCTGTCCCTATACAAGAGTGCAGGGCAGCTACTGCGGTATCTGAGGTGGTGGCAATTCCCGATGGAGATGACCCTATCACACATGCAATCGGAAGGTGGCATGGTCGACAACGGTGGGATCGCCGGTGGGGTCTAGAGGAAGGCACTCGTAATGGATGGTCACCTACAAGAGACGCTGGCGATGTCGGAGCTGGGTGCGACGCGATCGCGCGAATGGATGCACCGGGTGATTTCGCTCCTTGAGGCAGCTGTTGGTCAGCTTCACAATCAAGTACACCCAGCCCAGGGTTCACTGCTTGAAGCAACCGCACTGTTGCGACAGCAGATTGATCCGCCGGCTGCGAGTGAGGTTCCCGACGGAAGGGGGCGCTTGCTGGCCTGGCAGGCGCGCAAGGTGCGTGACTATATTGATAGTCATATCACCGGGCCGGTACTCGTCGCGGATCTCTGCGCGCTCGTCCAGCGCAGTGAAGCGCACTTCTCCCGCTCGTTCAAGCGCACCTTCGGGGAGTCACCGCACGTTTTCCTGGTGCGACGTCGCGTAGAACTGGCCGCGCAATACATGCTTACGACCGACGCGTCCTTGAGTGACATTGCGCTGCGGTGCGGCTTCACCGACCAGGCGCACTTATGCAAGCAGTTCCGGCAGGCCGCGGGCCAGACCCCCGCGGCCTGGAGACGTGCGCACAGCACCGTGGCTCAGAGCAGTCCCAGAGCGCCGGCGGTCGATACGGCGTGAGCGCGCGACTGCACGGCGAGCTTGATGAAAATGCCTTTGACGTGGGACTTCACGGTCTCGGGAGCAATCTGCAGCTCTTGAGCGATGCGTTTGTTGGAGAGTCCACAGCTCATCGAGCGCAGGATGCTGTGTTCGCGAGGACTTAAGGATTCCGTGACGCGCGAGGCACGAGTCGGCAACGCGCCTCTACTTTGCTGAGCACGGTCCGCGAGAATGCTGCCGATGTAGGGTCTGAGCTCCGGGGGCAGGCGTCTGTCCTGCGGGGCGGCGTGGTGAAGGGACAGCAGGAGCTCGGCCACGTGCACTCCGGCATCGACGAATGTCTGATACACCCCGGCGCGCGCACCAACCTGAAGCGCTTGAACGAGCATCGCACGTCCTTCGGCTTGGTCCCCGCACCCGAGCAGAGCGTCGGCCAGATGCACCGACAATCGCAGTGCCCGGTAATTGTTTCGCTTGCCGCAGCACGCCGCTTGAAGCTGCCGGAGAATCGTCGCTCCTCGGCGCGCGTCCCCGGTAGCGATGAGTACCTGTGCACGTGCCAAGGCATGGCTGGCCTGCAACGTGTCGTCCGAGGAGAAGTCGCGCGCGAGTGTCTCGATGCGCTCAGTACAGATCGCCGCGTCGCGCGTGCGACCCTCCTTGAGGAGAAGCTGAGTGCGCAGCATCAAGCTCTCCGCCATCATTCCGGTCCAGTCGCGCGCCGCCGCCAGGACCTCCGCCTCCTTCAAGATGAGGAGGGCGAACTCCGTGTCTCCTCGACGGGCGGCGAGACGCGCCAGAACCCGATATCCTCTCAAGGCGCTCTCCTCGTCCCCCGACGTTCGGACCGCCGTGAAGCTCTCCATGACCAGAGCGTCCAGACCGGCGCAGTGCCCTTCCTCGTAGAGCAACTCGGCGAGCACGACGGCCGCTCGGGCTGTCACCGGTGATCGCTTCCCGAAACGACTTACGGCGCGTTCGTGCGCGCTCCTTGCGAGTCGCGTCGCAACGGCCAGCCGGAGCTGTTCAGCCTCCACAACCGCTTCGAAGGTCGGCCCGATGATCGTGGCAAGCCCGTGCGTGCCTCGATGAATTGGCACCGCGTGTTTGAGTCGAGGCACCGCGTAGTATCGATCAAAGTCTCGCACCTTCCAGTAGCCGATGCGCAGCGCTGCCGCCAGCGCGGGACTCTTCCCACCTGACCGGTGACGGCTTTCGAGCACGGCAAGCGCCGCGCGCACCGTGTCGCCGTCCTGACTCTTTAGCACGAGCAGCACGGCTCTTAAGACGTCAGCAAACTCCCGTGATCGGGGCGCAATCGGGGCATCGGCACGCGCGATCTCTTCATCGAACTGCGCGACGGTCGCCAAGGCATCGTCGATACGCAGCTCGATGAGGCTCCGCCAAGCGCGCACGAGCAGAGTGTTTGGAGAATGCCGGGCGCTTCGTGATTCCAGCACGCTGAGCTCCGAGCGTGGTCTGGAATTCGGATTCCCGCTCGGGCCGATGCCGTGTGTACCATGAAGCGCGGTACGCCACTGGCGAGGATCCCGGTTCAGGGCAGCGGAATCGTGCCGCTGGACAACTGCAAGAGATGATTGACGCACAGCTTGAATTGAGCCTCCCGATGATATGGATCGTTCGTCCAGGCAGCTCGAAGACTTTGCCGCGTGGTTGGTTCGGAATGAGAGTAGGACGTCGCGGCTCACGGCAAGCTCACGGGATGGACGGGAACAGGCCGTCCCGCCCCGTCGGGTAACACGCCTGAGGGTCTGCCGTCGGCTCCGGCGAATTTGAGCTAATTTGGTACCGCAAACAGCGCTAAGAAAAGGCAATTTCCTTCTAGCGCGGTTGAGGCATTTTTCTCAGAATCGCGGTGATCATCATGTTGTTCTATTGAACTGGCCTGGAGCGACTCATGAGCGTGTTAAATGCGACCGAATCTTATGAATCGTGGCCGGTCCAATTTATGGCAGCGTTTTTTGCCGCTCTTGGACATCGCGTGCGAATTGGCATCCGCACTGTGAATGATCTTGCGGAACGCCGCTTTGCGGAATTTGCCGCCGTGCCCTACCAGGGCCCTCTTAGTCGACAACAGTGGGAAGAGCTGTGGGAAGCGGAACCCTAATCGTTGCGTTTAAAAAAGCGGCCCCTTCTCTCGATATGCAGGATGCCCGTTGGCTGGTGGGGATAGGGCGAGTCAGCAAATCAGTATTTGGTGAAGGGGCCGACAAGCAAACCTCACTGTTTCGTCGCTAGAATAAGCGGCACAGCAGTGGAATACTTTTGTCAAATTGCCGCCGCTTGTATCTGTTTGCTCAGCCAGCGCAGCGGGAGAACGGATCCTTCAAGCGATGGGCAGCTTGCAAACATGGCGCCCCCCCATCGGGGGGATATGGTCTCAGGCCATCGAGCTGCAGCATTCACCGAGGACTGCATGATGGCCGACAGGCAGGTGCGATCAAATGGGCAACTCTTCGCTGCTCGACAGACGTCAATTTCTTCTGGGTGTCGTGCCGGCGGCAACGTTAGGCACGCTAGGCGTTCCCGCGTGCTCGAACAACGAACGAACCACTACGTCATCCAGCTACGCGCCGACGTACTTTAACAGCGCTGAATGGGCGTTCATCAATGCGGCTGTCGGGCGGCTGATTCCGTCGGAAGGGGCGGGCCCGGGTGGAGTAGATGCTGGCGTGCCGGAATTCATCGACCGCCAGATGGAGCTGCCATACGGTCACGGTGCATATTTTTATTTGAAAGGCCCCTTCCTGGACGATTCTCCGCCGACTCTGGGTTATCAGCTGCGGTACACACCACGTGAGATCTATAGACTCGGTATAGCCGCTGCAAACTCCGCGACGCAGAAATCGCAAGGCAAGGACTTCACTCAGCTTTCTGTTGCCGACCAGGATCGCTTTCTCGCCGTATTGGAGAAGGGTGAAGCCAATTTCGCGGCGGTGCCTGCGATAGTCTTCTTCGCGCAGCTTCTGACAAATACCAAAGAAGGTTATTTCTCGGACCCGCTGTACGGTGGTAATCGGGGAATGGTCGCGTGGAAATGGATCGGCTTTCCCGGTGCGCGGGCTGACTTTACCGACTGGATCGATCAGGCAGGTCGCCGCTACCCGTACGGTGCGGTCTCAATCAGCGGTGCAACTGATGGCTGAACGCAAGAAGAGCGTGGACGCGGTCATCATCGGCTATGGATGGACCGGCGCAATTCTGGCGAAGACGCTCACGGATGCGGGCTTATCCGTAGTGGCGCTCGAACGCGGTCCGGGCCGCGATACGTCGCCCGATTTTGAGTTTCCACGGATTGCGGACGAACTCAAGTACGGTGTCAGAGGTGATCTTTGGCAACCTCTGGCCAAGGAGACTGTCACGATCCGCCACAGCCCGAGCGACGTCGCTGCCCCCTATCGGAAGTACGGTTCCTTCGTGCTCGGCAATGGCGTTGGCGGCGCCGGCGTGCACTGGAATGGACAGCTCTGGCGTGCATCGCCTGAAGACCTGAATCTGCGCAGCCACATCGAAGGACGCTACGGAAAGAAGTTCATTCCGCCGGAGATGACTATCCAGGACTATCCGGTCACGTTCGCCGAATTGGAGCCGCACTTTGATCATTTTGAAAAGGTCTGCGGCGTATCCGGTGTCGCCGGCAACCTACGCGGCCAGATCAAGCCAGGTGGCAATCCGTTCGAGGGGCCTCGCAGCGACGCGTACCCGACCCCTCCGTTGCCGGCTATTTATGCAGGTCAGCTTTTCGAGAAAGCAGCTGCGGAACTGGGATACAAATCCTTTCCCGTTCCGGCCGCGAACAGCTCCATTGCCTACACGAATCCCTATGGTGTGCGGCTGGGGCCGTGCAACCTCTGCGGTTTCTGCGAGCGGTTCGGCTGCTTCCTGTACTCCAAAGCATCGCCACAGACAACGATCTTGCCGATCCTGGATGTCCGCTCCAATCTGGAAGTACGCACGGACTCCTACGTCACCAAAATTTTGGTCGATAACACGGGCAAGACCGCGACGGGAGTTCTGTACATCGATGAGAGCGGACGTGAGATTGAACAGCCCGCCTCGCTCGTCGTTCTTTCCGCCTTTCAGATGCATAACGTGCGTCTGCTGCTGCTCTCGAAGATCGGCACCCCCTACGATCCGGTCTCCGGGAAAGGTGTCGTGGGCAAGAACTACGCTTACCAGATGTGTGCCGAGACCGCCGCCTACTTCAGCGAGGATGTCGAGATCAATCCATTCATCGGAGCGGGCGCCGCAGGTCTGCGAGTCATCGATGAGTTCAATTCAGATCATTTCGATCATTCACAGGTGGGATTCATCGGCGGATCGCTCATCTATGCGGGTGCGACCGGCGGACGACCCATCGATCAGATGATGGTTCCGCCAGGAACACCGGCCTGGGGCGAGGGGTGGAAGGCCGCGATACGCAAGCATTACCGCCATTCGGCGCCACTTGCGACGCAGGGAAGTGTGATGTCGTATCGAGATCGGTATCTGTCGCTCGATCCTACTTACACGGACTCCCACGGCCTACCGCTCTTGCGTATCACCTTCGACTGGCACCCCAACGAATACAAGATGGCTGCCTACAGCGCCGCCAAGATGGAGGAGGTGGTACGAGCCATGAAGCCGGAAAAGCAGGCGACGCTAGTCATGCGCCAAGGCAATCCTTACGACGTGCGCATTTATCAGAGTACCCATACGACCGGTGGCGCGATCATGGGATCCAATCCGTCCAATAGCGTGATCAACCGCTATTCGCAGAGCTGGGACGTCTCGAATCTGTTCGTGTACGGCGCGTCAGCCTTCCCACAGAACATCGGCTACAACCCCACCGGTCTACTGGCGGGGCTCGCCTATTTCTCAGCCGCCAAGCTTCGCGACACTTATCTCAAGTCACCGGGTCCGCTGGTACAGGCATGAAGTGGAAGGCCGCTCAGATCGTATTAGCGATTGGCGTAGCGGGGCTGCTGGTCGCAATCGGCGTCGCCCAAGTATCGGATAGCCGCACGGGGGAAAAGAATCTTGTCGCGCCGGCTCCAACTGCAGACGTCATTGCTCGAGGAGCCTATCTTGCCAGGCTCGGCGATTGCGCGGCATGCCACAGTCTTCCCGGCAAGCCGGCCTACTCGGGCGGCTTGCGCATGGCTATTCCGATCGGCGCTATCTATACGAGCAACATCACTGCTGATCCGAACAGCGGCATAGGGCACATGTCTCTGGATGATTTCGACCGCGCGCTTCGCTTCGGTGTCGCTGAGGGTCACAGTTTGTATCCGGCGATGCCGTTTACCTCGTACTACAACACGCGTCCGGACGATGTTGCTGCGTTGTACACGTACTTCAAGTACGGGATCGCCGCGGCGGCGGTTCCGAATCGGCCGAACGACATCGTGTTTCCCTTGTCGATGCGTTGGCCGCTGACGTTCTGGCGGTGGTTCTTCGCGCCGACGCCCAAACCGTTCGTGGCGTCAGCCGGAATGGACTCCCCGCTGGCGCAAGGTGCCTATTTTGTCGAAGGGCTGGGACACTGCGGCGAATGTCACACTCCGCGTGCGGTCACGATGCAGGTGAAAGCGACGACGCCCGCCGGGGGAGTGGCCTATCTTTCGGGAGCAGTCATTGAGAATTATTTCGCGCCGAGTCTGCGTAACAGCGGCCCCGGAACTCTCGGTGCTTGGAGTGACGAAGAGCTGGCGCAGTTTCTTGAGACAGGTGCCAACGCTCAGGGCATCGCGTTCGGCTCGATGAGCGACGTCATCATCCACAGCACGCAATACATGACGCCTGCCGACGCGCTCGCGACCGCGAAGTACCTCAAGTCTCTGAGAAGCCCAGGCGAGGAACCCGCGGCACGCTTCACCTATGACGCGATCGAACACCTCGCGCTCAAGAATGGCGATGCGAGCAAACCAGGAGCGAGGATCTACTTGGACAATTGCGCCGCGTGTCACCGTCCGGACGGTGTTGGATACGAACTGGTATTCCCGCGCCTCGCCGGCAACCCGGTGGTACAGGCGGAGAATCCGCGGTCGCTCATCTCCATCGTCCTGGATGGGTCGCAGACGCCGCGCACGGCTCACACACCGGCGCAGTTCACGATGCCCCGCTTTGCCTGGCGGCTCTCCGATAAGGACGTGGCGGATGTCGTGAATTTTGTTCGCACGAGTTGGGGCAATAGTGCTTCGCCTGCCTCGTCCGCTGACGTGACCAAGATTCGCAAGTCGCTGCAGCCGCGCCAGGCCTCGACTAGCGCCCCCGAAAAGTGATCTCCCCTGCAAGTTGAGGTATAGCACACGATTTAGCACTCACGCGAACCGCCCTGCCTCCTCGAGGCTGAGCCGCGGATTGCGCGGCAACAGCGAGGCGGGGTCGCCATAGCCCAAGCTGCAAATGAAATTGGATTTGATGTTGGTGCCGGAATAGAACTCGCGATCGACTCCAGCGTTGTCGAATCCGGACATGGGGCCGCAATCCAATCCGAGAGCGCGCGCCGCGAGTATCAGATAGGCTCCCTGCAACGAGCTATTGCGAAAACCTGTGATCTCGGCCAGCCCCGGCTCCTTGAACATCGCCTTCAACATCTCACCACGCGCCGGGAAGAGCTTAGGCAGCGAATCCGCGAAATCCAAGTCATAGCCGACAATGACAGTGCAAGGTGCCGCCAGAATCTTCGCTTTGTTGTTCGCAGATGATAAGTTCGAGAGCTTCGCTTTGCCTTCGCTACTGCGAACCCAAACGAACCTTGCCGGGCTTGAGTTCGCGGACGTGGGACCGAGCTTCAGTAGCTCGTACAGTTGACTGAGCAATTTGTCATCAACGGCACGATCAGTCCAGCCGTTGTAGGTGCGCGCGTTACGGAACAACTGGTCCAAACACGAATCGGGTAATGCTTGCTTCACGCTGACTACTCTCTCACTATCTATAAGTATTGCGCGTAGGGAATTTGTCATCTTATCTGAATTGCACTCCGTGATGTGCGCACCCACTCGGGGACCGAGCTTTATCGCAGGCTATCCAGTTTCACCAGGTTCTGAATCGCGAGCGGACCGCCGTACTGTTGGACCCACCTTCGGCGAGCTTTCCAAGAATGATCGGCGCGAAACCGAATTTCTCTGCCAGGCTCGTCACTTCGGAGTTAGCCTCTGCATCATTTCCTGAAATGAAGAGTACGCGGTGTCGTCCTTCAGCTGCGTAACTTGCAGAATCTGTGGGGTCATCCGGTCCCGCATCCGGCCTAGGCCGACTGTCGAATCCAGGGTCGCTGTTTCGTTGTAGCCTAGACGGGTCGCTCTCAGACCCACGAACGGAGACAGACGATGGCTAAAAACGTAATTTGTCTTTGGTTTGACGGCACAGCGGAGGATGCCGCCAGGTTCTACGCTCAGACCTTTCCAGACAGCGCCGTGACCGCGGTTCACCGCGCCCCGGGGGACTACCCGGACGGCAAACAGGGACAGGTGCTCACGGTCGAGTTTACGGTACTTGGAGTGCCCTGCCTCGGCCTCAATGGCGGGCCGGCGTTCAAGCACTCTGAAGCCTTTTCATTTCAGGTGGTCACGGACAACCAGGCCGAGACAGACCGCTACTGGAACGCAATCGTTAACAACGGCGGCGCCGAGAGCGCGTGCGGATGGTGCAAAGACAGATGGGGCTTATCCTGGCAGATCACCCCGCGGGCGCTGCTGGACGCAACGACCGATCCCGACCGTGCGGCCGCCAAGCGCGCGTTCGAGGTGATGATGAAAATGAAAAAGATCGACATTGCCGCTATCGAAGCGGCACGGCGCGGAACTGCTCGCGCTTAGAGCACGTGTAAGAGATTGATTATCTTCGTTTTTTCACGCCATTTGTCGCCTATTTTTGGCTTGCAATATTGCATTAGTTGCAATAATATACGTACATCATGACAAATCAAGAATTGAAAGCTGGACGGTTAAAAGCTGCGCTCACCCAACTCCAAGCTGCGCCGCGTTTGCGCGTCTCTCAGCCATACTTGTCTCAACTTGAAAACGGAACGCGTCCAGTTACAACAGCGTTGGCGCGCCGTGCTGCGTCTGTGTATCGGCTCCCGGCAACGGCTCTGCCGCTCCCCTCTTCTCCTACGAAGGAGGTTGATGCGAGCAAACTCGCTCACCAACTTGCCAGTTTGGGATATCCCGGATTCGCTCATTTGCGTAGTGGTAGCCACAAAGCCAACCCGGCTATGGTCGTTCTCGACGCCCTTTTGCAAAGGAACCTAGAGACGCGCCTATCTGAAGCATTGCCGTGGGTCGTTGCGACGTATCCAAACTTGCAATGGGATTGGTTGGTTCAACAAGCAAAGCTGAACGATATACAAAATCGATTAGGGTTTGTAGTTGACTTGGCCAAACATGTAGCTGAGAAGTCTCAGCGCCAATCAGAGCTTGCGCAGTTATCAGCGGTATCCCATCTTCTGGTGCGCTCACTACTTGTGCACGAAGACACGCTGTGTCGCGAGTCTATGTCGGAGGTTGAGCGAAATTGGCTGGCGGAGAATCGATCGCCATATGCTAAGCGATGGAACCTCTTGACCGGCGTTGCACCTGAACAATTACCTTATGCCGCGTGAGGCGCCTCGTTCTCAAACCAAAGTCGAGCCTGGCCACCCTTGGGGCCCTTTCCTCCGCGAGATCGATGAGAAATTAGCAGAGGCGATTCAATTGCAATGTTTGGGTGGCTTCGTGGTCACCCAGTACTATGGACAGGGGCGCGAAACGTCAGATATCGACTGCATAGCCCGAATAGGCTCCAAACCAATTGATTTCGCCGGCGCAGGCTCGGATTTACACAAAAAATACCGGGTCTTTTTGCAGTACGTCACCATCGTGACGCCACCCTGTGACTATGCCGGCAGATTGCGGCGCATGTTTCCGGAGGCTCCTTGGAAGCATCTAAAGTTATTCGCTTTGGATGCAACGGATCTTGCTTTATCGAAACTAGAACGTAATCTCGACCGTGACCGAGAAGATTTTCAGCTCCTCTTTCGGGCTGGCTCGATTGATCTTGCCGTTCTCGAAAGGCGTTACTACCAAGAGCTGCGCCCTTATTTGTTGGGCAACCTCGACTGGCACGACAAGACGTTGAGCCTGTGGCTTGGCATTGCGAAGTCAATTCAAAGCTAGCCCTTTCTTGCCCCACCGTGGCGTGCATTCACCCTATGCCGTTGACGGGAATCACACTTGCAGGTAGGAATCTGCTTCCTAACATCGGCCTGTGAGGGCGCACATTTGGAACGCGTATGATCACGATTCAGGTTCTGATTTTGCTGCTGACCGTAATTGCCGGCGTTTCAGTAGCCGCGGTTCGGCTGAAAGTCCCTCCAGCAATTCTGTTGGTGGTCAGCGGTGTTGCCCTGGCGCTCGTCCCGGGCCTGCCCACCGTGAAGTTGGCTCCAGAATTCGTATTACTTTTCGTGCTGCCGCCGATCATATATTCATCGGCGGTGGAAATGAGCTGGAGCGCGTTTAAATTTAATCTACGCCCCATTTCCCTCCTAGCCGTGGGTTGCGTGCTTTTCACGACTATCGTCACGGCTGCGGTGAGTCATTGGGTGCTGGGTTTCTCGTGGCCGGTAGGCTGCGTGCTGGGCGCCATTGTTTCCCCACCGGACCCTGTGGCGCCGCTGTCGATTGCGCGACGGATGCAGCTACCGAGACGGCTGCTGCTGATTCTTGAGGGCGAAGGACTGGCGAACGATGCCAGCGCACTCATTCTCTATCGTTTCGCTGTGGCCGCGGTAAGCATCGGCGCATTCTCGTTCAGCCAAGCCGCTGGCATGTTTGCAGCCATAATCAGTGGCGAGATACTCTGGGGCATCGGCGTCGGTTGGCTGATGCTACGCTTGCGCCGATGGGTGCATGATCCACGCATCGAAATAATGCTCTCGGTCCTGACGCCATTTCTCGCCTACTGGCCCCCTCAGCATTTGGGCGGTTCGGGCGTACTTGCCACAGTAACCTGCGGGCTCTACATAAGCTGGAACGGTCCGCGACTGATCAGTGCGGCGACCCGACTACAGGGGATTTTCTTCTGGGATTTCCTGATGTATCTGACAGAAGGGTTCGTGTTCCTGATCACTGGCCTGCAGGCGCGAGCGCTGATCACCGGCAATCGACATGATTCTGTAAGCAATTTGATTATTTCCGCTGCGATTGTCTGCGCCGTGGTCATCGCGGCCCGCTTCATCTGGATGTTTCCGGCGACATACCTTCCGCGTTGGCTAATCCCTTCTATCGCACGAGACGATCCCGCACCCCCTTGGCAGTGGCCCTTTGCGTTGGCCTTTACCGGTGTGCGGGGCATCGTCTCACTCGCCGCGGCGCTGGCAATTCCACTCAGCACCGCGGACGGCGGCCTCTTTCCCGATCGCGACAAGATCCTTTTCCTCACATTTGCCGTCATCTTGGTAACGCTGGTGGGACAGGGTTTGATGCTGCCAACGGTGATGCGGGCACTTGGGCTCGCCAATGCCGGCCGCAGGGAGCGTCACGCCGATAGAATTGAGGAATTTGGAGCGCGTCGACGGGCCATTGAGGCCGCGAATAAACGTCTGGATGAGCTCATCGCGGAGCGCGATCTTTCGGAAGATCTGATCCGGCCGCTGCGCGCACGGTTGCGCGATCGACTGAAGTTTGTGGAGAGAAACGATGACGGCGGCCATGAGCACAAACGGCGTATTGATTTGGATAACGAGATTGAATTTCTGTTGCTTGCCACCGAACGGCAGCAAATCAACAATTTGTATCAAGAGGGTAAGTTAAAGGATGAAGCGAGGCGGCGTATCGAGCGGGAGCTCGATTTGCGCGATGCGCAGCTTACCAATGTACGT
>Ga0182024_10006065_pt1 | contig 26707 bp, 25 predicted proteins | sample P32metaG_FD_120480 | JGI IMG/M metagenome (GOLD analysis project Ga0182024, IMG submission 120480) | Permafrost microbial communities from Stordalen Mire, Sweden - P3-2 metaG (Illumina Assembly) | ecosystem: Environmental > Terrestrial > Soil > Wetlands > Permafrost | place: Sweden: Stordalen... | reverse complement strand
CGGGCCTCGAGATCGCCGCACCCAACGAGGTAGCCGAGCAACTGTTGGCCGCACTGGTGGCGGCCGACGTCACTCCGGCCGGACTGGGCGCCCGCGACACGCTGCGCCTCGAAGCGGCCCTGCCCCTGTACGGCCACGAACTCAGTCTTTCCTCGACCACCCTGGAAGCACGGTTGGGTTGGGTGCTCGGTTGGGACAAGGAAACCTTCCGGGGGCGCAGCAAAGTCGAAGCCGAACGGGAGCGTGGCCCAGCCCGACAACTGGCGGGCGTCATGGCGGAGGGCCGTCAACCACTGCGCGATGGTGGCGAGGTATTCATTGAGGGTTCGTCGGTGGGCGTGCTGACGTCCGGCAATTTCTCACCGGTGCGTGAACGAGGCATTGGCATGGGACTTCTCACCGGTGACCACGAAGACGGCACCGTGGTCAAGGTGGCGCTTCGCGGTCGTGAAATCGCTGGCCGCATCACGACATTGCCCTTCGTGCGAAAGGTGAAGTGACGTGGCCGACTATCTGCCGCACACGCCCGAGGAAGTCGACCAGATGCTGGGGTTTCTCGGCATGGACTCGCTTGAACAGCTCTTCGCTCATATCCCTTCGGCCGTGCGACTCTCCCAGGGCCTCGACCTGTCGCTCGGCATGAGCGAGCCCGACGTGGCGGCCAACTTCACCCGTTTCACCGACGCCAATCGTGCGCAGGCGAGCAAGATGTTGTGCTTCGCCGGGGCCGGTGCCTACGATCACGAGGTGCCCGCGGTGGTAAAGATGCTGAGCGGACGATCGGAATTCGTGACGGCCTACACGCCCTACCAACCCGAAGTGGCTCAAGGCGTGCTGCAAGCGATCTTCGAATACCAGACGTTGGTCTCGCGTCTGAGCGGCATACCCGTGGCCAACGCCTCGCTCTACGACGCGGCGACCGCCATGGTCGAAGCGCTCAATATGTCCTCCGGTGCGACGGGTCGAGAGAAGATGGTGATCTCGGCTGGCGTACATCCCCACTGGCGCGCCGTGGTGCGCACCTTCGCCCGTGGTACGGGACACGTGGTAGTTGAAGTGCCCCTCAAAGATGGGGTCACCGACTGGGCCAGCGTCGACTGTTCCGGGGCGGCGGCCATTGTGGCTTCCTACCCCAACTATCTAGGCGTGATGGAAGACCTGAGCGAAGCCAAACGGCTGGCGCAGGCCAACGAGGCGTTGCTGGTTTTAGGCGCCGATCCAGTGGCGGCCGGGGTGTTAAAGACGGCCGGACAGTGGGGCGCCGACGTCTTCGTGGGCGAAGGCCAGGCCTTCGGCACGCCGTTGGCCTACGGCGGCCCCTACCTCGGTCTGTTTGCCTGCACCAGTGAACTCATTCGCCGACTGCCGGGACGGATAGTGGGTCAGACCGTTGATTCGAACGATCGTCGCGCCTTCGTGACCACCCTGCGCGCGCGTGAGCAGGACATCCGTCGAGAAAAGGCGACGTCCAACGTCTGCACCAATCAGACCCTGATGGCCGTCACCGCCGCCATCCAGCTCGGTTGGCTCGGCACCTACGGGCTGCGCGAAGTGGCGACGCGCTGCGCGCAGGGCGCCCATTTCCTCTTCAACGAAGTCACCAAGATCAAGGGCGTGGAGCCGGTCTCTTCGAAGCCCTTCTTTCGCGAGTTCGCCTACCGGGTGCCCAAGAAGGCGTCCAAGGTGCTCTCGCGCATGGCCGATAGCGGCATCCTTGGTGGCCTTTCCGTCGAGGCGCTGGGCAGCGACGGACCCCTGGGCGCGGAGGGCGAGAGCGACCACGTCATCCTCGTCACCGCCACCGAACGGCGCACGCGGTCCGACATCGAGTTCTACGCCAAGACGTTGGCCAAGGCGCTCAACTGATGGCGACCAAGGCTCATCCCGGAGGTCGCGCCGCGTCGGCACCGCTGCTCGGCCACGAGGTGGAGCCGACCATCTTCGAGATGTCGGTGAACGGCCGCTCGGCCTACCAGCTGCGCACCACAGGCATCCCCGCAACGCCGCTTAACGAGTTGTTTGGATCGGACCACCTCAACCCCGAGGTGGTGCCGCTCGCTGAGGTCAGCGAACGGGACCTGGTTGCTCATTTCACCCGTCTGTCGCATCGCCAATTCTCCGTGGATCTTGGCATGTATCCGTTGGGTTCCTGCACCATGAAGTACAACCCCAAGTTCTGCGACGCCGTGGCGGCGGACCCCGGGCTCAATTCGGTGCACCCCGGGGCGCCGGCCGAACTGACCCAGGGATGGCTGGAGTTGCTGGTCACCTTGGAAGAGAAACTCTGCGTCATCACCGGTATGAGTGCGGCGACCCTGCAACCGGCCGCCGGCGCGGCCGGCGAACTGACCGGACTGTTGTTGATGCGCGCTTTCCACAGCGCCAATGGTGAACCCCGCAGAAGGATTCTCATCCCCGACTCGGCCCACGGCACCAACCCGGCCTCGGTCACCCTGGGCGGTTATGAGGTGACGACCATCCCTTCGAACGACCGAGGACTAGTGGACCTGGTGGCCTTAAAGGGCGCCCTTGGTCCCGACGTGGCGGGCATCATGCTCACCAATCCCAATACCGTGGGGCTCTTCGAAGAAGAGATCACCGAGATCGCGTCGGCCGTGCATGACGTGGGGGGCCTGCTGTACTACGACGGCGCCAACCTCAACGCGATTCTCGGCATCGTGCGCCCGGGCGACATGGGCTTCGACATCGTGCACATGAACCTGCATAAGACCTTCGCCACGCCCCACGGTGGGGGAGGACCCGGCGCGGGACCGGTCGCGGTGTCGGAACGACTGGCCGAATTTCTGCCCGGCCCCAGAGCCACTCGAATGGGCAAAGGCAACTACGACTGGGTGAAGCCCGCCAAGTCGATCGGTCGGGTGCACGGCTGGCACGGTAACTCGATGGTCCTGGCGAGGGCGCTGGCCTACATTGACGTGCACGGTGGCGACGGGTTGACCCGGGTGGCGCAGCACGCCGTGCTAAACGCCAACTGGCTGCGACACCGGCTTCGCGACACCCTTCCCGCTGCCTACGACCGAGTGTGCATGCACGAGTGCGTGCTTACTGCCGTGCCCCTCAAGGCCAAGTACGGCGTCCGCGGGCTCGACGTGGCCAAGGCCCTGCTCGAGGAGGGCTTTCATTCGCCGACGGTCTACTTTCCGTTGATTGTTGAAGAAGCGCTGATGTTTGAACCAACGGAAACCGAAAGCCTCCAGACGTTGGAGTCGTTGGCCGAGGCGATTGAACGCATTGCCCAGCGCGCCATCGACGACCCCGAGTCGCTGCACCGCGCCCCCCAAACCACACCGGTATCACGCGTCGATGAGGCCCGGGCCGCTCGTCATCTGATCGCCACTGAAGACGCGGCCAAGCGCGATGACCCCCACGAGGTTTCAAGGTCCGCATAGTCACGCGAGACGTTCAACTATCCAAATCCTTAGAAGAGAGTCATTGTTTCACCCGCGGCGTCCAAGCCCTGCAAACCTCAATTCGCCAGTTGGATGCTGATGGCGTCGGCCCTCCGACACGGACAATCTCTAAACCGCTGCAAGCCAGTTCTTCGCGCAGTGCTAGAACACATTGATGGAATGCAGTTTGCCGGTGTCGTGATACTGACGACGAACCAGCGCTGTCGTATCGTGAGGATGTGCTCCACCATCCGAAGACCCGTCTTCCCGCGGGTGATCGCCCCCAATGAGAGATCCGCGAAGAATTACTCGTGGCCTCGCTTTGCGCGTAGCGGCCGGCGCCACTGTCGTGGTCGTTGCCGCGATGATCAGTGCTGGATCGTCCACCGCGGCGCCGCGCAAAGTGGTCACCGTCCCCGCGAGGGTCACCCCGGCCGCCTCCGATGCGACCATTGAGAATGGGCTCCACATTTACGCAATCAACGGTCGAAAGTTTGGCGTGCTCACGGCGATCCACGTCCTCGCCTTTAATGGGTCTCAGTACACGGTCAAAATTGACCTCGCCCACCAAGCCATCGACGGGGGTTTGCGGACTCCCAGCTCAATGTGCCAGACCACAACGGGCTGCGTGGCGGCCGTCAACGGTGACTTCTTTGACATGACGCAACCTGGTGAGCCCGACCCTGGCGACGAGGTGGGCGCGATCATTCAAGACTGCGTACTCCTTCATACTCCCGAGATCGCGCATCAGCAGGCCGATCTCGAGGGGCAGTCCGTCAGCGAGGGCCTCAACTGGAGTAGCACCGTCGACGTCAACGGCGTCAGCGTACCGATCACCGCCATCAACCAGGAGCTACCGATGTCGTACGTCAACGTCCATCTCCCGTTGGCCGGGACCCTGCTCTTCACCCCACCGTACGCTCTCAAAACCCCGTCCGCGGCGGGGTGGGTCACGTATGAGTTCACTCAAGTTGATGGCTCCGCCAGTCCAACCACAATCAACACGACGGCTGAGCTCGATTTCGTGGCGCAGACGACAGAGGCGGTGAAGGTCAGAGCCGGTCAAGTCTTCATCTCCGCGCCTACGGGGTCGACGCTCGCCACACTGCAGGTTGGCGAAACCGTAACCTTGACCACAACCTCAACCGCCGGATGCGACAACATCGGAGGGCACCCGATTCTCCTCAATCACGGCGTGGTTACGCCAATAGTTCCCGCGGATACTTATATGGTCAAGCCGTATGCGCGCACCGCAATCGGCTGGACGGCGTCGGGCGAGACCGTCATCATGACCGTCGACGGCAAGGATGGCGTGTCGGGCGCCACGGCGCACCAGCTGGAGAGCTTGCTTCAGTCCCTCAACGTAGTGACCGCTCTCGACCTTGATGGAGGTAATTCCACAACCTTCTATGCCAATGGGCGGGTCCTAAATCGCCCCTCTCATGGGACCGAGCGGCCCGTATCGACGAGTCTGCTCGTCATCCCAAACTCATAGAGGGGGCCGCCGGCGAAAGCGATTGCGTTGCGATCGTGGATGGTGTCACTTCGCTGTCGATAAGCCAAGTCGATGGCACGTCACATCCCCCTTGGTGAGTGCCCGCACCATCGCCACGGTGCTCCCTGTGCGCGTCTCTTCGCGAGCTGCAGCCCTGAGATCTCCAGCGACGCGCTCGAGGGAGGAGTTATCCGATTGCCCTAGAGCCGAGATCAGCGACCCCGGGACCGCCATCGCGAAGAACTGATCAGGTGCCGACTTTGATGGCAGCTTTGGAGGCGTTCCGAGGAGCCTGCAGGCGGCGGCTTCACGTGGAAGATGTTGGCTTTGCGTTGACATCGAGGCATTAGTCGAACAGCTCGCCAGCAAAAGGCCGAATACTCCTAGGCACAAGAAGCACCGCAACATTCGTCGAGCTCGAAGTGTTCTCATTGTGTTACGTACCTCGCAATTGACTCAATGTTATTGCATGCTACATACCGCGAGTTCCTCGACAGCGCCTACAGTTCCACGTCCCGATTCGGAATCAATTGTCCCGTCGCGTACCGATAAAGCACCGTGCACAAGTACACCTGCACGGTGCTTTAGAGGGGGAACGAGGGCCGACCTCCACCAGAGTCGCCCCTGTTGAAGGCCGTGGGGTAAGGGGTTGATTTCCCCGCAATCACAAGGTGGTGAGACTTTACAGGTGGCAGTGTAGATGAAGGTGCACACGAAGGGTCAGAAGTCTGCTCTCGAAGCACCGATCTTCCAGGTGGAGTTTGCAGACGTCGGTGCACAGAGAAAGAACCACCCAAAGGAATTTTTGCGCCAGCGCGTGGTGGACTAACTGTCACGTTGGGCCCTCGAGCGACCTTCGCCAACGGGGGCGCAGTCAATGTTTAAGTGACGCTCGAGCTTCACGGATGGCGTAATAGAGGATCACGTAACCGGCAACGGGATCGGCCCACCACCACCCGACGAATGCGTTCAGCAGGAGGCCAAGCAGCACTGCTACGGCCAGTATTGCGTCGATCATCGTCACGCGGCCTTCGGCCTTAAGAACCGGATTGTTCAATAATGCTCCTACCCTTGACTTACCAGCGGCGAGCGCAAACATGACCAGGGCAGTTATCGCTGTCCAGCCGATGCCGACGGGGCTGTGATGTGGCCGGAAGCCAATGACGAGGACAATCGTGCTCTGCACAGCGAGATAGACAGACAACGCAACAAAGGACGACCCAATCATCCTTATCGCCCTGTGCTGTCGAGTCTGTGCAACGTCGGCGAGTTCCCAAAGCACGACCATCGATGCGCCAATTTCAATGACGCTGTCCAAACCGAATCCGGCGAGTGCCACCGAGCGAGCCGCGATCGCTGTCAGGGCAAGGATGATTACACCAAACACGTTCCAAATGAGTGTCATCATTTCGAGCTGACGTCCATGTCGCAGCAGAAGCTGCATGCCCTCGCCAGTGGACTCGTTGCTCACTCAAACAGCCTACGAGTGCCAGTTCCGATCTCTACGTGAACTCGAATCGGCGATCTTGTGATGATGCTTTATTCGCACTCCGCTTGGACACGCCACACATGAATTCGCTAGTCGGAGATCATTGACGTCGGGCCGCCAATTCGAACTTCCGCGCATTCGATTGAACATTCATGAGCTCTAGGATGCTTCCCTTTGCCAAACCGAGACTTCCAATTGATTTGGTCCAGTGAACTCGCCTAGTTATCCGGCGTGTCAATGGTGCTGATGCCACCGAGCACTAATCGTAATAGTCGGGCCAGTTCCAGCTGTTCGCTGTGAGACAGAGCGTTAACGGCCAAGGTTTCGTGTTCATTGAACTGCGGGAAGACCTCCCCAATCAGTCGTTGGCCAGACTTGGTCAAACTGATTGACACGCGGCGTCGGTCGTCGAGGTGAGGCGTGCGCCGCAGTAACTTCCGTCCTTGCAGCGTTTTGATTACTCCGGTCAACGTACCTTTTGTTACGCCCGTTTCGGCGGCCACGTGGCCGGTCTCTTGTTCGCCCCATATCCAAAGGACCCATAGCACCGTGAAGGCGACCCAGCTGAGGTCATAATCGCTGAGGACCGCGCGTTCCATATGATTGCGGACGGCCGATCCGGACCGGTAGATGTTCGAGACGGCGCTCATGGCCGTGAAATCGAGTTCATAGCCGCTGAGTCGACTGCGAATATCACGCTCTGCGTCCGAAACTGTGGAGGCCCGAGAGCTGGCGATTCGTTTCGACATAACTAGTTCTCCAGCGTACGTCCGCCGGCGAAGGTGGTGCCGACACTTCGAAAGTACCCGCCGATGATCTCGCGGGGGGTTAGGGCTAGTAATTCCTCACTCGGTGACTCAAAGAGATCCAAGGTGGCGTCGCCGACGTAGGCCGGTCCGAGGTCCACGTCGGCGCCGGACATGGTCACCACTTCATTGAGGCTGTCGCTGCCATCCAGTTCAATCTTGGGGAACCATCGGTGATGCAGCATGGCGTGTGCGTTGACAAAACCTCCGGTTGGCGAAGGGCCGGTCAGTGTGACGGTGCCCTGGGCTATCCGGCGATCGCTGACCGCCAAGGTCATTCCGAAAACACCCCCAGCTTGGAGTCGCGGTCCGGCCCGACCTTGGCTGACCGGACGAGTCTGGTGAATGGAACCGAACTTCTTGGGATAACCCTGCAGGTGTCCGCGCACCAGCGCGAAATCCTTGTCTACCCATATGAAGAGACACCGGCTGTAGAGCTCCTCGCGGTAACGACATCGCACGACCACGAAGGCTTCCCGGTACTGGGACCTAATGGGATCGAGCAATTCGGCGCCCTCGGCGCCACAGCTTTGCCAGTCGGCCCAGATAAAGGCCACCGCGCCAGGATCTTCGTCGTCGTGAGCGAGGGTCACGCCTTCGGGCAGTAACGCGCCGATCGCCGAGGGGTCGGTGCGGTACTCGACGGTCAGGAGGTCCCCGGAATAATGCCACGGCGCGGGGGGTAGCAGTGAGGCCCGTCCGCTCGGAGTACGCGGAAAAGGCAGACCGGACAGACTCATGCGCGCTCCTTCGTCCAACCGCTGGTCGGCTGGTCAAACCATACGTGGATTTGTCCGGTACCGATGGCATTCTCGTACATGGAGAAGAGTCGTCCCGTGGCCACGCACTCCTTACCGCCGATGGCGGCCACCATTATTTGATAGTGACCGAAATGGGCCTCCGGTCTCACGGTCAGGAATTTGTCCAAATTGTTAAGCACGGCGGCGTGGTCCCCGCGTTGCCAGGCCTCGATAACGTTGTGGTCGGCCTCTCGCGCCTTGGACGAAAAGATGTGTTGCTCACCCGCTGCTTCGTGATCGCGCAGGGTGCGAAGGGAATGGAAGGTGTGGCTCAAAGCACCCGAGGCGATGAGCACGACGCGCAGGTCACTTTCTGCCACCGCCTGGGCAATTACTCGACCCACCGTTTCAAAATCGAGTGCGTCTGCGGTCTGGCAGAGACTCACCGAAATCCACGCTTCTTCGCCTTGCAGGAAGGGCATGAAATTAGTGGTGGCGTAGGTGATCGGCAGGTGTTCGTTGTCAATGGGAGTGATCCAGCAATCGGGCGTCTGGTCGGCAATGCGACCCACCAATCTGGCGAACTCCGGATTACCCACAATGTCGTAAGGAACGCTCGACATTCCTCTCGGTAATTCGTCGGAGGTGAAAAGGCCTTTTCGGCGATCGTGCGCGGTGATGACGAACTCAACGGTCGTGAACCAGTGACTGTCGAGCACAATGACCAGATCGGGCTTGAGCTGGTCAAAGACCTCGCGCTTCAAATCGTGCAGTCCCGAGTGCAGCGTGCTTTCTTCACCGCCGTTGAGGGCGAGACGCTCCGCGTCAGGCATCACGATCGTTGGCACATGTGCGAGTACGGCCGCTCCGACTATTTCACCCATGGGTGGTGTCTTCCTTCACTTGATAGGTCTTTACTTCGCTGTAAAAATCGAGGGCGTAGTCGCCCCCTTCGCGACCCATGCCGCTGATGCCGGTGCCGCCAAAAGGCGCGGTCAGGTCACGGACTAAAAAGCAATTGGCCCAGATGGTGCCGGCCCGCACGCCCTGCGCGAAACGGTCGGCCTTGGCCTGGTCGCTGGTAAAGACCATGGCCGAGAGGCCGTAGGCGGTGGAGTTGGCCAGGGCCATCGCTTCGTCTTCGCTATCGAAGGTTTGGATCGTCAGCACCGGTCCGAAGACTTCGTGCTGGACGATTTCAGAGGCGTTGGATTTCGGCTCAATCAGGGTCGGAAGAAACCAGAGTCCGTCGTCGCTTAGACGGCGTCCGCCAAAGATCAGCCGGTCGCCGCTGGCGACGGCGCGATCGACGAAACCCTGCACCCGCGCGAGATGATCGGGGTGGATGAGGGGCGACACCGTGGTGGTGGGCTCGCGACTGTCGCCCACTACGTGGCGACCAGCGGCCGCAGTGAATCGTTCGAGGAACGGTTCGCGACAACTGGATTCCACCAGCAGTCGAGTACCCGCCAAACAGACCTGGCCGGCGTCGTCGTACATTAGGGAGGCCTTTTGCGCGGCCAAGTCGAGGTCACAGTCGGCGTAGACGACGAAAGGACCCTTTCCACCCAATTCTGCGGTGAAGGGCACCAGATTCTGGGCTGCGGCGACGGCGATGGTCCGTCCGGTCTCGGGCGAGCCGGTAAAGGAGATGCGACGCACGCGCGAGTCATTCACCAAAGCGGCGCCCACCTCATCGCCCAGTCCCTGAACGAGGTTGAACACACCCGGCGGGAAACCGGCCTCGTGGACTAGATCCATCAAGAGTGAGCAACTGAGTGGCGACCATTCCGCGGGCTTTAGGACCACACTGTTTCCCGCCGCGAGCGCCGGCGCACACTTCCAGGTCGACAACATGAACGGTGCGTTCCAGGGCGTAATGACGACCGTCGGACCGGCCGGCATTCGAAGCACGGCGTTGTGCGTGCCGTTGGAGTCCCACCGCCGAGGCTCGTAGGCCACGGCTAAATCGGCGTAGGCGCGGAAATTTCGAGCTCCGCGCCCGATGACCCGGAGACGCAGACTCTCGAGCAACATGGCCATGTCGAGGCACTCCACTGCGGCGATTTGTTCGATATTGGCGTCAATGAGATCGGCCAGACGGTGGAGATAGCTCTGTCGCTCTTGGGTCGTCAGCGCGGCCCATCCGTCGAAGGCGTCCACGGCGGCCGTCACGGCGGCCTTCGCCTCGTTCGCGCCCCCGCGAGCAACGTCGGCCAACTTGAGGTTCCAGTCGAGAGGGGAGCGGTCCTCAAAGGTTGACGGCGAAGCGACCCTTTGACCATTAATGAAGTGACCGGTCGCCACTTCGACGCCACCGACGCAGACACGTTCACTGGTCATGATTCATACCGGGGATGCACGCGGGGATAGGGCAGCGCCGAGCGGTCCGTCGCCTGGGGGCGGCGCTGACCGCGGAACTCCCAGTCGCCGCCTAGGGCGGTGGACCGCACCTCTTCGGTGGCGGTGGGTTGGGCACCCACTTCATCGCTCACCGGATCGGGCGAGCCGACAATGTAGTTGGTGAGCGTGCCAAGGCCCTCAACTTCAACGGTTACGACGTCACCGGGCTCGACCGGGCGAGAGAATGCCGGCGTACCCGACAGGATGATGTCGCCCGGCACCAGCGTGATCAGACGCGCGATGTCGGTGACCAGATAGTGCATGTCCCAGGCCATCTCTTCAGTGGAACCGTCCTGGCACACACGACCATTGACCAGGGTGCGCATGGACTTATCGCGAAAATCCCAGTCGGTGGTGACGCCCGGACCAATGGGACACAAAGTGTCGGCCCCTTTCACGCGCAACATGGATCCGGCATCGGTATCGCGAAAATCGTGGAGACCAAAATCATTGGCGATGGTGTAACCCGCGATGTAATGGCCGGCATCGGCCAGCGCTATGTTGCGCGCCGCGCGGCCAATGACGATCGCTGCCTCGCCTTCAAAATTCAAGTAGTGACAATTGGCCGGACGCACCACGTCACCACCGTGCGCGTTGAGTGCCGAGACCGGCTTTTGGAACCACGTCGGGGCCGGCGGCAACTCAATGCCAAACTCACGGACCCGCGAGACGTGATTGAGATGACAGCAGAGGATCTTGCTTGGTGCGACCGGCGGCAAATGTTGCGCCGTGGAAATCTCGACGCGTCGGCCATCGCTGGCAATCAGCGCGTCGCCCTCCACGGTGACGTACGCGGGCATCCCATCAAGAAGAATTCGGCGATACTCCACAACCCCCCAAAAGTCGTTTGTAATCAAATGGTTCTTCCACCCTACAAACCGACCATCGGAGGGCGTGCTATTTTGCGCCAAGGTTACCGCGGAGGCAATTATGAGCGAATCTTTCGATCGAGTCCGGGTTCTTTGGCCCGATCATTTGGGTCTGGCGCGGGGCAAGTACGTGCCGGCCAGCTTGGCAGACAAAGGAACGCGTCACTGCACCGGGACCTGGTCGCTTGGTTACGACCGGAGCATGACGCCGGGCACCGTCGGAAGTTTTTGGGACGAGGGTCTGCCCGACTTTGACGCCACCTACGACATGGCCGATCTCCGTCCCAGTTGGGAACCCGGTACCCGAGTGGTGGTGGCCAACGTCCAACGACACGGCGAGCCCTTTTCGGTCTCGCCGCGCACGGCCCTCAACAAGGCAATTGCGGACTGGCGGGCGCTGGGCTACGAGCCGTACGTCGGCATGGAGTTCGAGGCCTACATCTTTGCTCCCGACGATGAGGGCGGCTGGAAACCCTTGGAGACGCCCGGTGCCTTCGTCTACGGCACGGGACCGAGCGTGGATCCGTTCGGTTTGATCGACGCCATTTGGGCGGCTTGCGCTGAGTCGGACATTCCCTTGGAGTCGGTCAACTCCGAATTCGACTCGCCACAGTTCGAGTTCACGCTGCGTTACTGCGACGCCATGAAAGCCGCCGACGAAGGATTCCTCTTCAAGGTCTTGGCCCGCGAAGTGGCGCACCGCTTCGGGCTGCTACTCACGTTCATGGGTAAGCCCATGACCGATAGAGGGGGATCGGGTCTGCACTTCAACTTCTCATTTCGCGACCAAGACGAGGAGAACGTCATCAATGACGTATCGGCGAAAGACGGACTCTCCCAACTGGCCAAGCACTCGATCGGCGGTTTGCTGGCGCATCACCAGGCCTTGGCGGGACTTTGCGCGCCGACGGTCAACGCGTACAAGCGCCTGCGTCCGGCCTCACTCTCGGGCTACTGGGCGAACTGGGGCTACGACCACCGTGGGGCGACCATCCGCGTGCCTCACGAACGAGGCGCCGCAGCCCGACTGGAGCACCGCTTGAGCGACGGCGCGGCGGTGGTGCATACGGCCATGGCTGCCGTCCTGCAAGCGGCCTTATTGGGTGTCAACGCAAAAACCGATCCCGGTCCGGCCGAAAGTGGCAATGGCCTGGACACCATAGACGCGACGGTGGGCGTGCCGCACTCGCTGGCCGAAGCCCTTGATGTTTTAGAATCCGACGACGAGCTGGTGGCCGCCGTGGGGCCTGACTTGGTCGCTCAGCACATCGCGGTGAAACGGGCTGAGTGGGAACGGTTCTTAGGCGCCACGACCGATTGGGAATTGCGCGAGTACTTGCCCTTCCTTTAAATCCAGGTCACCCGAATGGGCAGTTGTTTGGTGCCGCCAATGAAGTTAGAACGCAGTCGTTCCGGCGTACCGGCAAGTTCGATTGACGACCAGCGCTTGACGATCTCTTCGAACACCACGCGCATCTCGAGGCGGGCCAGGTGTGCGCCGAGGCAGAGATGGGGACTGCGTAGCCCGAAGGCCACGTGGTCGTTGGGAGTGCGGTCGGCGCGGAACTCGTAGGGACCGTCGAAATGATCCTCGTCGTAGTTGGCGGAGGAGAACCAGAGCACCACTTTGTCGCCGGCCTTAAGGCTCTTGCCGCGCAACTCGGTGTCCTGGGTCAAGGTACGGCGAAAGTGCATGGTCACGGTAGACCAGCGCAACATCTCTTCGACAAGGGCCTTTCGCTCTTCGATGCTCATGGCAGCAATCCGCTGGTAGAGCTCGGGCCGTTCGAGCAGCACTTGCAGGCCCGCGGTCAGTGAGTACCGCGTGGTGTCATTGCCGGCGGCCACCATCAGGGTGAAGAAATTCTTCAAGGCGAGCTCGTCGAGGGTGTCGCCCTCGATGGTCGTTTCCAGCAACGCGGAGAGCACGTCATGGGTGGGCTCGATACGGCGCTGCGCCAGAGCGTTGCTGGCGTACTCAAAGAGTTCCAGGGCCACGGGGCTGCGAAAGGGGAGTAGCCGGTAGTCCGAGGTGTCCACTTGGTCCACCACGAAGTCGGTGAAGTCCGAATCGGTGTTGCCAATGAGGGCGTCGCCGCGCTGGACCAGCCACTCGAGGTCGTCGTCCGGCAGGCCCAGGAGTCGGCCCAACATTCTCATCGGCAGTTCACGCGCCACGGTACTCACGAAATCGAACTCGGTCTGGCCACGCAAAGAATCGAGGACCTGTGCCGCCAGTGCACGCACGGCCTCCTCGTAGCCGTTAATGGATTTGGGGGCGAAGGGACGGCTCACCAAACGGCGCAATCGCGTGTGCTCGGGCGAATCCATCTCCATCATGGTGCGCCGTGCTTCGGTCTCTTCGGGGTCCATGTCTTCGAGGCGAATGCCCAGCCGGCTGGAGAAGATCTCGGCGTTGCTGCTCGCGAACAGTACGTCGTCGTACTTCGTGAGACTCCAGAACCCCCGTCCTCCGTCACTTTCCTCCGTCCAGTGCACTGGATCGTTGGCTCGCAAGTAGGCGAACGTATCGTGGGGCACCCCGTCGACGTAGGTATCGTGCGACGTGAGATCAACTAAGGGCGAGGCCATAGCTTCCCTTCAACTCCTGTATTTGTTCGCTACGAAACGATTCTGCTAGTACAGCACACAACGAACCGTGCCCGTAGTATTGCAGTGTGAGAAAGCCCCTAATTGGAATCACCGGACGTCGATGGCCAGCTACGGTGCTGGGCGCGAACGTGCCACCGGCCATGAGCGGACTGCGTTTCGATCTACATTTTTCTGACTACCCCAGGTCGGTCGCCGTCGCCGGCGGGCTTCCGGTCGAGTTAACTCGCGACGCCGATGTCGAGGGCATGATTGAACATCTCGACGGCCTCGTCCTCAGTGGGGGAGCGGACTTGGATCCGTCACTCTACGGTCAAGAGCCCCGAGAAAATTTGCAAACCTTGGAACCCGATCGCGACGAATGGGAGATGGAACTCTTTCAAACGGCCCGCGGTCGCGATATTCCGGTGCTGGCCATTTGCCGAGGTTTTCAATTGGTGAACGTCGCTTTTGGCGGCACGTTGATCCAGCACGTGGAGCTGAATGAAGGTTCGGGACATCCACAGTGGGATGTTGACGGTCACACGGTGACCCACGAAGTCCACGTCACGCCCAACACGATGGCCGCCACACTTTTCCCGGCCTTGTGGTCAGTCAATTCGTTGCACCATCAGACCGTCGAACACGTAGGTCGAGGTCTTACCGTGTCGGCGACGGCCCCCGACGGCGTGGTCGAAGCGTTTGAAACACCCGAAGGTGATCTGCTCGGCGTGCAATGGCATCCGGAACTATTAACCGCGCCGGACCCGACCTTCGTCTGGCTCGTGCGCCAAGCGAGTGAACGGCTCGTCGACGCACTGAAAGTTTAGATTCACTCCGCGGTTGGCATCTTTTCTTAGGACTCCGATGATGGGGGAGTGGTGGATGCGACGTCAGCTGCGAACTCGGTCTCGCTCCCCCGTGCGACGGGCACTCTTAGTATGAGCAGATGGATCTAGAACTCACTGACCGTGCCTTTCTCGTTACCGGCGGCACCGACGGGCTGGGCTTGGCTCTGGCCCGTCGATTGGTGAGCGAGGGGGCGCGCGTCGCGGTGTGTGGTCGCGACCTTGCACGTTTGGACCGCGCGCGGGCGCTACTGGGAGGTGGTTCGGTTTGTTTTCGAGCCGACGTCACAATTGAATCGGAACTGGACGCGTTCATCGACGCAGCTTTATCAAAATTCGGGGGCCTCGATGGTGCGGTCAATAACGCCGGTCGTTCGGCCGGGACCCCCGTATCGGTCGCCGACGAAAGCATGTGGCGCGACGACTTCGAACTGAAGGTCATCTCCGCGGTCCACGTGTCGCGTCGAGTGTTGGCCGCCCTGGAGGATTCGAGAGGGGCCATCGTGAACGTGTTGGCAATTATGGCCCGAACGCCGGGAGCGAGTTCCACGCCAACCACCGCCTCTCGGGCGGCTGGGCTGGCACTCACCAAAGCGATGTCCAATGAGGTCGGTCCGCGCGGCGTACGAGTCAACGCCATATTGATCGGGCTCATCGAGTCGGGACAGTGGGTGCGCAAAGCCGAGGAGGCCCAGGTGAGCGTCGAAGAGTTCATCGCCAAAATGGCCAAGGATTCGAAAATCCCGCTAGGGCGGATGGGTCGCGCCGAAGAGTTCGCGGACCTCGCAGCGTTTTTACTCTCGCCGCGCGCCAGTTACATCTCGGGCGTCGGCATCAGTATCGACGGTGGCCTCTCGCCCGTGATCTGAGCACGGTCGCGGCGACAGTGAATGGCCAGTGACACCCATCACTTGTTGCCACAAAAGCGGGTTAAATAAGAGTGAATTCTCGGTTTGGCTCTTGGTATCATCACATTTGAGCGATGAGGCCCGCCCTTAAAAACGCTGGGTGTAACCAGCTGATGGCATCTACCAAGCGAAGTAGGTAGCTGGTAGGGCCCGTTCCGTACCCCTGCCGTGACAGGAGGTCGTGATGAACGTCTATTACGTGTTGGCAATTTGGATCGGCATGGCCCTAGTGGCGTCCCTACTGAGCGTTCGCATCGGCGTGTCAGTAGCGTTGGTAGAAATTTTGGTCGGCGCCATAGTGGGCAACATTCCCGGGATCAAGGAACACGTCCAGCAAACCGACTACACCACGCTGCTCGCCGGCGTCGGTTCGATGCTTCTGACGTTCCTCGCCGGCGCCGAAATCGATCCAGTCTCCTTGCGCCGGCATTGGAAGGCCAGTCTCTCGATTGGTGTGGGGTCCTTCGCGCTGCCCCTCATCGGCGCGTTTTGCTTCGCCCGATTCATCTTTGATTGGAACCTCCACGCTTCGGAGATCGCGGGCATTGCCTTGAGCACCACCTCAGTAGCGGTGGTCTACGCGGTCATGGTGGAAACGGGCTTGAATCGCGAAGATATCGGCAAGTTGATCTTGGCGGCCTGCTTCGTTACCGATCTCGGCACGGTATTGGCGTTGGGCGGCCTCTTTGCGAACTTCGGTTGGCTGCTGTTGTTGTTCGTGGTCGTGACCGTGATTGTCCTGTCTTTCTTGCCGCGCATTTTGCGATGGACGATCGCCAACGTCGGTCATCGAGTGAGTGAACCGGAAGTGAAAGTGATCTTCGTGGTGCTGCTCGCACTTGGCGGATTAGCGACCGCCGCCGGCAGCGAGGCGGTCCTTCCCGCGTACGTGGCCGGACTAGTGGTCGCGGGGGTCTTCATGCACGACCGCGTGGTGCTTGACCGAATTCGCACGATTGCCTTCGCACTTCTAACCCCGTTCTTCTTCTTGCGAGCGGGCACCCTAATTTCGGCTTCGGCCCTGATTACTGGTGCCGGGGTCATCGGGACCCTGTTCTTGGTCAAGATGGTGACGAAGTTGTTGGGAGTGTGGCCTACGGCAACCGCGTTCCACCTGCCCAAGCGGGAGCGAACGTACACCACCTTGCTCATGGCGACGGGCTTGACCTTCGGTTCGATCGCGGCCCTGTATGGATTAACGCACAACCTCATTAACGAGACCCAATATACGGAGCTGGTGACGGTGGTCATCCTGTCCGCTTTTGTTCCGACGGTCATTGCCCAGCAGTTCTTCCGACCGATCATTGCCATTGCGACCAAGGAGCGCGAAGCACTGGGAGAGGAAGATATTTCGTTGCGCCAACACCGCGGTGATCAGGAAAAAAATGATGTGGACGAGTCGTAGATTGGTAGCATTACACTCGGCCACAACCGTCTCAAGGGAATTTGGTCATCGTGAATTCGTATCGCCATCTGATAGTCGAACGTAACGGCACGACCGTGACCATCTGGTTGAACGACCCCGCGCGGCGAAACGTCCTAACGCTTGAGCTCCTGGACGAATTGATTAGAGCCTTTAGCGAGGCGGGCGATAGCAACGCCACCGGCGTGATCCTGGCCGCCAAAGGCCCGGTCTTTTGTGCCGGCCACGACTTCGTTGAAATGGCCGGTCAGGACCTCGAAAGCGTGCGTCACCTCTTCCAAACGTGTACTCGAATGATGGATACGATGCAGGAAATTCCACAGCCGGTAGTCGCTAGCGTCCACGCGCTCGCGACGGGTGCGGGCTGCCAGATGGTCGCCTCCGCCGATCTCGCGATCGCGTCCGAAAATGCGACGTTTTGCACACCGGGAGGTAGCGGGGGACTGTTTTGCACTACTCCGATGGTCGCCGTCGGACGGACGATCGGGCGTAAGAGGGCGTTGGAGATGGCGATGAGCGGGGCACCAATTGACGCGCGCACCGCCGAAGCGTGGGGGCTCGTCAATGAAGTCGTCGCCGAAACCGAATTAGAAAACGCCGCCAAGGCGTTGCTACGTCGCGTGACGCGGGGGAGTGCCACCGCCAAGGGCATCGGCAAACGGGCGTTCTATAAACAGATCGACCTGGACCAGTCCGAGGCGTACGAGTACGCCATTGAAGTGATGGCTTCGGAGAGCCTGAGTCCCGATGCTCAGGAAGGGATCGCCGCCTTTCTCGAGAAGCGGCCCCCGGTGTGGAACCGATCGGACCGGCCGAAAAGCTAAGCAACCCGGATCTATATCCAAGTGCGAGTGCTTTCGTGGCTTCGAAAAACATTTGGGTCAGTGGGCGAGCGACATGCCCAGGACAAAGAGAGCGCCACAGAAAAGTGGGGTAGTGAGCACTAGGGCGACCGAATATCCCCAATGGTGTTGCCGCTGCAGGATGGCGGGGATCGCCAGGGCGGAGGAAAACGTGGTCAATCCCCCACAAAATCCAGTAACAATGATGGACCTCAAATGCGCGTCGGCGGTGCCCGTTAGTCGGTACACCACCCAGCCGGCGATGCCACAACCAAACGCGTTGGCCGTTACGGTAGCCCAGGGCCTCAAGGTTGGATTATGCCGTCTGACCAGGTATTCTCCTAGGAAACGGATCACACAACCAGCTCCTCCGGTCAACGCCACGAGAAAGAGAATCATCGGGCGTGCCTTCTAAGAAGTCCGAGCCACGCCGCCAATACTCCGCTCAGGAGGGCCGATACGGCCACCAAAAGACTCCCGGCCATGGACAGGTGCCAGATAGCGGACAAATCGACGAAAAGGCTCGAATAGGACGTGAAGCCCCCAAACAAGCCCGTAATCAACAGAAGTCGATTCAAATTATTAGGATCGTGGTGTCGCAGGGCCCCTCGAAGCAATTTGGTGGCCATGAAGACGCCGACAAGATTGATGGCAAGCAGCATCCAGGGGATCCTGGCGGTCCAGTCGCCTCCCGTAGCGGTCGGCTGCAACTTCAATAGGAGGTCACGTAGGACCGTCCCCACGGCACCGCCGCCCGCCACCGCAAAAATTGCGATGGTTAATTTCTTGGGGCTCAGAGTTACGTGGGGGTGCGAACGCATTGCTGCAACGAAACTAGTTGATGGGCATCTACACTCTTGACGCGTGGGGGGACGAACTTTTTGGACGTATCTGGCCGTTCTGATTGGTAACTTTACATAACGTACATTATCGGCGTTATGTCCGCAAAAAGGTGCTAGCATACCGGCATGCGTCGGCTGCTTTGGGCTTTTTTGTTTACCGCCGCCAGTGTCGGGTTCCTTGCGGTCCCTGCTGGCGCGGACCCTGCCGCGCTCGGCATCGTTAACCCTATAGTGCTTTCCTATGATTTCACCAACAACAGCGCCTCTCCAGCGGTCAGTAATGGCCCGAATGACCCGTTCAATATTACGGTGGACGTTCTTCCCGAGCGCACGGGGGGCGTCGTCAAGATAACGGCTATTGCTCCTGATGGATCGGCCAGCATCCCCCTGGTGTGTACCTTTCAGCCGGTCCAGCAGAGTCAGATCCAGTGCTTCTTTAATTTCACCACCAACGGATTGTGGTCGATTCGCGCGGTTTTCGCTCAGGACGCTAAATCGACCATTGAAGCCGTCGCCGTAACCGTTCTGCGGGTTGGCAGTTAGGTTGAGCCCTACCGGGCCCGTCTTGTTTCGCGTTCTGTGGGGTGATCCCTTCAAGGGGCTAACTCAAGAGACGGTCATGGCGTACGACGTCAATGAGGCGCTGGTGCTCGCTCACGAACTACGGCCGGACCTGGCTCGGCCACGAACGGCCTATTTGGTTAATAAGCCTGCCTCCTAGGCGTCGTCCTACAATCGTTCCCGTGAACTCTCTCTTTGATGTTTCAGGCAAGGTGGTGCTTGTTACCGGTGGCAGTCGCGGCATCGGGGAAATGATCGCCCGGGGATTCGTGGACGCCGGCGCCAAGGTTTTTATTTCGTCGCGCAAGGCCGACGTGGGCGCCGCGCTCGCGGTTGAGCTATCAAAATCCGGCTCCTGCACTTCCCTACCGGCCGATCTCTCGAGCGAAGCCGAATGCCGCCGTCTGGCGGGCGAACTGGGCAAACGCGAGAGTCACCTCGACGTGCTGGTCAACAACGCCGGGGCCACCTGGGGCGCGCCCATGGCCGACTACGACGAAAAGGCCTTCGAGCGCGTCCTGGCGCTCAACGTGAAAGCGGTCTTTCACCTAACCAAGTTCCTTCGTCCGATGCTTGAGGCGGCGGGCAGCGCTGAGAGCCCCTCGCGAGTCATCAATATTGGCTCGATCGACGGGTTACGCGTGCCCGCCGTGGAGACGTACGCCTACTCCGCTTCCAAGGCCGCGGTCCACCAGCTGACGCGCCATCTGGCCAAGAATCTGGCCCCGAACGTCACCGTGAACGCGATCGCGCCCGGAGCATTCGAGTCCAAGATGATGCACGCCACCCTCGAAGCCTTCGGCGATGAAATCGCCGCCGCCACGCCGTTAAAGCGGATTGGCCGTCCCGCTGACATGGCCGGGGCAGCCATCTTCCTCGCGTCGCCGGCCGCGTGTTACATCACCGGGGTCATCCTCCCGGTCGACGGAGGGCTCGCCACGCTGGCTTAACTGCTGGGCGTGGTACCCAGCGTGACGTGCACGGTGAAATGCTTCTTGCCGCGCACCAACTGCAAGGTGATCTGGTCGCCGGGGCGCAGACTGGAGAGCACGCTGGTGATGTCTTGCGCGCTGGTAATCGGCGTGCCGTTCACTCCCACGATGACGTCGCCCTGCTTGACTCCGGCCTTCGAGGCCCCGGTGCCCGCGATGACGCTCATCACCACGGCTCCCGAGGAGACTTTGAATTTGTATTGCTGCTGAAGCTGGGGTGTCATCGAGGTGATCTCCACGCCAATGAAGGCACCGTGGGTCACCACGCTCTCGCCGGCCTTTAATGACTTGAGCAGCGATTCAATGGTGGCGGCGGGGATCGCGAAGCCGATGTTCTGTGCGCTCGTGCCATCTTGCAGGGTTCCCGCGACTGCGGTGTTCATTCCAATGACGTCGCCATCGGAGTCGAGTAGCGGGCCGCCGGAGTTGCCAGGGTTGATGGCTGCGTCGGTCTGAATCATGTTGTTCAAGGTCTCGGTGGCCGTCGTGGAAGAGGCTGTCACCGTGCGACCGAGCGCCGACACGATGCCCGAGGTCACGGTGGGCGTACCCGCCGCGAGACCCAGCGCGTTGCCAATCGCGACCACGGCGTCACCGGTCACCACGTCGTTGGAATTTCCGAAGGTCATGGTGGGAAGGTTCGTGGCGTTGTCGATGCGGATGAGCGCAACGTCGTCAATGGGGTTGGTACCGACCAGCGTGGCCGGCAGACTCTTAATTGAGCCAGTACGCGTAACGGTGATGGTCCCGCCGTTGCCCACGGCCGCGGCGATGACGTGGTTATTGGTCAGGACCAGGCCGCTTGACGTGATGATCATGCCGGTGCCTTGATCCTCAGAGTTGTTGCCTTTGACGTCAATCGACACAATCATCGGCTCCACTTTTTTGACGATGGCCGGGATACTCTTGCCATTGGGCAAGCGCGCAGCGCCCGGGGCATTGGTGACGGCGTTGATGGTCACTCCCCCGGGTCCGCTCTTGGCCGGCGACGCGTAATGTCCGGCGAGCCCTCCGACCAGGGCGGCGACCAGCAGTAACGAAATGCGAACGGACCACGGCGTGCGCGAGGTGCGTCCCTGCGACGACAACGGTGCGTCGTCGACAATGGGCGCGTGATCGTGGGCCACCACCGGGCTCCACCCGTCGGCGGCGCGGGATGGCGGCGCGGGGTCGCTCTCTTGGACTGGAGGAGTATTCATCAAATCTTCATGTGACGGGCCCTCGATCGAAGGCGCAACGTACGCCGGGACCGGTAGCGCTTCCTCATCAACTGCCGGCGTCGGGTCGGGCGCGTCAGATGGGATATCACTCACGGTGGCCATGCTAGGGGACCAACGTAAATTTGACTTAAAAGCCATCGAAATATTTGCGATGGATTGAGCGACTAGATTGGAAACCTATGTCTCGGCGAATTGACATCGAAATAACCAGCCTAAATGGCGACGTTGCTACGTGGCGCGCCGCCGGGGCCAAGTTGCCTAAAGGCGTTCTTAACGTTGCATTAGTCGACGGCGGACCCATCGTTGGCAACGTCTATCGCGCCGACATTGAGCAGTACATGGAAGGTATAGAGGTGCTTTCGATCATGGCGCCCAAGACCGCCTCGCCCCTCGACCCGCGTCACGAACGCCTCGAGCTCATCCCCACGGCCAAGCAAGGCCCCGACGTCATAGTCACGTACGCGCCCAAGGGACGTGGAGCCCGTCGCGACGGAGAGCGTCACGAAGGTGAGGGCCGTCGTGACGGCCCTAAGCGCTCGTCTAGCCGTCCAACGTCGACCGATCGCCCTACCGGTGCCGGGCGCCACGAACGCGGCCCCCGTACGGAGGACTCGGAGCGCACTCCGCGCCCCGACCGGGCTCCTCGAGGTGAAGGGGCCGAGCGCTCTGCGCGTCCCGAGCGCACGTCACGGCCTCCACGCGGACCTCGCGTCGAGCACGCCGACGGCGCCCCACGGTCTGAAAGTGCTGATCGCGGGCCTCGTCCCGATCGCGGGCCCCGCCCAGAACGAAGCGCACGTCCCGAGCGCGGCGGCCGGCCCAGTCGTTCCGGACGTCCCGAGCGCCCGAGTGGTCCCGTCCAACCTCCGATGACCACCACGCATCGCAACGGACTGCTGGCGACACTGTCGCCAGAGCAGCTTCCCGTCGCCGAACAGTTACTGCGCGGCGGCATGCCGGCCGTGCGGGCGGCCGTGGCCGAACAGAACAAGAACGCCACGGCTCAGGGTCGCACCACCATTGACCCCGTCACGATCGACCGCATCGCCGAGGACCTTCTCGGCCGCACAACGTTGGCCCTGTGGAAGGACCGCGCCGCGGGCGCCGCGGGAGCGGGACGCGAACTGCGTCTGCGTGACCTGCGCGCGGTGGTGACGTCGGCCAAGACCGTTTCATTGGACGACGAGGCCCGCGCCCAACTTAAAGAGCTCCAAGCCGCACTAACCCTGCGCTTAGAGACCCTGCGCACGCAGTGGACGGAGAAGCTGGAGGCCGCGGTGGCGTCAAAGAACGTACCCGAGGCGTTACGACTGGTCGCCAGTCCCCCGGACATGTCGACCCGGGTTAGTGCCGAGATGGCCACCAAGGTCGTGGGTCTCACTTCCGAGGCCTTGACGGCCGATCAGGACGTGGCACGCTGGAAGGAGATCGTAAATTTGGCGGTCGAGACCTCCATCCGGCGTAACGTCAAACCTCAAGGAATTCCAGCCGATGAGTCGTGCAAGATGTTGGCGATCAAGAGCGCCGGGGCCATCCCTGAATTTGCGAAACTGTTGGGCATGAGGGTGCCGCCGCCACCGCCGCCCACGCGCGCAGTACGCCGTCCGGCTACTCGCCGCGCATCGTAAGCAGGCGCGCTTTCCAGCCAATGGACTCGTAAAGCGATTTCGTCGCTCGGTCCCCCGGCAACGCGAAGGCGTCCAATGGAGGGGTGGCCATCGCGCGAAGTTCGTTCAGCATGTTACGCGCGACCCCTTGACGTCGATGGTGTCGGTCAACGTAGAGTGTCTCGACCACGCGATTGCGACAGAGCACAAAACCGACCAGCTCGGCATCGTCGCTGGCTGACCAAAGACAACCGTGTGCCACCAAGAATTCGAGCAGTGCGTCGTTCGCGACGTCGCCTCGAATCGACAGGAGCAATTCCGCACCACCTCGCTTCTTGGTCACTTCAACCATCGCGAGCTCCCAAATCGCTCGCAAGGCGCCCGAGTTCTGGGTAACGGGGTTAACGATCACAATTCACGCGTGGCAATGTTGGCGGCGTGCGAGGTTACACGCAGTCACGACAGAGCATCTTGGCCTTATCGGCCAATTGGCTGGTCTTCTTTAACAGTCGACAGGAATCGCATCGGAACTCATCATCCTGCCTGGGCAGGATGGTTTCGGTGGGATCGATAGTGGTGTCCACCTCGATGATCTCGTCGTCGTCCTCGGGCGTGCTGGTGCGTCGGATGGTCTCGGCGAGTACCTCGTCGAGCGCCAGCTCCACGTCAGCGTCGTCGGCCACGTCTTCTTCTTCTTCGGGGACCGCGACCTCGACCAGAATCTCTTCGTCGTCGATCTCGACGACGTCGTCGCCCTCAATGTCGGCGTCTTCGAGCTCTTCCTCGCCAACGGTCTCCTCGTCGAAACCGTCGACGAGTTCTTCTTCATCAAATACTTCTTCTGTTGATTCATTGGTAGTCATAAATTTCCTTCTAAGTAGCGCTGGCAGTGTAGAACTTTTTCCGTGCCAGTACGTCGTTTTAGGCTAATAAATGAATAAATAAGCCATTTATCAGTAATTGCTTCGATTTCTCTCGGCCGATCGTTCCGCCTCGAGCCGTTCCAGATCAGTATCGGAGAAATCTACGTATTCCATGGCGTTGGCAATTGCCCTGTGACCGGCCTCTTCGCGAATGAGTCGAGCCATCTCGTGGGCAACGCGGCGGTAGCTGGGGTGGCCCTGGGGGCCCGAGCGCAGCTCTATGAGGTGCATCGCCTCCCGGGCATTCATTTGTATGGTGTAGCGAATTCGAAAGGCTAAGGCCACCACGTACTGGCACTGTTCGGGGAATTGGACTCGCAAGTCGTGATAGAAATCAGCCGAGCGACGCAGCGATTCTTCGAATCGTTCACTCAGACCGGCCTCGCGAACAATGTCCGGAACGTCGTAGCCAAGGTCGGCCGTGAGCGGTTGCCACTCAATGGTCAACATACGGTGTCGCTGCAGATCACGAAAGGCGCCGTAGTCGGTCACCAGTTCGAAGCGGTAGTCGGTGCGCTCGAAGGCGCGACCGGGGCGATGGCGGCGGTTCTTTCGCTCCCCCACGTACTTGGCCATCAGGTTGGCCCGTTCGAGTTCGTTCAACCGCTCCACTTGTTGCGCTGATTGGTCGTTAGACAGCGACGAGTTGGCAAAGACAATGGCTTCGAGCACACGACGTTCTCCCGCGGGATCAAACGAGACGAGCCGCACGTGCTCACCGGGTTCATCGCCAACGCCGTCGCCAGGATACGAGCGTACGAGGTCGCGCGTCGTTCGCTTGGTGTTGGCAAAATACGTGGTCCACGCGACACCGCGGTCGGCGACTTCCACGCGCTTTAAGAACGAAGGTATGACTTTGACGAGTTCGTCGAGCATCATCTGGGCGTATTCGCGAACTTCCGGCAACGGATTCGCGCGCATGCGCAACAGCAGGGCTTCGTAGGCCTGACCCGAGGCGTAGATGCCGAGGTTGGAGAGCGCGCTCGCCGGTAGCAGTCCCCGCACAGCGTCGAGAGCTTTGGCGCGAATGGCCTGGCGATAGACAAAATCCGTGTCTTGGGGTGTCTTGGGGTATTTCTTGCCCAGCCAGTCCGTGAGCATCGGCAACAGCTCGGCGTAGGTGTCAAACATCCGGTCCATCTCGCCGACGTAGCGGGCACCGAACGGCGACTCGAGCACGTCGAGGTCACGGTAGAAGCGGTAGTGTCCGTTGCCCAAACGCCGGTCGTAACCGAGGTAACGCGTGGACTGTTCGAGGTAACTCATAAGACGTCCTCGCTCGAGGACTTTGGTCAGCACGTTGCTGGCCTGCTCGCAGGCCAAGTGGACGCCTCCGAGTTGGGCCACCGAGTCATCGCCGAACTCGTAAAAGATCTTCTGGTACAGTTCGTCGGCTCGATCGAGGCCCACGGTGGCGTCGATCGAGGCGTCGCCGGACAGCTCCAGGTCACCGACAAACTCGTCTAAAAAGAGGCGGCGAAGACTTTTTGACGAGCGTGAGTAGCGGGCGAAAAGGGCACCCTTCACCACCTCGGGCAAGTTGACCAGGGCGAAGACGGGACCTTCGAGGTTCGTGAAATAGCGCCGTAGCACTGTGACTTCGGCGTCAGTGAACTCTTCGATGACGTAGGAATGCATGAAGTTACGAGGTTAGAACCGAAACTAGCCCCGTGGGTGGACGCTGGAAGCGCCCGCCACCACGCTTCGTAGCACCGCGTCACGGGCCTGGGAGGCCACGCTGGCGACGTCGGTCAGGTCGTGCATGCGCGACAATTGCTCGCAAAGATCGGCCACTTGCTTGGCGTTGCGTACGAAGTCACCGGGCGACGTTTGACCGATCTCCACATCGGCCAAGTCCAACACGGTGCCCAGCGACGCGCCGCGGGCCCAGGCGGCGATGGTGGTGGCAAACTTGCCGTCCGGTTCTTTGGCGTGCGGCACCATGAATCGGCTCTCCAGTTCACGAATGGTGGCGGCGGTGACGGCAATATCGTTCAAGCGGTCGCTGATGTTGCCGCGACGTTCCTGGCCGAGGCGATCGTTGAGGGATCGCTTCTTTTTGGTGGTGACCTGTCGGGCCGCGTTGGGCAGCCGCGACGCCCGCTTTGATTCGAAGACGAAACAGGAGAGCAGCCCAGCCAGTTGAGCCGGCTCCAGTCCTTCGAAAACACCCGAGGTGATTGATTCGGCGATGAGCAGATCGCACTCGTGATAGATCGAGCGAAGTAATTGGCCTTGATGGTTGAGTGTCCATCCCTGCGCGTAGCCGAGTTCTTCGAGGACGTGGTGGCGAGCCACCAACTGATCGCCCAGGGGACGCTTCGAGCCAGAGGGACGATGGTCGGCTTCGAACTGAGCGTAGGAACGTTGCACGACCTCGAGGGCCGTTTCGTACTCGAAGTAGTTGATCAAGTTGGCGGTGAAGTTGTAGGTGGGACGAAAGGAAGAGTGCAGGTCCGCTGGCGCCGCGAGCGCCACTCGTCCTACCTCATGGAGCGCCACGTCAGTAGCGAAACAGACAATGGCGTGACCTTCGTCGTCGAGGCCCCGGCGGCCGGCCCGACCGGTCATCTGGGAATACTCGCCACTAGTTAAGAACTTTCGTCCGGCGTCGGAGAACTTGGAGAACTTCTCCAGGGCCACCGAACGGGCCGGCATGTTGACGCCGAGGGCCAAGGTCTCGGTGGCGAACACGGCGGCCAGGAGATTGCGTTCAAAACAGATCTCCACGATCTCGCGG